>Ga0265797_10002159_pt1 | contig 33579 bp, 33 predicted proteins | sample P2T30metagenome_FD_192433 | JGI IMG/M metagenome (GOLD analysis project Ga0265797, IMG submission 192433) | Plant litter microbial communities from East Loma Ridge, Irvine, California - P2 T30 | ecosystem: Environmental > Terrestrial > Plant litter > Unclassified | place: USA: California... | reverse complement strand
CCGACGGCCCGCCGTCAGCCGCGGCCCCGACGTGGGGACAGCGGCCGACGACGGGCCGTCGGGGAGGAGGGGCGGGGCCGGGACGCGGGGAGGGGCCGGGCCCGCCGGCGTCAGGCGACGCGGAGGGCCTCGACGGGCGACACCCGGGTCGCCGTGCGGGTCGGGGCGAGCGAGGCGACGACGGTCAGCAGGGCGGTGACCACGACCAGCGCGCCGAGGAGCACGGGAGGCACCTCCGGCACGATCAGCGAGTGCGTGGCGGAACCGAGCACGGACTGCGCGCCCGCCCAGCCGTAGACGACGCCGAGCACCGTGCCGAGCACCACCGCGGTGACCGCGAGCTGCGCGGCCTCGGCCAGCACCATGTGCCTGACCTGACCGGCCGTGAGTCCCAGCGCCCGCAGCAGTCCCAGCTCGCGACGCCGCTGCAGGACGCCCAGCGACAGGTCGTTGACCATCCCGACGGCCGCGACGACCGCGCTGAAGCCGACGAGGACGCTGAACACCGCGAGGGTCCCGCCGAAGGCCTCGTCCGACGTCGGCCCCGCGAACGCGTCGAGGCCCGCGACGAGGGTCTGCAGCGCCGTGCCGAAGGTCGTGACGAGGGTCACGCCGATGACGAGGCCCACGGCCGAGCGGGCGCTCCGTTCCGGGTGCTGCCGGGTGGTGGCACGGGCCAGCCGGGCGGGCGCCGACCGCCCGAGCAGCGTGCCGACCAGGCGGAGCGCCGGCGGCACGACCACGTGAGAGAGCGCGACGACGCCCGAGAACGACAGCACCCCGCCGACGAAGGCCACGAGGACCCCCGTCGGGTCGATCGCCCCGATGCCGACTCCGGCGACGAGCAGCGCGGCGCCGGCGAGCAGGGCCAGGGCACCGAGGACCGTCCGCGCCACCCGGCGCCGGACCTCGGGCGTCGACGCCTCCTGCGAGGCGTCGAGGGCCGCCACCGGGCTCACCGCGCCGACCCCGCGCGACCCCGACCACGCCGCGAGCACCGTCGCCGCGACGACCGCGACCGGGGGCAGCACCATGCCGCCGCCGACGTACGAGTACGCGACGTCGGGGGCGTCGCCCCGGGCGACGAGCACGCGCAGGACCAGGACCGAGGTCCCCAGCCCCAGGGCCGCCCCCGCCACCGCGCCGACGGCGCCGACGACGGCGCCCTCGCGCACCAGGGCCCGGCGCTGCGCGGCCGCCGTGTCGCCCAGCAGGCGCAGCAGCGCGATGGTCCGGGTGCGCGCCGCGACGATCGTCGAGAAGGTGTTCGCGGTGACGAGCGCGCCGACGTAGACGCTCAGCCCGAGGAACACGAGGGCCAGGACGGCCAGCACCAGCGACCCGTCGGCGCTCGCCGCCAGGCCGGGCGACTGGGCCCGTGTGACCTGGTCGATCGACGACACCAGCCCGAGCAGCGCCACCCCGAAGCCCGAGCTCAGCGCGGTCACGAGCACGGTCGCACGATGGTCGCGGGCCTGCAGCGGCAGCCTCACGACACGCCCTCCATCGAGAGCATGAGAGACGCGATGTGCTCGGGCGCCGTGCGCGGCAGCTCGCGGACGACGCGGCCGTCGGCGAGCACGACCAGCCGGTCCGCGTGCGACGCGGCGAGCGGGTCGTGCGTCACCATCACGATGGTCTGGCCGTACTCGTGCGCCGCCGTCGAGAGCAGGCCGAGCACCTCACGGCTGCTGCGGCTGTCGAGGTTGCCGGTCGGCTCGTCCGCGATGAGCAGGTCCGGGCGGGTGGCGAGGCCGCGCGCGAGGGCCACGCGCTGCTGCTGGCCGCCCGAGAGCTCGTGCGGGCGGTGCGTGAGGCGCGAGCCGAGCCCGAGCACGCCCACCAGGTGGTCGATCCAGGCCGACTCCTCGGCCGTCGGCCGACGCCCGTCCAGCTCGAACGGCAGGGTCACGTTCGCGCGCACGTCGAGGGTGGGCACCAGGTTGAACGCCTGGAAGACGAACCCGACGCGCTTGCGGCGCAGCCTGGTCAGCTCGGCGTCGCGCAGCCCCGTGAGGTCGGTGTCGCCGAGCAGGACCTGCCCGCTCGTCACCGTGTCCAGGCCGGCCAGCACGTGCATGAGGGTCGACTTGCCCGAACCGCTGGGCCCCATGACGGCGGTGAAGCGTCCCGTGGGGAACTCGAGGGTCACGTCGCGCAGGGCCTCGACCTCGTGCGGGGCGCGCCCGTACGTCTTCGTGACGTGCAGCACGCGGGCGGCAGGGACCTGCCGGAGAGTGTCATCTGTCATGTCACCCACGGTACGGGGGCCGGAGTCGCGTCACGACCGACCCGAGGACCCTCGCGCACCGCCCGGCGGACCACCGCGTCGACCCGGTGACGCGACCCGCGACGGAGGCGGGTGGTCCCCGGGTCGCACCCCGCGCCTCCGGCCGGGCGGTCGCCCGTCACTCGACGAGCGCGTCCTCCTCGGCGCGGTGCACCGTGATCTCGCCCGCGGCCTCGAGCTCGCGGACCGCGCGCACGACCTCGGCACGCGCCTCCTCGACGGCGCTGCGACGCACCGGGCCCAGGGCGGCCACCTCGTCGTCGAGCAGCGCGCGGTTGCGCTCCGAGACGTTGCCCCGGATGACGTCGGTCACCGCCGGGTCGGCGCCCTTCATCGCCATCGCCAGCACCGCGACGTCGATGCCGCGCAGCACCTGCTGCACGTCGCGCGTCTCGAGCTTCACGACGTCCTCGAACGTGAGCATCCGCGACCGGACCTCCTCGGCGAGCTGCGGTGCCCGCTCGTCGAGCTCCTCGAGCAGGGCCCGCTCGGTGGCGACGTCGCTGAGGTTGATGATCTCGACGAGGGGCTGGACCCCGCCCACGACGTCGATGTCGCGCCGTGCGACGACCGCACCGGCGCGACCCCGCAGCGACGAGGCGACGATCGCCACCGCCTCCGGGGTCGCCGTGCCCATCGTCGCGATCGCCTGCGCGACCTCGGTGCGCACCGCCGCGTCCACGCCGGCGAGCACCGCCGACGCCTGGCTCGCCCGCAGGTGCGCCAGCACCAGGGCGATCGTCTGCGGCAGCTCGCCGTCGAGCAGGCTCACCACCTGGCCGGGCTCCGCCTCGTCGAGGAACTCGAACGGCTTGCCCGCCATGCCGGTCTCGAGGCGTTGCAGCACGCCCGCGGCGCGCTCCGCGCCGAGCGACGCCTCGAGCAGGCTCGCCGCGACCTCCTGCCCGCCGCGCCGCTGCACCCGGCCGTCGACGACGACCTGGTGGAACTCGCCCACGACCGACTCGACGACCGAGGGGTCGATGCGGTCGAGCCGGACGATCTCGGCCGTGATCTCCTCGGTCTCGTGCTCGGTGAAGCGCGACAGGACCTGCGCCGCCGCCTCCTGGCTCATCTGCATGAGGACGACGGCGACCTTCTGCGCACCGGTCAACGGCCGGCCCGCACTGCCCGGGCGCAGCCCGCCGCTCGGGAACAGCGCCGTCACGGGGTCGCCCGCTCGTCGAGCAGCGCGCGCAGCAGGTCCGCCGTGCGGTCCGGGTCGGACGCGGCGAGCGCGTCGACCTCGGCGCGGCGGCGCTCGGCCGTCGCCGCCTCGGGCGAGGGCTCCGGCGTGCCCATCGGCAGCGCCTCCGTGACCGGCTCGGGCATGCCCGGCAGGCGCAGGGTCGACGTCGCGACGGCGTCGTCGAGCGACAGCGGAAGGGTCGCGTCCCACGTGCCCGCCGGCTGCGCCGCCAGCTCGCCGAGGTCGACGTCCTCGCGCGCCTGGCGCCGCGACCGCCGCGCGGCGACGATCAGCCCCACGACGATCGCGATCGCGACGAGCGAGATCAGGCCGACGGTGCGCAGGGTCGACCACAGCGCCTCCTGAGCCGCCGCGGCGTCAGCCTCCTCGAGCGCCGCCTGCGCCGCCTCCGCCGCGGACGTGTCGAAGTCGACGAACTGCACCTCGACGGCGTCGCCGCGCGCCGGGTCGATGCCCGCCGCGGTGCGCACCAGGTCGGTGATGGTCTGCACGTTCGCCCCCGCGGCCGCCCCCCGGTCGAGCGCCACCGACACCGTCTGCCGTGCGACGTCGCCCGCCGGCACCGACATGGTCTCGGTCGTCTTGTCGACCGCGTTGTTCTTCGTCGCCGACTCGTTGAGGTACCCGCCGTCGGCGGCGGTCCCCGTGCCCACGTTCGGCACGGCGATGTTGTCGGGGCCGAGGACCCCGGCCGCGGTGCCGCCCGCACCCGCGGCCCCCGCACCGTACTGCTCGCTCGTGCCCGACTCGTTCAGCGCGATCGGCCCGGACTCCGGCTGCGTGAACGACTCGGTGACCCGGGTGCCCGACGCCTGGTCGAGGTCCGCCGCGACCACCACCGACGAGTTGCCCGGTCCCACCACCTTGTCGAGCATCGCCTGCACCGACGACTGCACCTTCGTCTCGTACTCGCCCGCCTGGTCGGCGCCGCTGCCGGTCGCCCCCGTGCCGATCGCGGCGAGCACCGCGCCCGTCGAGTCGGTGACCGCGACGTCCGTCGGGGTCATGCCCTCGACGCTCGCGCTCGTGAGGTTCACGATCGCCTGCACCTGGTCGCGCGACAGCGTCGCCCCCGCCCGCGTCTTCACGAACACCGACGCCGTCGGGTCGCGCTGCTCCTCGACGAAGACGGTCTCCTTCGGCAGGGCCAGCTGCACGGTCGCCGTGTCCACGCCGTCCATCGCCCCGATCGTGCGGGCCAGCTCGCCCTCGATCGCCCGCTTGTACGTGACGTCCTGCTGGAACTCCGACGACGTCACGACCATCGTGTCGAGCAGCGCGTACCCCGACCCCTGGCCGGCCTTCGGCAGCCCCGCCGCCGCGGCCTTGAGGCGCTGGTCGTACACGGACTCCTCGGGCACGAGGATCGTGCCGCCGCCCGCCGTCAGCTCGTAGGGCACCCCGTCGGTGCGCAGCTGCTCCACGATCGCGTTCGCGTCGGACGGGTCGATGCCCGAGAACAACGGCGTCATCGTCGGCTTCGACGCCCACGACGCCAACGCCACGACCCCCAGCACGATCGCCGCGAGGAGGATCACCGCGATGGTCCGCTGCGCGACCGAGAACCCCTGCAGGGTCGCGACCAGCGAGGCCCACCGGGCCTTCAGCGCGGCGGGCATCAGGCCTGCATCCGCATGATCTCGGAGAACGCGTCGACGGCCTTGTTGCGCACCGCCGCGACGAGCTCGAGCGTCACCTGCGCCCGCGTGGACGCGATCGTCGCGTCGTGGATGTCGGTGAGGTCACCCGTCACGGCCTTCACCGCGAGGGTCTTCGCCGTGGACTGCATCTCGGTGAGGCCCTGCACCGCCCCCGACATCGTCGCCCCGAAGGCGTCCGCGGGGTTCGCCCCTCCGACGAGCGGCGAGCCGGAGGCGCCGGTCGCGTCCGCCCCGCCGACCCGGCCGAGCGCGCCCACCGGGGACGCGCCTCCGGCCGCCGTCGACGCGGTCGTGGGCTGCACGGCGCCGAGCGCCTGGATCGCGGAGAGGGGCATCAGCTGCGTCCGATCTGGAGGGCCGCCTCGTAGGCGGTCTTCGCCCTGTCGACCACCGCGGCGTTCGCCTGGTAGCCGCGCTGGGCCATGATGAGGTCGCCCATCTGGGCGCCGAGGTCGATGTCGGGCATGCGGACGTAGCCCTCCGCGTCGGCCAGGGGGTGCCCGGGGTCGTGGACGACCCGCCCGGCCTCGCTGCCGTAGGCGGTGCCCGCGACGTACGCACCGGTCACGCCTTCGCCCTCACGGGCGACGACGTACCGCGCCTGGAACGCCGTGTCGTCCATGGCCTTGACCGTGTTGACGTTCGCGATGTTGTCGCTGACGGCGTCGAGCCACTTGCGGTGCAGCGTGAGGCCGGTGCCCGCGATGCCGATCGCGTCGAACGCGGTCACGAGTTCGTCCTGAACGCGGCGCGGACGCTGGTGAGCTCGCCGTTCATCGCCTGCGACGCGAACTGGTAGCGCAGCACGGTGTCGACGTTCGACAGCGTCTCGGTGTCGAGGTTGACGTTGTTGCCGTCGAGCCGCGTGGGCTCGAGGCTGCGGGCCGTGGTCGCCGCCACCGCACCGTCGTGCCGGTCCACGCTGCGGGCGAGGGCGTCCTCGAACTGCACCCGCTTCGCCGTGTACCCGGGGGTGTTCACGTTGGCGATGTTGTCGGCGATGCTGCGCTGTCGCAGCGCGAGGCCGTCGAGGGCGCTGAGCAGCGCGGCTTGCGTGACGGATCCGACGGGCATGACCAGCTCCCTGGGTACGGCTGTGGGCGGGCCGATCCGTGGCCGGGGTCGAGCGATCCGTGCTCACGTCGCACTGTCGGCACCGGAGGCGCGGGCGTCAGCGGACGCACCGGCCCCAGTCCGAGGGGTGGCCGCCCGTCACCCCCGGTCGACCACGACCTGCCGGGCCGCCAGGGCCTGCTCCAGCCCGGCCAGCGCCTCGCGGACGGCCCGTCGCGCGCCCGTGGGCCCGGGGTGCGCGGCGAGCCACGTCCGGAGCGCCCGGACGCCCTCGTCGCCGAGCGCCGGCGGCGGCGCGAACGACGCGGTGAGGTCCTGCGCGGCGCGGGTGCCGCGCCGGGACCAGGCGTCGTCGAGCGCGGCGACGTACTCGTCCGCGTGACCGGCGAGGTCCTCGGCGGTGGCCGTCGACCGCCACCCGGTCCCGACGGCCTGCACCAGCTCGGGGGCGAGCGACTCGTCGCGCAGCACCCGCCGCCAGGCCCGACGCTTCGACGCCTCGCCCGGCAGCGCCGCCCGCGCCAGCGCCGCCCAGCGACGACCCGCGTCGCCCCGGTCCGCCGCCTCGGCCCGCTCCACCTCGCCGCCCGACGCCGCGCCGCAGCGCACGAGGGCGGTGAGCAGGCGCCAGGACGTGTCCTGCCCGACCTCGAGCCCGTCGAGGCGCACGTCCCCCTCGCGCAGGCCGCGCAGGAGCCCGGCCTGCTCGGGGGCGCGCGCCGTGTCCGCGAGGGCGCGGACGAGCTGACGCTGCTGGTCGGAGGCGGGCGCCGCCTCCTGCGCCTGCTGCCAGAGCCGCGTGCCCACCCGAGCCGCGAGGGCCACCGCGCGGTCTTCGGGGACGAAGTCCGTGAGGGCGACGCCGAGCTGACCGAGGACCGTGCGCAGGGTCGACGAGTCCACCTCGGCGGGCAGCCCGTCGAGCACGAGGTCGACCCAACGGGTCGCGGGCAGCCTCGCGGCCGTCACCGCGCGCCACGTCGAGGCGTGGACCACGGCCCGGTCGAGCCCGTGGTCCGAACCCCGCAGGAACGCCCTCACGAGGGCGGTCGAGGGACCGTCGAGATCGACCACCGCGTAGTCGAGGTCGCCCGCGTTGGCGAGCACGAAGGGCGCCGCCCCCGGGTCGTGGTCGAGGGGCACGACGACGCGGGGACCGTCGAGCCCGACCTCGACGACGGACCGGCGGTGCACGCCGCCGTCGTCGACCGCGAGCACCGCCACTTCGAGCCGCCGCGGGCGGAGCACGCCGTCCGCCGCGTCGGGCCGCTGCACGACCTCCACGGCGGGGGCGCCGTGCTCGTCGGCCGTCAGCGACGCGCGCACCTCGTTGACGCCGCTCGTGCGCAGCCACGACCGCGCCCACGGGTCGAGGTCGCGACCGGAGGAGGCCGAGAGGGCGGCCACCAGGTCCGCGAGCGTCGCCGAGCCGAAGGCGTGGTCGCGCAGGTGCTGGGAGACCCCGGCGAAGAAGGCGTCCGGGCCGACGACCGCCGCGAGCTGCCGGAGCGCCGCCGCGCCCTTGCCGTACGTGATGCCGTCGAACGACCCGGTGAGCGACTCGAGGTCGGGGACCTCGCCCACCACGGGGTGCGTCGTCGGCAGCAGGTCCTGCGCGTAGGCCCAGCCCTTGCGACCGACGGCGAACTCCGTCCACGGGTCGTGGTCCTCCCCGGCCTCCGCGGCGAGCCCGGCCTGCACGTGGGCCGACACGAAGTCCGCGAAGGACTCGTTCAGCCACAGGTCGTCCCACCAGCGCATGGTGACCAGGTCGCCGAACCACTGGTGCGCCATCTCGTGCAGCACGGTGAGCTCGCGCCGGCGCAGCTCGGCGTCCGTGGGGGCCTCACGGTGCACCATGCGCTCCGAGAACGTCACCAGTCCCGGGTTCTCCATGGCGCCGACGACGTGCTCGGGCACGAAGACCTGGTCGTAGGAGTCGAACGAGAACGGGTGCCCGAAGAGGAGCTCGTAGGCGTCGAGGCCCCGACGGGTGAGGTCGGACAGTCCGTCGACGTCGGGCGCGACGTGCGCGGCGAGCGAGGCGCGGGCGTGCCAGGCCGTCGGCAGCACCCGACCGTCGCGCAGCGTCGTCGTGCCGCCCCAGCTGCGCCAGGGACCGGCCGCGACGGCGAGCAGGTAGCTGGCGATCGGCGGCGTCGGCGCGAAACGGTGCACGACGACCCCGTCGTGCACCGCCCGGGGCGGTCCCGCCGGCAGGCCGTTCGACAGCACCGTCCACGCCTCGGGCGCCGTGACCGACACCGCGAACTCCGCCTTGAGGTCGGGCTGGTCGAAGCAGGCGAAGACCTGACGGGCGAACGCGGGCGCCGTGAACGTGTAGAGGTAGGTCTCGCCGTCCTCCGGGTCGACGAACCGGTGCAGCCCCTCGCCCGAGGACGCGTAGGGCATCTCGGCGACCACCTCGAGGGCGTTCTCGAGGCGCAGCCCCGTGAGGTGCAGCCGGCCCGGGGTGAGCAGCCCGTCGGCCCCGAGGTCGAGCTCCCTGCCGTCGAGCGCCGCGGACACGATCCGCACGCCCTCGACGTCGACCCAGGTGGCGGCCCCCTCGACGGCGTCGAAGGTGAGCCTCGTCGTCGACCGGAAGGCGTCGTCGGCGGGACGGGACAGGTCGAGGTCCACGGCGCAGCGGACGTTCGTCACGACGGCCGCCCTCGCCTCGGCCTCGGTCCTCGTCAGGTTCGTCACCACGGGTGGTCCTCTCGTCGTGCCGTCACGGGTCCGCCGCCGGGCCGGTCGCAGGGCCGGTCGGTGCGCCCGTCGCCGGCGACGGGCCCCGACGGGCTCCATCCGACCACGGCCGGGTGGTCGGTGGCGAGCGCCACGGCGCAGGCTGGGGACGACGGGGCGCACCGGCGCCCCGTGGACGAGAGGACCGCACCATGACCGACAGCACGGCCGACGCCACCGCGCCCGCGCCCGCGCCCGCGCCCGCGCCCGCGCCCACCCGCGTGACCGTCCTCGGAACGGGGACGATGGGGACCGGCGTCGCGCGGTCCCTGCTGCGCGCGGGCTTCGCCGTGACCGTGTGGAACCGGACGGTCGAGCGCGCCCGGCCGCTCGCGCACGACGGGGCGACCGTCGCGGAGACGGCCGGCGAGGCGGTGGCGACGGCCGACGTCGTGCTCAGCGTCCTCTACGACGCGGACTCCGTCGCCGAGGTCCTGGACGAGGTCGGCGACGGCCTGCCCGACGGCGCCGTGTGGGCCCAGTGCAGCACCATCGGCGTCGAGGGCACGGAGCGCGTGCGGGCGATCGCCGACGCCGAGGGCGTGACCCTCCTCGACGCGATGATGCTCGGCACGAAGGGCCCCGCCGAGCAGGGCGCGCTCGTCCTGCTCGTCTCGGGCGACGCGGCCGTGGTCGACCGCGTGCGTCCCGTCCTCGACGCGATGGGGCAGAAGACGGTGGTGGCGGGCGGCGCGATCGGCGACGCCTCGCGCCTCAAGCTCGTGGCCAACGCGTGGATCGCCTCGATCACGGCCGCCACGGCCCAGTCGCTGAGCCTGGCGCGGGCGTTGGGGGTCGAGCCGCAGCTGTTCCTCGACGCGATCGAGGGTGGCGCGAGCGACACGCCCTACGCCCACGTCAAGGGCGGCGCGATGCTGTCGGGGGACCTCGCGCCCTCGTTCGCCCTGGACGGGTTGCTCAAGGACGTGCGACTGGCCGCCGACGCCGCGTCGGGCACGGAGTTCTCGCCCGTGCTGCTCGACGCCCTCGAGCAGGCGTACGCCACGGCGTCGCGACGTGGGCACGGCGCCGACGATGTGGCGGCCGTCGTGCACGCCTTCTGAGCCCGGCGGGTCGCCGGGTGCACTGCCGGCTGCGGTGCCCGCCCGTGGCGGGTGCCGGAGTCGCGGGGCGGCCCGGTCGGTCAGGCCGACGCGTCGAGGTACACCGGTCGGGACGGCGCGGCGGTCTCGCCGACGGCGCGGAGCGCCCCGAGCTGCCCGAGGACTGCTCGCCGTTCGGCCTCGACGCGGTCGAGTGCGGCGCGCTGGCTCGCGAGGACGCCCTCGGCCCGGGCCATGAGGTGCGCCGGGACGGGCTCCAGGTGGACGGGTGGCGTCCAGGCGGCGGACGTCGCGGGGGCACCGCCGTCACCGTGGCCGTCGTCAGCACCGTGGCCGTCGGCAGCACCGTGGCCGTCTTCAGCACCGTGGCGGGCGACGGGCGCCGTCGCCGCCTCGAGGCGGTCGAGCACCGCCACCCACTCGAGGTCGAGGGCCGTCTCGTCAGGCGACACCGAGGGTCCCTCCCGTCGAGGCGGCGACGCCGGCGGCCACCGTGCCGGCCGCGCCGGCGAAGGTGCTGGACCCGCTCGACGGCAGCGTGGCCGCGGCCTCGTGCCACGCCTGGCGGAGCGGCTCGACGAGGCCGAGGACCTCGCGCGTGCGCTCGACGTCCCGGCGCACGTTCGCGGTGACGAGGGCGGTGGAGGCGTAGGTGTAGAGCGCGAGCAGCCCCTCGCCGCCGTCCCAGACGTCGACGCGGAGGGAGCCCGAGAGCTCCGCGACGATGGCCTGCGCGTGCAGGAGCTGTTCGGAGGCGGCGGGCCAGTCCGCCGCCTGCTGGGCGACGGCGGCGCGCTCGAGGTCGAGCACGAGCCGGTCGTAGAGCATGGTGACGAGCTGCACCGGCGTGGCCGAGAGCACCGCGTCCGTGCCGTAGCGGGCCCGGCGGGCCGCCGCGAGGGGCGAGGCCTGCGAGGCGGCGGCGGCCGCGGCGAAGGACCGGGCGTCCATCACTTCGCGCCCGTCTGCGCGGCGAGGGCCGACACCTGACCGGCGAGCCAGGTCGACTGGGACTGCAGGTTGCTCAACTGGACCTCCAGGGCGCTGTACGTCTTGACGAGTTGCTCGCGGCGCGCGGCGAGACGGGAGTCCCAGTCGGTGATGCGGACCCCGAGGTCCTTCACGACCGTCTGCTGCCCGGTGATCGAGGTGGTGAGCGTTCCCGTCGTCTTGTCGGAGACGGTCGACGCCGCGGCGGAGACCCTCTCGGCGAGCACCCCGAGACGGGCCTGCATGCCGGCCGGGTCCGCGGCGAGGGCCGCCGTGAAGACGGCCTCGTCGAAGGTGAACGTGCCGTCCCGCTGGATGACGACGCCCAGCGCGGCCGGCGAGGTGCCGTCGACCGGCATCGACGCCGCCGTCGTCAGGGAGCGACCCGCGTCCCGGACGGTGGCCTGCCCCGAGAACGTGCCGGGGACGAGCGTCGTCGCGCCGGTGGACGAGGTCGAGGTCGTGCTCTTCGAGCCCGACGCGATCGCCTGCAGCACCGCGTTGACGCTGGTCACCAGGCCGGCGGCCACCTTGGCGGCGGCGGAGGCGTCGCGGGACACCGTGACGGTGACCGGGGCCTCCGACGCCGTGGCGACGGTGACGTCGACGCCGGGGACGATGCCCGAGAACGTGTTGGTGCTGCTCGTCACGACCTGCTGCGCGGGCGTGCCCGCCCAGAGGGTGACGGACGCGTCCCGCGCCGCCGTCGTGACGGCCGCTCCCGGTTCGGCGAAGACGTCGACCGCCGAGCCCGAGGCGACCTGCTCGGCGGTGCCGCGGTGCACCCGGAACGCCCCGGAGGCGCCGGTCGCCCCGGCCGTGAACTGCAGCCGGTAGAGGGGCTCGCCCGCCGCGTCGGTGCCGCTCGCCACCTTCAGCGCGGTGACCCCCGTGCCGGAGGCGTTCACGGCACGGACGACGTCGTCGAGCGAGGCGGACGAGGCCGTCACCTCGGTGGCCTCGCCCGCGGCGTCGGTGAGGGTCAGGGTCGCGGGCGCGTCGGCCCAGCTCGCCATCGGGGCGGTGACGGCCACCTGTGCCCGGGCGGTGGCACCGACGACGAGGTCGATCTGCCCGGCCGCGGCGCCTGCGCCGGCCTTCGCGGTCACACCGGGGCCGCCCGTCGCCGGGCCTCCGCTCACCGAGGTGCCGAACAGCTGCAGAGAGGTCGGGCCCGCCGCCTTCTTGGCCGTCTCGGCGAGGGCGGCGACCTGGGCGTTGAGGGTCTGCAGGGCGGTGATGGTCGACTGGGCCGACGTCGCCTTCTTCTTGAGCAACGTCTGCGGCGTGGCCTCGGCGGCCACGAGCTGGTTGATGAGAGCCGTCGTGTCGAGACCGCTGGCGAGGCCGTCGATGCCGAGTGCCATGGCGTCTCCTGGAGGGATGAGGGGGTGGTGTGGGCGGGAGGCCGGACGCGGACGGGTCCGCGCCCGGCCTCCCGGTCGTGCTCAGCTGGTCGCGGTGACGACTAGCGGAGGAGCGACAGCACGCCCTGCGTGCTCTGGTTCGCCTGCGCGAGCATCGCCTGGCCGGCCTGGCTGAGGATGTTCGAGCGGGTGTACTTGACCATCTCCTCCGCCATGTCGACGTCGCGGATGCGCGACTGCGCGGCGGTGAGGTTCTCCTTCGCCACGTTCGTCACGTTGATCGCGTTCTCGAAGCGGTTCTGCACGGCGCCGAGCTCCGAGCGAGCCGTCGAGACGGTCTTGATCTGCGCGTCGATCAGCGTGATCGAGGCCTGCGCCTCGGCCGCCGAGCCGAACTTCAGACCACCGGTCGCGGGGGTGGCGGTGGCGCCACCGGCCGCGAGGCCGGTGCCCGGGGCCGCCGTGGTGCTGACGACGCCGCCGTTGTTGGCGGCGACGACCAGGCCGGTGCCGGCACCGTTGAGGTCCTTCGTCACGCTGACGCTGAAGTTCGCGGCGAAGTCCGCGTCCTTGCGCAGCGCGTCGGCGAGGCCCTCGACGCTGTTGAACGTGCCGGCGGCACCGAGGTTCGCCGTCGTGATCGTCTTGGTCTCGTTGCCCTTGGTGACCGTGAAGGCCTGGGCACCGGCGACGTCGGCGATGTCGGCGATGGCGAAGCTCGAGCCCTCGACGGCGGTGGTGCCGCTGGCGAGGTTGGTGGCGATCGCCGAGACGTTGGCCTTCGAGAGGTCGACCGTGATCTGGCTGCTCGTGCCGGTGTTCGCGCCGACCTGGAAGGTCAGCGACTGCTTGCTGCCGTCGAGGAGGTTCGTGCCGTTGAAGTTGGTCGCGGACGAGATCCGCGAGAGCTCCTTCTGCAGGGCCGTGGCCTCGGTCGAGATGGCGGTGCGGCTGTCGGCGTTGTTGCTGTCGTTGCCGGCCTGGACGGCGAGGTCGCGGAGGCGCTGGAGGATGGAGTGGGTCTCGTTGAGGCCACCCTCGGCGGTCTGCACGACCGAGATGCCGTCCTGAGCGTTGCGGGCGGCGACGGTCAGGCCGCCGACCTGCGAACGCAGGCCCTCGGAGATCGCCAGGCCCGCAGCGTCGTCGGCGGCACGGTTGATGCGGAGACCGGTCGAGAGCTTCTCGAGGCTCTTCGACAGGTCGTTCTGGGTGTTCGCCAGGTTGCGGTACGTGTTGTTCGCAGCCAGGTTGGTGTTGATCTGCATGCCCATGGTGTTCTCCTCCGTGATGGGACTCGTTGCGTCGGCCCGTCCGTGGGCTGACACCGACCACTGTCGGTCGGTCGACCGGATCCGTTAGTCGGCTCCGGAAGCTGGGGCGATCAGATCGCGCGGCTGAGGCCCGGCGCGGCGTCGGGCTCGCGGAGCGCCCTCGCGACCCCGACGGCGGCGTTGGTGGCGACGCGGGCGAGGTAGGCGCTGCGACGCGCGGCCGAACCGGTCGAGGCGGGCCGGACCGGCGCCTCCGGGTCGTCGGCCCAGTGCGTGGCGAGCGCGTCGCGCAGCAGGCGGACGGCCTCGGCCCGCTGCTGGGAGACGGCGGAGTGGGTGATGCCGAGCTCGTCGGCGATCTCGGTGACCGTGCGGTCGCCGAAGTAGACGCCCTCGACGACGAGGCGCATGCGCTCGGGCAGCGCGTCGACGGCGGCGCGCAGGTAGCGGCTGCGCTCGGTGACGAGCGCCTGCTCCTCGGGCAGCGGGACGTCGGCGGCGAGGTGCTCCGTGGCCGCGTCGTCGAGGGCGGCGACGGTGCGCGCGGCGTCGACGAGCGCGTCGGAGGCGGTCTGCCGGTCGACGCCGAGCGCGCCGGCGATCTCGTCGACCGTCGGGGTGCGCCCCAGCGCGGCCGTGAGGGCGTCCTGCGTCGCGAGGGTCTCCTTGATGCGGCGGCGCGTGCCGCGGCTCGCCCAGTCGCCCGCCCGGAGGTCGTCCGCGAAGGCGCCCACGATCCGGGTCCGTGCGTAGGCGCCGAAGGGGACGCCCTGCTCGGGGTCGAAGGCCTCGGCCGCCTGCACGAGGGCGAGGGCACCGGCCGACGCGAGGTCGTCGCGCGAGAGGTGCGTCGCGCGGGCCGCCAGCTCGGAGACGAGGTAGCCCACGAGCGGCAGGTTGTCGACGATCATCGCGTCGCGCTGCGTGCGGTCCATCTTGTTCTCCCGGTCCTCGTCCATGGGGGACGAGCGTGGTCGGAGGGCGGCACCGGCGCGAGCAACGACCGGTCGGTCTGTTCACAGGAACGAGATCGGCGCACGCGTGCAGGTGGAGTGGGCGGAGTCCCTCGCACCCGCTCCGGCGGGCCCCCGTGGGACTCCCTCAACCTATCGACCACCCGTGGACCGCCCCAGGGGTGGGCTGCCCCCAGTGCGGGGCACCGCCCGACGCGCTTTCGGGGGTCGCCCAGGTGATCGGCGGGCGGGCGACCTAACGTCGCCGTCGCGCCGACCGATGGTGCTCCTCGAGGGCGTCGCCACCGGGCACCACACCCTGCACGGCGACGACACCGACCCACCGAGGAGGCACCATGGGCGCGAACGACCTGTCCGCGCTGCTCTGGCGAGAGCGCGAGCTGCTCGAGCTGCTCACCTTCAAGCTCGAGGTCGAGCAGCTGCTGCTGACGGCCGGCCGCACGCGCTGGATCGACCACGCGACGCGCGAGGTCGAGCAGGTGCTCGACCGCCTGCGCGGCACCGGGCTCGAGCGCGGCGTCGCCGTCGCCGAGGTCGCCCGCGACTGGGGCACCGCCGAGGACGCCCCGCTGCGCGACCTCGTGGCCGCCGCCCCCGCGGGCCCGTGGGGAGAGATCTTCGAGGCGCACCTCACCGCCATGACGGCCCTCACCGAGCGCATCGCCCGGCTGCGGGACGAGAACGAGCGCTTCCTCCGCGCCGCCGCCCGTGCCACGCAGGAGGCGCTGGCCGGCACCGGCGACGCCGCCGCCCCGCTCACCTACGACCCGTCTCGCCGCCCGTCCCCCGGCCCCTCCGGGCCCGCGGCGACGGGCGCGACCGGCGGCCGCCTCTTCGACGGGAGCCTCTGACCGTGGCCAGCACCTTCGGCGGTCTCACGACCGCCTACTCGGGCCTCGTGGCGGCGCGCGCCGGCCTCGACGTCGTCGGCCAGAACATCGCCAACGCGACCACCGACGGCTACACCCGGCAGCGCCTCACGACGAGCAGCGTCGAGGCCCCGGCGCGGGTCGGGCTCTTCAGCGGCGGCGTGCAGCCGGGCCGCGGCGTCGCCCTCGAGTCCGTCGCGCGCCTCGGCGACCTCGCGCTCGACGGCCGCGTCCGCGCGACGGCCGGCGTGACCGGTTACCAGTCCACACGGTCGGAGGCCCTGGCCACGCTCGAGACGTCCCTCGGCGAGCCCGCCGGCGCAGGCCTCTCGAAGGCCCTCACCTCGTTCTGGGCGGGCTGGTCCGACCTCGCCGCGCACCCCGGCGAGGCTGCCCCCGCGGCCGTGCTCCTCGCGCGCGCCGGCACCGTGGCCGGCACGCTCGCCGACGCCTCCCGCTCGGTGGACGCCCAGTGGACCACGCACCGCGACCGGGTCGACGGCGAGGCGGCACAGCTCACCCAGGTCGCCCGGCAGGTCGCCGACCTCAACGTCCGCATCCGCGACGGGCTGCAGCAGGGCGTCAGCGTCAACGAGCTCCTCGACGCGCGCGGCCTGCTCACCGAGAAGGTCGCCGCCCTCGCCGGGGGCACCGTCGTCGACCGCGCCGACGGCACCGTCGACGTGCTGCTCGGCGGCAACGCCCTCGTGCGCGGTGACACCGCGCGTGCCGTCTCGGTCGTCGGGGGCCGCAGCCTCGGTGACCCCGTGACCCTCGAGTGGGCCGACCGCCCGGGGCAGGCCGTGGGCGTCGACGCGGGCACGCTCGCGGGACGGCTCTCCGTCCTGGCCCCCGCAGACGCGACCGGCACCGGAGGCGTCCTCGCCGAGGCCGGCGCCTCCCTCGACGCCCTCGCCCGGCAGCTCGCCGACCAGGTGAACGCGGTGCACCGCACCGGCGTGGCCCGCGACGGCAGCACCGGCCTCGACGTGTTCGCCGTCGACCCGGGCGTCCCCGCGGCACGCGGCCTGCGGGTCGTGCCCACCGACCCGTCGGGGCTCGCCCTCGCCGCGCCGGGGGCGGGAGCCCTCGACGGGAGCGTCGCCGACCGCCTGGCACAGCTCGGCGCCGGCAGCGGGTCGGTCGACCGTGCCTGGGCCGCCGTCGTGACCGGGATCGGCGCGAGCGCCGGCGCCGAGCGGGAGCGCTCGACGCTCACCGACCTCGCCGCGACCTCCGCGCGCGCCCGTCAGCAGTCGGTCGCGGGCGTCGACCTCGACGAGGAGAACGTCGCCCTGCTCACGCACCAGCACGCCTACCAGGGCGCCGCGCGCGTCATGACCGCGATCGACGAGATGCTCGACACGCTGATCAACGGCATGGGCAGGGTCGGGAGGTGACCACGATGGACCGCGTGACCACGCGCATGACGGCCGTCGCCGCACAGCGTCAGCTGCAGGCGAGCCACGCCAGGCTGGCAGAGGCACAGGACAAGGCCTCGACGCTCGACAAGATCGGCAGGCCCAGCGACGACCCGCTCGCCCTCGGCGAGGCACTGCGCGTCAAGGGCCTGCAGGCCGCGGCGGTGCAGCACCAGCGCAACGCGGACGACGCCGACGGCTGGCTCTCCACCGGCGACGACGCCCTGACCGCCGTCCACTCCCTGCTGGCGAAGGTCCGCGACGTGACCGTGCAGGGCGCCAACCAGGGCGCCCTCTCGCCCGAGGCGCGCGACGCGCTCGCCCGCTCGGTCGAGGGACTGCGCGCCGACCTGCTGCAGACGGCCGGCACCCGCTACGCCGGGCGCAGCGTCTTCGCGGGCACCTCCGACGCCCCCGTCGCCGTGGCGGCCGACGGCACCTGGAACGGAGTGCCCGGGTCGAGCGTCGAGCGCCGGATCGGTCCCGAGACGACGGTCCGCGTCGACGTCGACGGCTCCGCCGTCTTCGGCACGGGCGCGACGTCCGTCTTCGCCCTGCTCGACGACCTCGCCGCCGACCTGCGGGCCGGGACCGCCGTCGCCCCGCGCCTCGAGGACCTCGACGCCCGCATGTCCGCGGTGCGGGCCGTGCAGGGCGACCTCGGCGCCCGGCACGCCCAGCTGCTGCGCACGAAGGAGACCCTCATCGACACCAGCGCCTCCCTCGAGCAGCGACGGTCCGACCTCGAGGACCTCGACCTCGCCGCCGCCGTCCTCGACCTGCGCCTGCAGGAGACCGCCTACCAGTCCGCCCTCGCCGTCACCGCCAAGGTGCTGCAACCGACCCTGATGGACTTCCTGCGATGAGCACACAGAACGGCACCGCCGAGGCCACCGCACCGGCCACCCACGACGACGCCACCGACGCCGCGACCGTGACGGCGACCGCGCTGCCGGTCAGCTTCACGACCCCGCCCTTCGGGCTCGACCCCCTCGTCGACTTCGTGCTCGACCCGCTGGGGGCCGGCCTGCACGCGCTGCGCGGCCCCGGCGAGGTGCGCCTGTTCGTCCTCGACGCCGCCGTGCACCTGCCCGAGTACTCCCCCGAGCTCACCGACGAGCAGGCGGGCTCCCTCGGCCTCGAGGACGCCTCCGACGCCCTGCTCCTCGTCGTCGCCACCCCGGGCGAGACCGGGACCACCGTCAACCTGCTCGCACCGGTCGTCGTGCACCGCGGCACGGGGCGCGCGGCCCAGGTGATCCTCGAGGGTCAGGACCAGCCGCTCCGCGCGGAGCTCGCCGCCCGCTAGCCCGACGCGCGCCGACCGCCAGCTCGACGCCCGCCGGCCCGACGCCCGCCAGCTCGACGCCCGCCCGCAGGTCGCCCGCCGCCCCGCGCGGCTCTCCCGCGCACGGGACGCGCAGGCCCGGCGCACGCCCCTCCCAGGGGCAGGGGGTGGACTGGTCGACGACCGCACCTACGCGACGGAGCACGGAGGCACCATGCGGACGACGACCACCACCCGGGCACGACGCGGCACGACCGGCGTCGGCCTCGCCCTCGCCACCGGCCTCGCCCTCACCGCCTGCGCCGGGTCGACCCCGGAGGCGGGCCCCACCCCGGCATCGTCCCCCGTCACCGAGGCCCCCGCGACGGGCGGGACGGGCCCGTCCCCCGCCTCCGGCCCCGTCACCGAGGGCGCCGTGACCGTGTCCGGCGAGCCGACCACGGTGGTCACGAACCTCGCCGCACCCTGGTCGGTCGTGCCGCTCGACAGCGGCTCGTCGTTCGCGTCGCTGCGCGACGAGGGCCGTGTCGTCGAGATCCTCGAGGACGGCTCGACCCGTGAGGTCGCCGTCGTCGACGACGTCGAGGCGCGCGGCGAGGGCGGCCTGCTCGGGCTCGCCGTGCTCGGCGGTGCGCCCTCGTACCTCTACGCGTACGTGACGACCGCCGCCGACAACCGGGTGGTCCGGATGCCCGTCACGGGTGAGGCCGGGTCGTACGGCCTCGGTGAGCGCCAGGACGTCCTCACGGGCATCCCCGTCGCCTCGAACCACGACGGCGGCCGGATCGCCTTCGGTCCCGACGGGATGCTCTACGTCACGACCGGCGACGCCAGCGTCACCGCGAACGCGCAGGACCCGGGCTCGCTCGGCGGCAAGATCCTCCGCCTCACGCCGGAGGGCGACGTGCCCGCCGACAACCCGACGCCGGACTCGTTCGTCTGGTCGTCGGGGCACCGCAACCCGCAGGGCCTCACCTGGACCGCCGACGGCACGATGTGGGCGGCGGAGTTCGGGCAGGACACCTGGGACGAGCTCAACCGAATCGAACCGGGTGCGGACTTCGGCTGGCCCGACGTCGAGGGCGGCCTGGAGGACGCGGCGGCCCCGGGGTCGGTCGACGACGAGGGCCGCACGGCGCCCGTGCTGCAGTGGCGCACCGACGTGGCGAGCCCCAGCGCCCTCACCGCCGTCGGCGACACCCTGTACCTGGCCGGGCTGGGCGGCGAGCGCCTCTTCGAGATCCAGGTCGACGGGGCCGGCACCGCGACCGCGACGGAGCTCCTCACCGGCGACGACTCGCTCGGACGCCTGCGCGACGTCGTGCCGGCGCCCGACGGCAGCCTCTGGGTCGTGACGAACAACACGGACGGTCGGGGCGAGCCGCGCTCCGGCGACGACCAGGTGGTCAGCGTGCCGCTGTCGCCGGCGGCGTGAGCGGGCGCGACGGCAGGCTCGCCGTCGACGTCGCGCGGTCGGGCCCACGACCCGCTCCGCGGTCGGGCCCGCGATGCCCGCGCTCGGCGCCCCGGTGCGTCGCGCGGCGGCCGCGACCGGGCGGCGACTACCCTCGACCTCGATGAGCGAGCACGACACCCCCCGCGGCCAGGCCACCGGCGCAGGCCGTCCGCAGGGAGCCCCGAGCAGCACGCCCGCGCCCGCGCCCACCGGCCCGTCCTTCACGCCCGTGAGCCTGCGGCCCGCCGTCGACGTCGACGTCGCGGAGTCCCGGCTCGCCGCCCTCGGCAACAGTCGCAGCACGACGGCCCTCGGTGAGCGCGCGGACCTGCTGCGCACGCTGGGCCGTCTCGACGAGGCGCTCGCCATCGCCGAGGAGGCCTTCCGCCTCGCGCACTTCACGGGCGACCGGGCGGACTCCACGGCCGCCCGCATCCGACGGGCGCACGTGCTCCGCGAGCAGGGCAAGCTCGAGCGCGCGCTCGGCGACCTGCACACCAGCCGCATCACGGCCTCGACCGAGGAGTGGCGCGAGCTCGAGGCCGCCGCCGCCGAGCTCGAGGGCTACACGCTGCACGACCTGGGTCGCACCGACGAGGCGCGCGTGGCCCTGTCGGACGCGCTCGTCGCGTACGAGGCGTCGGGCGCTCCCCGCGACCAGACCGAGGGGCTGCGCTACGCCGTCGAGGCGGTCCTGCACGTGCCGGAGGCGCCGGCCGAGCCCGCCCCGCAGGCCCCGTCCGCCACGGCCCCGGCCGCCACCTCCCCCGCCGCGGGCTCCGCGGGCGCCGGCTGGAGCCTCGCGGCCGACGCGGAGGCGCGCCCCGGCGACACCAACCCCGTGCCGGGCCGTCCCGAGGAGGACGGGCCCTGGCGCACCCGCGAGATCCCCACCGCCGGCGAGCAGGTGCCGGGCGACGACGCCGGGGACCGGGCCGAGCACGACGCGGGCCGCACGGCGGACGCGACCGGCGCCTCCGGGGGCCTGTGGGGAGCCGTCGGCCGCGGCACCCCGGCACGCGACCGCGACGGTCGCGGCACCGACGATCGCGGCAGCGACGCCGACCGCCACGACGACGAGGCCGCCGGGCACGACGACGCCGCACCGTCGGGCCGCCGTGACGCCGGGCTCTGGGCGAAGATCTCGAACCTCGCCGCGAACGCCGCCGCCCGCCAGGAGCACGCCGACCGCCGCCCGGCGGACGGCAGCGACCCCCGCGACGCCCGCGCCGCGGGTCGCGGGCGCGGCGACGACGAGCACGACGACCGTCGCGGCGTCACGGGCGTGACCGGCGCCGTCGAGGGCCTGCCGCGCGACGACGAGCCCGGCACCTGGCCGTTCCCCCGGTCGTGACCGGGGCGACGACGCCGGCCCTCGGACGCTGACGTGGCGGACCTCGACCGGGTCCGCCGCTGGGCGGACGCGCTGATCCACCTGCACCTCGATCCCGCCGTGTGGTCGTTCGCCTTCGACTCCGCGAAGACGCGGGCGGGCCTCTGCGACCACCGGGCCCACCGGATCAGCGTCTCCCGGCACCTGGCCGCGCGGTACGGGGACGACGAGGTGCACCAGATCCTCTTGCACGAGGTGGCGCACGCCCTCGCCGGTGCGCGGGCGGGGCACGGGCCGCGGTGGCGCACCGTGGCCGCCGACCTGGGCTACGTCGGCTCCCGCCTGCACGACGGCCCGGTCGCCACCGACCTGGCGCCGTGGGTGGGGGTGTGCCCCGCGGGGCACGAGCACCACCGGTACCGGCGGCCGACGCGTCCGCTGGCGTGCGGGCGGTGCGGGCGGCGCTTCGACCCGGCCCACCTCATCACCTGGACGAAGCGGGACGTGCCCGCCGGACCCTCGATCCCGGCCGTCGTCGGCGAAGGCGTGACCGGCTAGGGTGGTGTCCGTGCTCACCGGTCAGTGGTTCCGCTCCGACACGGGCACGCCCTGGTTCTTCGACGCCGGTGCCGTCGCCCTCGACTTCGCCCACCTCGGCGGCTTCGGCGCGCTCGACGCGGCCGGAGGCGCGAGCGGCCTGGGCCCGGAGTCCGGCTCCGCCACGTCCCCCGGGGGCACCCCCTGGGACGGCCTGCTCGTGCCGGCCGACCTCGACCACTGGCTCGGCGAGCGGTTCGAGGGGCTCACCGGTGGCGCCTCCGAGCGCGAGCTCGTCGACGCACGGGCCCTGCGGGACGTGCTCGCGAGGCTCGCCGTCGCGGCGGCCGACGGCGACGCCCCCGGGGCCGACGACGTCGACACCCTCAACCTCTTCGCCGCCCTCCCGGACGTGCCGCCCGCGCTCGCGGGCGGTCGTCGCCGCGCGGGCGCGGCACGGGTCCGCACCGCCCAGGCGCTCGCGTCCGTCGCGCGCGACGGGGTGCGCGTCCTCGACTCGGTCGGCTTCGCTGCCGGCGAGGGCGCCCGGCTCCGGCGCTGCCAGAACCCGGCGTGCGGACTCGTGTTCCTCGACGAGTCGCGGGCCGCGAGCCGCCGCTGGTGCTCCATGCAGCGCTGCGGCAACCGCGCGAAGGTGAGGGCGCACCGCGCGAGACGGGGCGAGGCGCCGGCCTGAGCCGTCGGCTCCGGGCCGTCGGCTCCGGGCCGTCGGCCCGGGACCGCCGGCGAGTGCCGGCGGGCGTCCGATCAGCCCTCGACGACCTGCACGTCCTTCCAGAACGCGACGTAGCCCGAGTAGTCGCTGCCGACCCGGTCGAACGACGACGGGATCGGCTCGGGGTAGCTCCACGCGCGGTCCTGCAGCAGCTGGTCGCCGGCCTTGACGCTGAAGTACTGGGTGTCGCCCTTCCACGGGCAGTGGTACTGCGTGGGGCTCTCCTCGAGCAGCCCCGTCGTGACGCTCGACGGAGGGAAGTACCAGTTGCCCTCGATCGAGATGAGCTCGTCGCGATCGGCCTCGGCGACGACGGTCCCGTCCTGCAGCACGGCCTTCATGGTTCCTCCTCGTGGTGGTGCCGCGCGACGACCGTCGCGCGTCTCGCCGTGAGGCTACGCCGCCTCCCCGGGTGCCCGGACAGCCCCCGGGAGGGGGACCTCGACGACGGGCGCGGCGGGGCGGGCCCCGACCTGCGCCTCCTGCCCGCCGGAGTCGCGGGTCGCCCCGGCGGAGACGCTCGCGGTGAGCAGGTGGCCGGCGGCCCGGCGCAGGGCGACGGAGGCGGAGCAGACGAGGGCAGCCTCGGGCGACGTGGCGTCGAGCCCGGTCGCGGCGAGGGCGTCGACGACGGCCCCGGCGGCGAGCTGGTCCTCGACGGCGGGGCGGTGCCCGTCGGCGTCGACGCTGCCGGCGGCGACGACGGCGACCACGGCGCGGTCGCCGAGCTCGGCCTGACGCGCGAGGACGCGCTCGGCGGCCCCCGCGGCACCCGCCGTCGTGACGAGGAGCACGAGCGCGCCGGCGTCCGCGCGGGCGGCGACACGGGCCGCCGCGGCGTCGCGCCCGAGGTCGTCGTGCCCGTCGAGCTCGTCGGCGACGACGACGACGTGCGCTCCGGGCGCGATGCGCGCCGCCCCCGCCTCGCCGTGGTCGAACCGCACCTGGTACCTCTGCTGCTGTGCCGTGCTCACCGGACCAGGCTAGGTCGGCGGCCACGGCGTTGCGCCGTGTGACGGGCCCCGCGCAGGCCCCGGGGAGCACAGTGGGGGCGTGCACGTGCAGCTGAAGCTCCTCCTCGAGTGCCCCGTCGACGCGGCGGCCGACGCCCTCCGCGACCCCGCCGTCATGCGCGCCGTGGCGACCCCTCTGTTGCGCTACCGGTCCGAGGAGCCCGGTGGCTTCCCGCACCGCTGGTCCGGCGAGCCGCACCCGGTGAGCGCGGCCGCGCTCGGCGTCCTGCCCCTCGGGCGCACGCACGTGCACCTCGACTGGCACGAGCGGGACGGCGCGTGGATCCAGCGCGACACGGGTCGCGGCGTAAGCGGCACGTTCGCCCTGCTGCGCATCAGCCACCGCATGGCGGTCTCTCCCGCCGCGGACGGGCGCACCCTGTTGCGGGACCGCCTCCAGTTCACCGCGGGCCCGGGCGGGGTGCTGTCGCCGCTGCTCTGGGCGGGGCTCTGGGCCACCTGGCAGTGGCGCGGGCACCGGATGCGCAGGCTGGCCCCGACGTGGCGGTCGCCCCGGCCGAGTCCCCGCCACGCGGGCTGACCCGGGCGGCGGCCGGCCCGGGCGGCGGCCGGCCCGACCGTCGGCACCGGGCGGGGACTACCGTGCCCCGGGTGACCGACCCGACCACCGCCTCCGGCCCCACCGTCCCCACCACCGACTCGGGGCTCGACCTCGCGGCCTGGCGGCGGACGATCCACGACCTCTACCGGCGCGTCCGCGAGTCCGACGACGTCGTCGCCGCGCACGACCTCTGGCGTCGGACGAGGGACGAGCTGTTCCGCACGAGTGCGGTGACGCCCTTGCTGCCCGAGGACCGGGCCGGGTTCGAGGGGCTGCCCGTCGCACCGTACGACCCGGCCTGGCGCTTCGAGGTGCCCGTGACGGCCGCCGAGCCGCACCGCATGGTCGTCACGACGGGGACCGACGGCGACGTGCCCTTCGACCGGGTGGGCCTCGTGGACGTGCCCGGGGTGGGTCCGCTCGACGTGTGGCGGCTGCGGTCGTACGGCGGCGGGCTGTTCGTCCCCGTGGGCGACGCGCTCGCCGGGCGCCCCGGCGGCACGTACGGTGGCGGCCGGTACCTCGTCGACACGGTCAAGGGCGCCGACCTGGGCCCGGGGCGGGCCCCCGGATCGCTCGTGCTCGACTTCAACTTCGCGTACAACCCCAGCTGCGCCTACGACCCCGCGTGGGCTTGCCCGCTCGCCCAGCCCGGCAACCGGGTGCGGGTGGAGGTCCCCGTCGGCGAGCGGTACCACGGCGAGCACTGACGGACCACCGCGAGCCCGGGGTCCGGCCGAGCACGGGGGCGGCGCCGTGGCTCACCGGCCGTCGTCCCGGCGCCGCAGGCCCCGTTCCGCGACGAGTCCGACCGCGCCCGCCAGGGCGAGCAGCGCCCCGAGTCCGAGGACCCCGGCGAGCGACCCGAGGCCGCCCGTGAAGGCGAGGCGACCGAGAGCCCGCCCCGGGGCCCCCGCGTCCGTGCTGCCTCCCACGGCGTCCTGCGGGTCCTCGCCCTCGGACGCGCCGGCGTCGCCCTCGGCGCCGCCGGCACCGGGGCCGGCGCCCGGGACGGTCACGACGAGCCGCGCGCCGGCCTCGTCGCCGAGGAGCGTGCGCACCGTGTACTCGACGATCGTCGTGCGAGGGCCCGCGCCGCTCTCGTCGGCCACGGTGACGGTCCCGTCGCCGCCGACGTCGAAGCGGAGGCCGTCGACGACGAGCTGACGGGTCGGCGTCACGGCGGGGTCGGACGCTCCGTCACCCGGCGCGAGGCCGAGGGTCGTCGGGTCGAGGGCAGCGTCGCCGCCCGTGTCGTCCGCGAGCACGTCGACGGTGGCGGACCCGCCGTGCGGCACCTGCACGTCGTCGTCGAGGGCGGTCGGCAGGACGGGGGCCGGCAGCGCCAGTTCGTGCACCCCGCCGAGCGCCGTGCCGGCCCACAGGGTGCGGCGGTCCGGGGAGGCTGCGAGCGAGAGCACCTCGGTGTCGACGAGGTCGCCCGTGGCGTCGTACCAGGACGCCCCGTCGTCGCCGCTGGCGAGCACGCCCGGGCCGGTGTCGAGCCGGTCGTCGGCGACGCCTGCCAGCACCCGCGGTCCGACCCGCAGCAGGGTCGTGATCCGTCCGGCGTCGTCGAGGCCGGGCGGGGAGGCCTCGGCCGTGACGACCTGGCCCGTGCCCGCGTCGCGGACCTCGACGCCGTGCCCGCCGACGAAGAGGCGCCCACGGTCGACGAGCAGCGCGGACGCGGGGGCCGTCCTCACGACGGTCCAGCCGTCGAGCGCCGTCGACGTCCGCACGAGGCCGTCGCGGCCCACGCCCCACACGGCGCCGGCGTGCACCGCCGCGTCGTCGAGGCAGGGCCCCTCGTCCTCGTCCCAGGTCGCGCCGCCGTCGGCGCTCGTCCGGACGAGGCAGACCGTGAGCGTCCGCGAGGCGAGGACGAGGAAGCCGTCGGGGTCGCCCGCGAGCGCCGTGACGGCGCCGTCCGCGGTGAGCACCTCGGACCACGCGACGCCGTCGGGGCTGCGCTGCAGGCTGAACCCGCCCTGCGCGAGCTGCACGCTGCGCCAGAGGACGCCACCGACCCGTCGGAGCAGGTTCGTGCCCACGCCCTGCAGGCCGGCGTCCGCGGGATCCGCCCACTCCGCGTCGACGAGCGGGAGCCGTCCGACGGCGAGCCCCTGGTCGGTCGCCGCCAGGAGCCTGCCGTCGTCCACGACGAGGTCGTGGACCGTGCCGCCCGCGACCCCGGTCCGCGTCCAGTCGTCGCCGGCGCCGTCGGCGGACCGCCACACGCCCGACCTCGGTGACGTGACGGTGAGGGAGCCGTCGGGCCACCGGTCGAGCCGCTGGTGCGCGCTCTGTTCCTCGGGGAGGTGCAGGGCCCGGAACGACGCGCCGCCGTCCCCGCTGACGAACGTCTCGTCGCTGCCGCGCACGAGGACGTCGTCCGCGGAGACGTCGACGCTCGTGACGATGCGGGCCTCGTCCGACGTCAGCCACGTGCTCCAGGTGCGCCCGCCGTCGGACGACCCGACCACGCCGCGCCCGAGGACGCTGCCCACCGCGAGGTCACCGTGGGCCGAGAAGAGCGCGAGCTGCTCGACGTGCGGGTCGTCGCCCACGTCGAGGACGGCCTCGACGGGTGCGAGCTGGTCCGCCGTGAGCCCCTCGGCACGGTGCACGCCGCTCGACGACCAGAAGAGCAGCGCGTCGCCGGCGACCTGCACGCCCTGCGTGCGCGCGGGGACGGCCGTCGACGACCAGGTGCGGCCGCCGTCGCGGCTGCGGCGCACCGTCGTCGCCGGGTCGGACGGCGCCTCGCCGCCCGTCACCGAGACCAGGACCGTGCCGTCGGCGCCGAGCAGCAGGTCGTGCACCTGGTCGGGCGTGCGCAGCACCTCGTTCCAGGTCGCGCCGGCGTCGTGGGTCTCCCACACGGCGGACTCGCTCCGACCGGCGCCCACGTCGGACGCGTACCACCAGTGGCCTGCGTCGAGCGGGTCGAGGACCACGTCGCGGTGCGCCGTTCCCAGGGGCACGGGGACCGTGACCACCTGCCGCCACGTCCGCCCGCCGTCGACCGTGTGCCAGAGGCCCGGACCGTCCGACTGCCAGAGGACGGCGGCCCACGGGTCCGCGGCGCTGCGTGCCGTCCGCCCGCCCTGCTGCGACGGACCGACGGGTCGCCACGAGCCGTCGACGACGGCGGGAGCGCCGGCAGCGGGTGCGCCGAGGGCGGGAGCGCCGGCGGCCACGACGCCCGGCAGGAGCGCCAGGGTCAGGCACAGGGAGACCGCGGCGAACGGCCGCGACCGCGGACCGGGCCGGAGGCGGACGAGGAAGCGACGTGTGACACGTGGTACCGACATGCAGGAACGCTAGCGCGGGCCGCCGACGCCGCGGAAGCCCGTGCCCACGGCGGTGCCGCGCCCGGACGGCTGACCCGGCACGGGGCGGACGCGACGGGCGTCGCGGGACGCCCCTCGCGCCTCCGGCCCTCGACAGGTAGGCTGGGTGCACCTGCGAGTCGGCGAGACCGGCTCCCTGCGTCGTAGCACGCCCCTCACCCGCCTCCGCCGAGACCACCGCCACCGAGCGGCCACCGGCACCACGAGGCGCGCGAAGCTCCCCTGCGGCGGAACGATCGTGCACACCTGCACCGTCGCCACACCTCGAGCCCGGCTACGACAGCCGCCCCGGCACCGACCGGACCGCACCGTGCGGCACGCCCGCGCGGACCACCGCGGCCGCGCCCGGCTCGACACGATGCCCGAAAGGCACGCATGTCCACCGACATCACCGGCGTCCAGGACGCCCCCACGACCACCTTCGACCAGCTCGGCGTCCCCGCCGCGCTCGTGAAGGCGCTCGCCGCCGACGGCAAGACCGCGGCGTTCCCCATCCAGGTCGACACCCTGCCCGACACGCTCGCCGGGCGCGACGTGCTCGGCCGCGGCAAGACCGGCTCCGGCAAGACCCTCGCGTTCTCGATCCCGATGGCCGCCCGCCTCGGCACGCGCCTCGCCGGCGGCCAGCGCCGTCCCGGCCGGCCGCTCGGCCTCGTGCTCGCCCCCACCCGTGAGCTCGCCACCCAGATCGACGCCGTCCTCGCCCCGCTCGCCGCGGCGTACGGCATGACGACGACCACCATCTTCGGCGGCGTCTCGCAGAACCGTCAGGTGCAGGCGCTCAAGGCCGGCGTCGACATCGTCGTCGCCTGCCCCGGCCGCCTCGAGGACCTCATGAAGCAGGGCTTCGTCAAGCTCGACGCGATCGAGATGACCGTCCTCGACGAGGCCGACCACATGGCCGACCTGGGCTTCCTGCCCGTCGTCACGCGCATCCTGAAGGCCACCCCCACCGACGGCCAGCGCCTGCTGTTCAGCGCGACCCTCGACAACGGGGTCGACAAGCTCGTCAAGCAGTTCCTCCACGACGAGGTGCTGCACTCGGTCGACGAGGCGAACTCGCCGGTCGCGGCCATGACCCACCACGTCTTCACGACGCCCGACGTCGAGACGAAGAAGCAGCTGATCCACGCGCTCGCGTCGGGCACCGGTCGCCGCATCCTCTTCATGCGCACCAAGCACCAGGCGAAGAAGCTCGCCAAGCAGCTCACCGAGTCGGGGATCCCCGCCGTCGACCTGCACGGCAACCTGTCGCAGCCGCAGCGCGACCGCAACCTCGCGGCGTTCAGCGAGGGCAGCGCGCGCGTGCTCGTCGCCACCGACGTCGCCGCCCGCGGCGTGCACGTCGACGGCATCGAGCTCGTCATCCACGTGGACCCGCCCGCCGAGCACAAGGCGTACCTGCACCGCTCGGGCCGCACCGCCCGCGCCGGTGCCGAGGGCGACGTCGTCACCCTCGTGATCCCCAGCCAGGAGCGCGACGTCCAGCAGCTGATGAAGAAGGCGGCGATCCGCCCCACCACGACGGCCGTCACCCCGGACAGCCCCGAGGTCACCGCGCTCGTCGGCGAGAAGGCGGCGTACGTGAAGCCGCAGCCGAAGCAGGCCCAGCAGCAGCAGCAGCAGGGCGGCGGGCGCTCGCAGGGTGCCAACGCCCAGCGCAAGCGTGCCGCGCGCCACGACTCCGAGGGGAACCCGATCGCCCGCAAGGACCGCTCGGGTCGTCCCGCGGTCGGCGCGACGGCCGGAGGCCCGGGTCGCGACGGCGGACGTGGTCGCGGTGGCAGCGCCCCGGCCGGTCGCGACGGCGGCGCCCGTGGTGCCGCGGGTCGTGACGGCGGCGCGCGCGACGGTGGTCGCGGCGGACGGGGCGGTCGCGACGGCGCCCGTCGGGACGCCGCTCCCCGTACCGGCTCGTCGACCTTCTACTCGACCGAGTCCGGTCGTGGCCCCGTCGAGGAGCCCCGCGGCGAGCGCCGCACAGGTCGCCGTGCCACCAGCGACGGCGGCGCGAGCCGCACCAACGCCCTGCGGGACGACCAGGCCGCGTTCGCGGCGGAGCTCGCCGGCGGCCGTTCCGGCGGCGGCTCGGACCGCGACGGCCGCTCGGGCGGTGGCCGCTCCGGCGGACGCCGCGCGTCGAGCGCCGGCGGCCGTGCGGGCTCGATCCAGGTCGGGTCGCTCGTGCGCGGCGGCGGCTCGGGTGCCCGGGGCGGGAACCGCTCGGGCCGCTGACGCCCGCCGGGGGCGCCGCGCGCCTCCGGCCCCGCGGCCCCGCGCTCGGGCGGCCCGGCCGCCGGCGCCCGTCACACCCCAGGAACCTCACGACACCCCAGCTCGCGGGCTGGGGTGTCGTGCTGTTCCTGGGGTGCGACGCCCTCACCACCAGGGCCGTGCGTGGCTGCAGCGGGCGAGCCCCGCACGGAGCAGGCGTCGCACCATGGGGACGACCTGCCACGCGTCCGCCCAGTCCCAGCGGGCGACCGTCCGCACGGGCGGCAGGGCCCTCAGCCGGTCCTCACGACGCTTCTCGTCGAGCACGACCTGCTCGGGTGGTCGGCCTCGGCGCGGCTCGCGGTCCAGGTACTTCGTCGCACCGTCGAACTCCCCCACCACGCCGCAGCACGGCCACCAGAAGTCGACCCTGCCGACGAAGCCGTCCCCGTCGTGGAACTCGTGCTGCAGGACCGGCCGCGGGAGGCCCGGCTCGTGGAGGCCCACCCGGCTGAGCGACTCACCGACCGACGTGCCGCCCGGGTCCGCGAGCGCGACGGCTCGGCTCGCCCTGCGGATCCCGGGGAACCCGGCCTGGGCGGTGAGCTCTGCCTGGAGCGCCGGTCGGGTCACGAGCCCCTCGGCCAGCGCCGCGTCGAGCGTCACGACGCCGGAGCGAAGGGTCCGGCGCCGAGCGACGTCGACGATCGCGCGGGCCGGGGTGGTCGTCAGCAGGCCGTCGACGAGCGTCACCTCGCCGGCGGCGAGCGCACCCGCGTGCCGCACGAGGGTCCGCGACGACAGGGTCGTCCTCCTGGTCCGGTCGACGACGTGCACCTGCTCGGGCCAGGGGCCGATCACCGGCAGTCCGTGCAGCGCCAGCGCCGACTCGTGGGCCACGACGACGTCGGACCGGAGGCGTCTGGTCACGGCGTGCACGCGGAGCGCGTGCCTCGCACCCGGACGGAGTGCCGTCCACGCCGGCTCGGGCACGTACGAGCCGGGAGCCACCGCGACGAGCGCCCCTCGGGCCACGCCTCGTCGGACCGCGTCGTCGTCCCGCCCGGCGAGGACGAGGTCGGGCAGGTGGGGCGGGGTCGTCGCGTCGAGCAGGTGCGTCATGCCCCGAGGGTGCCCCCCGCCGAGAGCCGCGGGCGGTGTCGCTCGCGCGCCTGGGGACGCGCCCGACCCTGGGGAGGAGGAGACTCCCGCGTCGCCCCCGCCGTCCGACCGTGCCCTCCCCGTGCCCCGTGCGGCCGTGAGACCCCAGGAAGCGCAGGACACCCCAGCTCGCGGGCTGGGGTCTGGTGGGAATCCTGGGGTCTCGCGGCTGGACGGGGGGGGGCGTGCGCGAGTGCGCGAGGGCGCGGCGGGTGGCGGCTAGTGCAGCACGCCGACCGAGGCGAGGGCGGCGCGCAGCAGGGCCCCGCGCCCGCCCTCCATCTCGTGGGCGACCTCGTCGCTGGCGGCCTGGTGGGGGGTGAGCCAGGTGAGCTCGAGCGCGTCCTGGCGGGGGTCGCAGGTGCCGGTGACGGGCACGACGTAGGCCAGCGAGACGGCGTGCTGGCGGGGGTCGGTGTACACGGACGAGCCGGGGAGGGGGAAGTACTCGGCGACCGAGAACGGCACGGGCGACGGCGGCAGCTGCGGGAACGCCATGGGCCCGAGGTCCTTCTCGAGGTGCCGGAACAGCGCGGCCCGCAGGCTCTCGCCGTACATCACGCGGCCGGAGACGAGCATGCGGCTGATCTCGCCCTCCTCGCGGGCGCGCAGGAGCACGCCGACCTCGGTGACGACGCCGACGCCGTCGGTGCGGACGGGCACCGCCTCGACGTAGAGGATCGGCATCCGCTGCCGCACCCGCGCGAGCTCGTCGTCGGAGAGCCAGCCCGCGTCATCGGCGCCGGGCTGGGGGTCGGGTGTCTGCACGGAGGCCATGGTGACTGTCTACCAACACCCGTCCTCCCCAGGGGCGTCGGCTCGCCCAGGGCGAACGGCGGGCGGCCGGAGGCGCGCCCCGCCCCCGCCCCGCTGGCTAGGCTCCCCCACATGGTCGAGATCGAGCCCTCCGTCGCCCGTTGGTCCCACGAGCCGGGCGACCGTGCCGGGCGCCCGCTGCTCGTGCTGCTGCACGGCGTCGGGTCGCACGAGGGCGACCTCGCCGGGCTCGCCCCCTACCTGCCGCAGGACTACGCGCTCGTGTCCCTGCGGGCGCCGCTGCCGCACGGCGACGGCTTCTCGTGGTACCCGCTCGACGTCCCCGGCCGCCCCGACGTGGTCGGCGTGGACGAGGCCGCGGCGGCGGTGCTCCGCTTCGTCGACGGCCTCGGCGACGACCACCCGACCGTCGGCCTCGTCGGCTTCTCGCAGGGCGGGTCGCTCGCCCTGCAGCTGGTGCGGCACGCTCCCCGGCGCTTTTCGCTGGCGGTCGTGCTCGCCGGCTTCCTCGCCGGCGACGAGCACCAGGGCGACGCGGCCGTGGCCGCCGTGCGGCCCGCGGTGTTCTACGGCCGCGGCGACGTCGACACGGTGATCCCCGCCGACGCGGTCGAGCGCACCGAGCGCTGGCTCGCCGACCACGCCGACGCCGAGGTCGCGGTCTACCCGGGGCTCGCGCACGGCATCTCCGCCGAAGAGCTCGACGCGGTCAACGCGTTCCTCGCGCGCACCACCGCCGTCGCGGCGGCGGACTCCGACGACGCCGCGGACGTCGACGACGAGGACGAGGTCGGGGCGTGACCGGGCCGGGCCGCGCGGCCGGGGCGGGCGACCCGTTCGACGGTGACGCGTACGACCTGGGGCGCTTCGTGCAGGCCCAGGCGGGCGGCGTGCACGAGCAGGCCGTCGCCGAGCTGCGGTCCGGGGCGAAGCGCAGCCACTGGATGTGGTTCGTGTTCCCGCAGCTCGCGGGGCTCGGCCGCAGCAGCACGGCCCAGCACTACGCGATCGGGTCGCTCGACGAGGCCCGCGCGTACCTGGCCCACCCCGTGCTCGGTCCGCGCCTGCGCGAGGTCGCCGGCGTGGTCGCCGCCAGCGACGCGAGCGACGCCGAGGCCCTGTTCGGCGCGGTCGACGCCGTCAAGCTGCGCTCGTCGGCGACCCTGTTCGACCGCGCCGCCGACGGTGACGACGTGTTCCGCCGCGTGCTCGACCGGTTCTTCGACGGGCGGGCCGACGACACCACGGACGGCCTGCTGGCCTGAGGCCGGGCGCAGCGGGCGCGGGCAGGCGCCCGACGACCGCGCTCACACCCGGCGCGACCACGCCCCCAGCGACGCGACGGGCTCGAACTCCACGGCCTCGTTGACGTCGAGCATGGGCCGGTTCTCCTCGGCGTTGTACGTGTACACCGACGGCGTCGCGGGGTGCCGGCGCACGAGCTCGTCGAGGTTCGCGACCTTGAGCGCCCAGCCGAGCCGGTGGCCGCGGTGCTCCCGCAGCACGAGGGTGTTCCACTGGATCGCGGGGCGCCCGGGCTCCGCCGGCACGGCCAGCTGCGAGTAGCCGACGAGCGTGCCGCTCGGCACGTGCTCGGCGGCCACGGTGAGCATGGTGCGGGGGGCGGCGTCCAGCAGGGCGTCGTTCGTGCGCCACCGTTCGGGCGTCCACTCGTCGACGGGCTCGTCGAGGCCGCCCGAGGGGGCGTCGGTGCTCATGCGGGTCGCGAGGACGGCGAGGTCGGCGACGTGGCGCTCCTCGGCGCGACCGGTCCACGCGTGCAGCCGGTAGTCGTCGCCGCGGGCGGCGGTGGCGGCGTCGCGGACGGCGGCGAGGGCGGCCGCGTCGGCGGGCAGGCGCAGGACGCTGCACCGTTCCACCTGCTGCAGGGCGTACCCGTGGGCGGCGAGGAACCGCACGCCCGCCGCGTCCGCGCGCACCGCGCCCGCACCGGTCGGCGGCACGAGCGCCAGGGCGGGGTCGGCGGGCGCGGGACCGGTGGCGAGGTAGACGTGCGACTGCCCGGCGCCGCGGTCACGGGCGAGGGCCTCGAGACGGGACAGGAGCTCCCGGCCGATGCCGCGCCTCCGGTGCCCGGGGTGGACGACGCCGTCGAGCCAGGCGGTGCCGGACGCCTCGCCGAGCCGCGTCTCGAGGGTGCCCATGGCGACGAGCTAGTCGCCGACGTGCACGGCGAGCAT
>Ga0265797_10002157_pt1 | contig 33594 bp, 27 predicted proteins | sample P2T30metagenome_FD_192433 | JGI IMG/M metagenome (GOLD analysis project Ga0265797, IMG submission 192433) | Plant litter microbial communities from East Loma Ridge, Irvine, California - P2 T30 | ecosystem: Environmental > Terrestrial > Plant litter > Unclassified | place: USA: California... | reverse complement strand
GCGAGCGCACCGGTTCGGGCGTGATCTCGACGGCGGCGCGCACCAGCAGGCGCTGGAGCGGGCGCATGGGCGCCGGCAGGATCGGCGCGTCGCCCATGATGCGCATGAAGTCGGCCAGGATGGCCGATTCTTCCAGCCCGGGCGCGGTCGCCGCCAGCAGCGCTTCCCATTCGGCCCGCGAGCGCGGCGCGCCGGTCGCGCCATACAGCAGGGCGGACGGGCCGCCCTCAACGAACGCCGCATCCTTCTCCTGCGCCGACAAGGGCCGCGCATACACGTGATAGGCCTCGCTGAAGCCGAAGGCGGCGGTCGCATGCACCCAGTCGAGCAGGCGCGGATCGTTGGCCTGATAGGCCACGCCGTCCGGCGTGCTGCCTGTCACGTGGCCGTGCATCTTCACCACGCGCGCGATCAGTGCTTCGGTCGCCGAGCGCGGCCCGTACACCGTCATCATGGCCGCGAAACCGGTGCGGCGCAGGCGTGTGCCCGGGTCGCGCGCGAAGCTGCTGTGGTCCCACACCCCCGAGCGCACCGACGGCTCGCTCAGCTCCAGCAGCACCGCCGTCACGCCGCCGATGAACAGCGTGACAGGATTGGCGAACACGCGCCACGAGACGCCGTCGGCGGGCGCCAGCGCCGGTTCGCCGGGCGGCTGGCTGAAGTCGAATTCCATGCCCGCGGGCGGGCGCATCAGGTCCTGGAGGGTGGTCAGCATCAGTGTTCCCAATAGTCGGCATGGCGCCGCCGCAGTTGCGCCAGGTCGGGTTCGAAATCGATGGCGCGTTCACTGCGGGCCAATGCGAGGCAGGCGTGGCGCCGGGCCAGCGCGCGCAGTTGCGGATCGCCGCTGCGCCCCAGTTCTCCGAGCACGCGCTGCAGGCGCTCTGCCACTTCGAGGGTGCCGGCGCCGTCGCGCGCCAGCGCTGGAACGACGTCGTCGAACATCTCGGCCAGCGACAGGGCCGGCACGGCGACCCGGTCGCATTCCGGCGGGGCCGGCTCGCCCGGTGTGGCCCACTGCATGAACAGCCGCTGCAAGGCGCCCAGCACGCCGATGCCGGTGCCCGGGTCGTTGATCCCTTTCGACAGCGCCCGACCGCCGATCTCGGACAGCACGACCAGCCCGAAACGCGGGTCGTCGTCGAAATGGCGGTTGGGGCCGATGATGAAGGCCTTGCGCAGGTCAGCGATGTCGGGCACCGCAACGTCGTCGCGGTCCGGGCACAGGTAGCCGAGCGGACGTGACGGCACGATCTGCGCGCCCGGCAGCACCGCGAGCGTGATGCGCAGGTCGTGGTCTTCGGCGCTGCGCTGCAGGGCCGCGACGTCGATGCGCTGCAGGTAGCCGCTGTGCTCTGCATGGAAGGCCTGGCCGGCGGGCGGGCCGTCGGCGGCCAGGCCGCCCAGATGGGGATGGCGCTGGCGCCGCGCCATGGCCTGGCTGGTGACCTGTTCGACCGTGGCCATGACCGCGCCCAGGCGTCCGAGGCGGGCGATGGTGTCGACCCAGCGCACGAATACCAGCACCACGGTGGCCAGCACCAGCAGGATCAGGATGAACAGGGTGAAGCGGCCTGCCTTGCCGAAGTAGTCGTTGGTCGAGGCGCTCAGCGCCACGATGCTGAAGATGAAGGCGCCGACGAAGATCGACAGCGCATTCTGGGAAGTGTCGTCGGCGACCACCAGCGGGAAGGCGCGCGCGGTGGCCGACTGGCCGGTCGAGACGTAGGCCGCGACCATCGAGGCCACCGCGAAGGTGGCCACGCCGAGCATGCTCGAGGCGATGATCTTGAGCAGGTCGATCACCGAGGCCTGGGCGATCTCGGGCACCTTCCAGTCGATCGGGACATGGTCGGCCAGGTAGGCCAGCAGCACGCCGAACACCGACAGGATGCAGGCCAGCAGGGGCTTGACCCAGAGCCTTTCGCGCAGGCGGCGCAGGAGGAAATGAAGTCGGTTCGGCATGTCCGGCAAGGTTGGTGGCGCGATCGGACCAGCTTAGCGTGCCCGGGGCAACAGGTCGGTTCGCTGACCAACACTGCCGCCAGCGTCATTTTGCGGGGTCCTTGCGCTTCTTCTGTTGTTCCTGGTAGGCCTGGAACTGCTCGATGTGCACCAGCCGGCGCAGTACCTTCGAGTGCGGGTCGAGCGTGAACGTGGCGCCGGCCGGCAGGTCGATCGCGCCGCGGCCTTCCGGCATCGGCAGTTGCACCAGGCGCTCGCCCACGCGCACCTCGACCGGCATGGGAAATGGCGTGTCGTTCCCGGTCTTCCATGCCAGTTGCAGGGTGTCGCCGCTGCGCGTGGCAGTCAGCTCGGGCAGGGCGGCCTGGTACAGGTAGGCCTGGAAGAACCAGCCCAGATCGCGTCCGCTGTGGCGCTCGGCCAGGGCGATGAATTCGCGCGTGGTGCCGTAGCGCGGCGCGAACTGGCCCGGACCCGTGCCGGGGCGCGGGTCCGGCGTGCCGTACACCATCTCGCGCACCGCGCCGAAGAAGGCCGCGTCGCCGATCAGCGTGCGCAGCGTGTGCATCACCAGCGAACCCTTGACGTAGATGTCGATGCCGGGGCCGCCCCGTTCGAGTTCGTACACGTCCTCTTCGCGGCGCGGCTTGCCCGACACGATCGGCGCCTTGTTGCGAATGCCCGCGCGCTGCTGCTGCAGGGCCGCGAAGTATTCCTGGTCGCCGCGCAGGTAGCGCAGGTAGAGCGGCTGCATGTAGCTGCCCAGGCCCTCGTGCAGCCACATGTCGTCCCAGTCGGCGTTGGTCAGCTGGTTGCCGAACCATTCGTGGGCCAGCTCGTGGTGCAGCAGGTCGTCGTAGCCGTAGGCGATCTTCGCGTAGCCGTTGCCATAGGCGTTGATGGTCTGGTGTTCCATGCCCTTGTGCGGGGTTTCGACCACGCCCATCTTTTCGTCGCCGAACGGATAGGGGCCGATCGTGCTCTCGAAGAAGTCCAGCATCTGCGGGAATTCGGTGAACAGTTCCCTGGCCTGGGTTTCGCTCTGCGGCAGGTACCACATGCGCAGCGGGATCGTGTTGCCGTAGCGGCTGCGGTAATCCGCTTCCAGCAGCCTGTAGGGGCCGACATTCACGGCGATGCCGTAGGTGCTGGGGTGCTTGGCGCGCCAGTGCCAGGTGCGCCAGCCGTCATGTTCCGTCATGCCGAGCAGGACGCCGTTGCCGGCCGCGACCAGCGGCGCCGGCACGGTGAAGCGTTCCTCGACCACCCGTGGCTTGCCGGTCGGGTGGTCGATGCAGGGCCAGAACAGGTCGCAGCCTTCGCCCTGCACCGCGCTGGCGACCCAGGGCTGGCCATCGCGTGTCGTCGACCAGACGAAGCCGCCATCCCACGGCGCCTTCTTCGCCACGTGCGGCCGGCCGTGATAGCGCACGCGCAGCACGGTGCGTTCGCCGGCGGCCAGTGGGCGAGGCAGATCGATCGTCAGGCGGCCTTCGGGGTTGCGCCAGTGCGTGGCGGCGAGCGGCTGGCCGTCGACCTCGATGGCGTCGATCGGCAGGTTGCGGTCCAGGTCGAGCTCGATGCGGTTGACGGGCGCGCGGGCGCCGAAGGTGAGCAGGGCGTCGCCGCGGATGGTACGGGTGGCCGGCTCGATGCGCAGCTGCAGGTCGGCTTTGTCGAAATCGAGCTGCAGCTGGTCCGCGCTGCGCGGCGCGCCCGAGCTCAGGGTATGCGGGGAGAGGGGCGGTTGCGACGTGGCGCAGGCCGCCAGCAGGAGGCTGAAGCAAATGGGGGCGATGCGTTTCATGCGCTGCGGTTCGGTTCGTGATGATCTTGAGAAAGATATCACAATCCAAATCGGCGACTCACGCTGCCGCTGAACTGGGTAGGGTGGGCGGCTGTGCCGCCCACGCGTTCAATCGGAGGGTGAATGGTGGTGCGGCCTGCATGCGCCGGTTGAACGCGTGGACGGACAAGCCGTCCACCCCACGATGGCAGAGCCGTCCATCCCACGACGGACCAGCCGTCGACCCCGCGACGGACAAGCCGTCCCCCCACGGACCAGGCGTCCACTCCCCCCCGGCTTCAGCCGCCGATGCGCAATTGCAGGCCGGTGGCGCTGTAGGTCGGCGTCACGGTATGGCCCTCGACGCTGATGGTGTCGAACTTGCCCTGCAGGCTGGTGGCCGTGATCGCGCTCAGGGTGGTGCCGGCGGCTGGCTTGTAGCCGTTCTGGAACACGATGCGCAGGGTGCCGCCACCGATCGTGGCGGTGCCGTTCACGTTCAAGCGCCCGTGGGTGACGGCGCCGACGCGCATTTCCAGCGTGGCGCCGGCCAGCTGGGTGTACTTGCCGGCCAGCGGCACCGTGCCCGCCGCGTTGTTGATCAGGGTGGCGCCGGCGGCGACATACACGTCGCCGGTACCGAACGGCACGCCGCCGACCGCTTCCAGCGCGCCGCCCTCGATCTGCACGCCGCCGCTGAAGGTGTTGCGCCCACCCAGCTGCAGGGTGCCGCTGCCGCGCTTGACCAGCTTGCCGGTGCCGGCGATGTCGTTGCGCCAGCGGTCGAGGGCGTGGAAGCCGCCCTTGGCCGCGTCCATGTCGACCACCACGTTGCCGCTCAGGCTGGCGTAGCCGTCGGCGGCGGCAAACAGGTTGAGGCGGCCCCAGCCTTCAGGATCGTCCAGGGTCGGGTAGCCCGAACCGATTGCCGTCGTTTTCAGCACGACGCGGCGCTGGGCGTCGCTCAGGTAGGGCAGGCGGGTTTCCAGCAGCACTTCGGCGCCTTTCGGCACGGATGCCGGCGCGGTCGTGTTGGCGCCGCGCGGCAGGCCGTAGGTCAGGCGGCGCAGGTAATTGTCGCGGCTGGCGGCGTAGTCGGCGAAGCGGTCGCTGGCGACCGTGCCCGATTGCGCGTAGGCGGCGAAGGTGGCGGCCGTGGTGCCGGTTGCCTTGGCCAGGGTCGACTGGGCCTGGGCGCGCGCCTCCGCGCGGGTGGTGGCGCCGGCGGCGATCAGGTTGGCGGCGGCGACGGCCTGGGCCTGCACGCGGCCGCTGATCACGTCGAGCGGCGAATGCATGCCGGCCAGGATGCGGCTTTCGCCCAGTTCCAGGCCACGGCCGACCAGCGCCTGGTAGCGCTCCGGCACCACGTAGGCCATGCCGATCGCGTTGCGGGTCGATTCGGCCGAGTGGCCGCTGGTGAAGCCGCCGTCGGTGGCCGGGGTCGAACTTTTCGCCGGTTCCAGCTGCGGCACCACCACGACCTGGCTGCTCCAGCGGTACGGACGCGCATATTTGTAGAAGCGCTTGGCCGGCTCGGTCGACCCGTTGGCGCCCATCGCGTTGACCAGGTCGACCACCTTGCCGAATTCGGCGTTGGCGGCGCCGCCCACGCCATTGTTGTTGCCGCCGTCCTCGTACTTCACGGTGGTCGCGTCCAGCGGCATGGCGTTGATGGTGGTGGTCTGGCGCGCGGCGCCGCGCCAGGCGTTGGTGAGTGGACCCATGCCGTCGGTGGTGCTGTAGCCCTTGCCGCGGCGGTCGTCCAGGTAGGCGCCCAGCGCCTGTTCGGGCGTGCGGTTGCGGGTGGCCTGCACCACGTAGTCGATGTTCGCATTGTGCACCTGCGCGTTGACGATCGTGCCGCCCGGGGTGCCGTCGTTCGGCAGGCCGGTCCAGGCCGAGGCGGCGATGGCCGGGAAGCCTTCCACGGCCGGCGCGGTGACGCCGGCGTCGACGATCTCGGTCAGCGGCTTCCAGATCTCCAGCATGCCCCCCAGCACGCGCACACCGGCATTGGTCTGCAGCGTGGCGTAGCGCGCGTCGCCGCGCTGGTTGGTGGCGACCGTGTCGACGAAGGCGGGCACGGCCGGTACCGGCGCGCTGTCCGCTGCGCCCTGGTCGGCCGGCGGGGCCGGGATGACGAGGGCAACGTCATCGTCGTGGTCGCTGGAGCCGCCGCAGGCGCCCAGGGCAAGCATGGCGCCAATGGCGAGGGCGAGGGGAAGACGACGCAGCTGGATAACTTGTTGCATTTAAGCACCTTAACCTATTGGTATATGGAAAGAATTCCTGCATGATAAGTACTGCCTGTGACACCGATGTGACGGGCCGTACCGGGCAGCCGCACGGAGTCGCCTGGACATGCTTTTCTTTCAATAACAAATAGAAGGGGATGGGATGAACAGACAGGTTCGATCGATGTGTTTTCTGCTCGCATGCACGGCGAGCGCCCTTGCCGTCGCGGCGCCCGCGGGGCGCCTGACGCCGCCGCCCGGCCTGTACAACATCGAGGTCAAGTCCGACGGCTATACACTCGAGGGCATGGGACAGCGCAATGTGTGCATCGCCCCGATGCAGAGCATCGAGATGCCCCGCAACCTGGTGGCCGACGGCTGCACGCTCACGAAGGGCCAGGTCCTCAGCGGGGAAATCCTGATGCAACTGAGCTGCCCCTGGAACAGGACCACCACCAGGACGCGCCAGGTCAAGCCCGAGGTCTGGGAGACGACGGTGGAAACGATCACGCATCGCGGCCTGCCAGGCGCCAGTTCCAAGACCAGCATGGCGCAGGTGCGCTATATGGCGCAGCAGGTCGTCACATCGGGCCATGCCGCCGAGCGCGCCGAGGCCAAGGCGTTCCTGGCCAATGCCGCCCAGATGGAGACCCAGCTGAAAAACGCGACGCCGCCGCCGGTATCGGCCAAGACCATCGAACTCATGGCGGCGAAGGAGGGCGTCAGGAGCAAGCTGGTGCGCAGCATGACGCGCGTCGGCGACTGCAAGGGCTAGGCTGCAAGGACTAGCCTGCAGGGGCAGGTCCTGCACCACCAGGCCGGCTCGCAAGGTCCGGCGCTGGCGGTACAATAGGGAATTCGTCAATTTTTCCAACGAGATCACTATGGCCGTCAATTCCCCCCTGCCAGTCGCCGCTGAGCTGAAACCCGTCAACGGTGTCGAGATCGGTTTCGCCGAAGCCGGCATCAAGAAACCGAACCGCAAGGACATCCTGGTCATGAAGCTGGCCGAGGGCGCCACCGTGTCGGGCGTGTTCACGCTCAACCGTTTCTGCGCCGCGCCCGTCCAGCTCAGCAAGGCCCATCTCGAGGCAGTCAGGAACGGCGGCGCGCCGATCCGCGCGCTGGTGGTCAACACCGGCAACGCCAACGCCGGCACCGGCGAGCAGGGCCTGGCCAATGCGCAGGCCACCTGCGCCGAAGTAGCGAAGCTGCTCGACGTGAACGTGGGGCAGGTGCTGCCGTTTTCCACCGGCGTGATCCTGGAACAGCTGCCGATGCCCAGGCTGCTGGCCGGCCTGCCGGCCGCCTGCGCCAGCCTGAAGGCGGACAACTGGTTCAACGCCGCCGAGGCGATCATGACCACCGACACCCAGCCCAAGGCGGCGTCGACCACTGTCACCATCGGTGGCCATGCGGTCACGATGACCGGCATCAGCAAGGGCGCCGGCATGATCAAGCCGAACATGGCGACCATGCTGGGCTACCTGGCGATCGATGCCAGGGTCGCCCAGCCGGTGCTGGACGAACTGGTCAGGCACGCGGCCGACCATTCGTTCAACGCGATCACCATCGATGGCGACACCTCGACCAACGATTCCTTCATCGTGATCGCCACCGGCGCCGGTAGCCTGCATGTCGACAGCGCCAGCGGCGCCGACTACGAAGCGCTCAAGGAAGCCGTCACCGACATCTCGCGCAACCTGGCGCAGCAGATCATCCGGGATGGCGAAGGCGCGACCAAGTTCATGACCATCACGGTCGACGAAGGCAACGATGTCGCCGAGTGCCGCAAGATCGCCTACGCGATCGCCCACTCGCCGCTGGTCAAGACCGCGTTCTTCGCGTCCGACCCGAACCTGGGCCGCATCCTGGCCGCCGTGGGTTACGCCGGCGTCGACGACCTCGATGTGACGAAGCTCGACCTGTACCTGGACGACGTGTGGGTCGCGAAAGCGGGTGGGCGCAATCCGGACTACAAGGAAGAAGACGGCCAGCGCGTGATGAAACAGTCCGAGATCACCGTGCGCGTGAAACTCGGGCGCGGCGACGCCACCGCCACCGTCTGGACCTGCGACCTGTCGCACGACTACGTGTCGATCAACGCCGACTATCGTTCCTGAATCGATGACGACGCTGGACCAATTCCTGCGCCGCGCCGAAGGCCTGCTCGAACGCCTGGAGGCGGTGCTGCCGCCGGCCACGGCGCGCGAGCCGGCCTGGGACAGCAGCTTCGCATTTCGCTGGCGCCGCCGCGCATCCGGCGCCTACCCGGGCGGCGGCAATTACCTGCAACCGGTGCGCCATGCGTCCGGCATCGCGCTCGCCGACCTGCATCACGTCGACGCGCAGAAGCGCCAGATCGAGCGCAACACGCGCCAGTTCGTGGCGCGCCGGCCGGCCAACAATGTGCTGTTGACGGGTGCGCGCGGCACCGGCAAATCGTCCCTGATCAAGGCCTGCCTGAACGCGTACGCCGACCAGGGACTGCGCCTGATCGAAGTCGACAAGGCCGACCTGGCCGACCTGCCCGACATCGTCGACCTGGTCGCCGGCCGGCCCGAACGCTTCGTGATCTTTTGCGACGATCTGTCGTTCGAGGAGGGCGAAGCCGGCTACAAGGCGCTGAAGGTGGCGCTGGACGGCAGCATCGCGGCGCAGTCGGACAACGTGCTGATCTACGCCACATCGAACCGGCGCCACCTGATGCCCGAGAAAATGTCGGACAACGCCAGCTACCGCCACGGCGAGGATGGCGACCTGCATCCGGGCGAGACGGTCGAAGAAAAGATCTCGCTGTCCGAGCGCTTCGGCCTGTGGCTGTCGTTCTATCCGTTCCGCCAGGACGACTATCTCGCCATCGTCGGCCACTGGCTGGACAGCTTCGGCTGCACGGGCGAGCAGATCGACGCCGCGCGACCGGAAGCGCTGCAATGGGCGTTGCAGCGCGGCTCGCGCTCGGGAAGGGTGGCGTGGCAGTTCGCCAGGGATTACGCCGGCAAGCTGCCGGATGCGGCGCATGAGTGAAATGAACGGGAAGGTGAATGCGAAGGTGAACGCGAAGGTGAACGAGAAAGTGAACGCGAAGCCGGTCGATGTCGCCGTCGGCATCCTGATGCGCGCCAACGGCGATGTGCTGCTCGGCCAGCGCCCGGAAGGCAAACCGTACGCCGGCTACTGGGAATTCCCGGGCGGGAAAGTCGAAGCGGGCGAGGACATCTTCGCCGCCCTGCAGCGCGAGTTCATGGAGGAACTCGGGGTGCGGGTCGAGGACGGCGAGCCCTGGTGCTGCGTCGAGCACGTCTACGAGCACGCGCACGTGCGCCTGTATTTCTACATCTGCCGCAGGTGGACGGGCGAACCGCAAAGCCTGGAAGGGCAGGCGTTCGCATGGCAGGGCGAATCCCGGGGCGCCTATGGCGTGAGTCCGCTGCTGCCGGCCACCATCCCGCTGCTCGAGTGGCTCGACCGGGTGCGTTACAGTCAACCTTAAGGATCGCGCGTGAACATCATCATCCTCGGCAGTGGCGTCATCGGAACCGCATCGGCGTACTTCCTTGCACAGGCAGGGCATGATGTCACCGTGATCGACCGCCAGCCGGGGGCGGGACTGGAGACCAGCTTCGGCAACGCCGGCGAGATCTCGCCCGGCTACGCCACGCCGTGGGCCGGGCCAGGGGTGCCGCTCAAGGCGGTCAAATGGCTGACGATGCAGCACAGCCCCCTGGTGATCCGGCCAAAGCTGGACCCGCACCAGTGGCGCTGGATCCTGCAGATGCTGGCCAACTGCAACCACCGCAGCTATCAGCTGAACAAAGGCCGCATGGTGCGCCTGGCCGAATACAGCCGCGACGTACTGGTGCAGTTGCGCCTTGATACCGGCATCGCCTACGACGAGCGCAGCAAGGGCACGCTGCAGCTGTTTCGCACCCGCAAGCAGCTCGATGGCGCGCACACCGACACCGAGGTGCTGCGCGAATCGGGCGTGCCCTACGAACTGCTCGACCCCGTTGCCTGCACACGCTACGAGCCGGCGCTGGCGCGGGTGCCGGGCAAATACGTCGGTGGCCTGCTGCTGCCGAACGACGAGACCGGCGACTGCTTCAAGTTCACCCAGGCGCTGGCCGAACTGGCCAAGGGCCTGGGCGTCAAGTTCCGCCACGACGTCACGATCGAACGCCTGAGTGTGGAGGGCGACCGCGTCGCGGGCGTGGTCACGAACAAGGGCGAACTGAAATCCGAGGCGTTCGTACTGGCGCTGGGCAGCTATTCGCCGCTGCTGCTGCGCCAGGTCGGCATCCACATTCCGGTGTATCCGGTGAAGGGGTATTCGATCACGGTGCCGATCACCGACGCCTCGGGCGCGCCCGAATCGACCGTGATGGACGAGACCTACAAGGTGGCGATCACGCGCCTGGGCGACCGGATCCGGGTGGGCGGCACGGCCGAACTGTCGGGCTACGACCTGCGCCTGCACGGGGCGCGGCGCGACACGCTGGAGCACTCGGTAACCGACCTGTTCCCGGATGGCGGCGACGTGCGCCAGGCGTCGTTCTGGTGCGGCCTGCGGCCGATGACGCCGGACGGCACCCCGGTGGTGGGGCCGACGCCATACCGCAACCTGTTCCTGAATACCGGCCACGGCACGCTGGGCTGGACCATGGCGTGCGGCTCGGGACGGGTGCTGGCCGACCTGCTGTCGGGCCGCCAGCCGGAGATCGGCCTGGAAGGGCTGTTCATGGACCGGTATGGACGGCGTAACAAGCCGGTGGTCGTGCCGCAGGGGATTCGCCTGGACACGTGATGTCACGGGGTAGATGCAATGCGATCGGATCGGATCGGATGGGATCGGATGGATGGCAGGGCATGGCAAGACAAGGCATGGCATGGCAAGACAAGGCATGGCAAGGCAAGGCATGGCATGAAAATGTGGGGTGGACGGCTTGTCCGTCCACGCGTCCAACCAGTGCATGCAGACCGGGTGGTGATTGCAGTGCCGGTTGAACGCGTGGACGGGAAACCCGTCCACCCCACATTTGTCGATGCCCACATTTGTCGACGCCCACATCCGTCGACTCGGCATGACTATGCTACGAGCCTCTCCGCTGTCGCTCGGCCCGTTTCTTCTGCTTGCGGATCTCGCGCTCGAGCCAGCGCTTTTCACGCCAGCGTCTCCAGCGCTCGCCGTTGCGGCCGTTCCCGCCGTCGCAATGACAGCCGCTGAGTACATCGCAGATAGTCAACGCACCCGGGCAGCCGCGTCCCGACGGCAGGTCGCAATCGCAATCCGGCGCGCATTCGCCGCGCTGGGCGTGCAGGAGCGGATTGCGTACCTGCTGGCGCGCGCGACCGGCCTCGCCACACAGCGCCAGGCGCCGGTCGAGCAGCGCCAGCCCGAGCCGCAGGCCATGACGTTCGATCATGCGGTAGCCATGGCTTGAACAGCTGGCGCCGCCGGTGGCCGCGCGCAGCGGACAGGAAAAACCCTTGATGGGGGAAAGATGGCGCTGGTAGAAGCGGATCGCCCGCAGCGCCAGGCGCGCCCCCATGGACGGCAGCGCGCGCGGCACCGGTCAGCGTTCCTCTGGCGACCCGTCTGGCGGGGTGTCGGTGGGCGGGCCGCCGGGAATGGTGTACTTCTCTTCGGCCCAGGCGCCCAGGTCGATTTTCTTGCAGCGGTCGGAACAGAATGGACGGAAGGCGTTCGCTTCGGTCCATTCGACTTTCTTGCCGCAGGTCGGGCAGGCTACAACGGTCATGGCGGAATGATTTAAATCAGAAGTTACACAGGGTCAGGTCGAACGGCACGTCTTCTTCGAGCGGCCGCGGCTTGCAGTCGCCGTCCTGGGCCGTGAAGCGTACCCACAGCATGTATTTGTTGGCCGAGATCTCGGGAATCGCGCCCATCGTTTCGTCCAGCGTCAGGCGCAGCATCTGGTACACCTTCCCCTGCAACATCTGCTGGTAGCTGCCGGCGGTGGCGATCATCTTGACCGGGACGCCCGAATTGCGCAGCAGGCGCAGCACCAGGGCCAGCGCATCCAGCAGCGGTGCAAGCGGGCCGAACCAGTTCATGATGTCGGCATGGCGCTGGCTGGCCGAACGCTGTTGCCAGGCGTGGTAGGACGGCAGGTCGAATTCGCAGGCGCCGCCGGGAATGATGGTGCGGCCGCGAATGCTCATCAGCCATTCGTTGTCGCGCACGTTCTGGCCGGTCTTGCCCTGGCTCGTCACCAGCGCCGTGCTGGCCTGGTCGAGCTCGGCCAGCACGGCGTCGAGCGTTTCGGCCTGTACCGCCGGATTGCTGCGGTAGGCCAGCAGCGACTGCTTCTGGCGTTCGAGTTCCTGCAGCAGGTCGGACTTCAGGTCGGCGCGGCCGGCCACTTCCAGCATGTCGAAGATCGTGGAGAGCGCGACATGGTGCTGCATCGGATGTTCCTGATGCACAAAGAACTTGAATTTATCGTACAGGTCCTCCAGCCGCAACAACGTGCGAATGCGCTCGTTGAAAGGGTATTCGTAGACGATCAAAATGACATTCCTCTGAATGTAGGCTGGATGGCAACTCCGTGATTCTGAACCATGCGAAGCAAAATTACAAATGCCATATCAATCTTGTTACATACTCAATGTCAAATACGTCTGGTGCAGCCTTTCCACCTGCGGCCGCAGCGCTGCCAGCCCGTTGTCGTTGTCGATCACGTCGTCGGCCGCGGCCAGCCGCTGGGCGCGGGTGGCCTGGGCGGCCATGATGGCGCGCACCGCGTCGGCCGTCATGCTATTGCGCTTCATGACACGCGCCACCTGCGTGTCTTCCGAGCAGTCGACGGCCAGTACGCGCGTGACCCGTTCGCGCCAGGTACCGGATTCGACCAGCAGCGGCACGGCATAGATCACGTAGGGACCGGTGGCGATGGCGGCGGCGGCGGCGGTGGCAGCGCGGATGCGCGGATGCAGGATCGCTTCCAGGCGGCCGCGCGCGCCCGCGTCCGAGAATACCAGGGTGCGCATGCGGGCGCGGTCGAGCGCGCCGTCCGGCGTGGCGAAGTCGGGCCCGAACTCGGCCACGATGGCCGGCATCGCGGCGCCGTGCGGGGCGGTGAGGGCGTGGGCGATCAGGTCGGTGTCGACGATGGTGGCGCCCAGTTCAGCGAACAGCTCGGCCACGGTCGACTTGCCGCAGCCGATGCCGCCGGTGAGACCGACCGAGAACGCCTGGCGCGGCGCCGTGTTCATCCCAGCAGGCCGCCGGTGAAGGCTTGCAGCTGCTCGCCGTACAGCATGGCCAGCAGGCCGGCCGCGGCCAGATAGGGGCCGAACGGGATCGGCTTGTCGCGGCCGCGGCGCGCGAACACGATCAGGCTGATGCCGACCACGGCGCCGACGATCGAGGACAGCAGGATGATCACCGGCAGCGCCTGCCAGCCGAGCCAGGCGCCCAGCGCGGCCAGGAGCTTGAAGTCGCCGTAGCCCATGCCTTCCTTGCCGGTGGCCAGCTTGAACAGCCAGTACACGGCCCACAGCACCAGGTAGCCGGCGGCGGCGCCGATCACGGCGTCCTGCAGCGGCACATAGGTGGTATCGAGGTTGAGCAGCAGGCCGGCCCACAGCAGCGGGTAGGTCAGGTCGTCCGGCAGCAACTGGGTGTCGAAGTCGATGAAGGTCATCGCAATCAGGAGCCAGGCGAACAGCACCGCGCCCATGCCGGCCGCGCCACTGCCGAAGGTCCATACCATCAGGCCGGACAGGACGGCGGTCAGCAGCTCGATCGCCGGATAGCGCGCCGAGATGCGCGTCTTGCACTTGCGGCACTTGCCTCCCAGGACCAGGTAGCTGATCACCGGGATGTTCTCCATGGCCGTGATCTGGTGGCCGCAGCAGGGACAGGCGGAACGGGGCACCATCAGGTTGAAGCGATCCGTGTGCGGCAGCGGCTTGCCGCTCTCCGAGGCGACGTAGTTGTCGGACTCGCGCTGCATCATCTTCGGCACGCGGTAGATCACCACGTTGAGGAAGCTGCCGACCAGCAGGCCGAGCAAGGCAGCCAGCAGGGTCGGGCCCAGCAGGGCGGGAGGGGCGAACATCAGGGTTTCCAGGGGCATGGCGGTCCAGTTGAAAATGATTCCTTACATCAACCTATTGTAGGGCGTTTCCGCGATTTGGCGAAGCATCGCGACTGGTCCTGTCGCGATTGTGGCCGATCAACGACCATCGGTGACGCGCGCCTACGCTGGACGGCCACCGCCATCCGCCATCCGCCGCGACCGCCATGCCGACCCCGACCCCTACCTCGACCTCGACCTTCACTTTCCTGAACCACGCCGGCTTCCTGCTGCGCACCGGGCATGCGCTGCTGCTGGCCGATCCCTGGCTCGAAGGCACGGTGTTGAACGACGCCTGGCGCCTGATGGACCCGGGCACGGCGGGCGCGGCCCTGATCGCCGAACTGAATGCGAGCGGGCTGCCGGTCTTCATCTGGTGTTCCGGGGCCCAGCCCGACCGCCTGTCGGTGGCGTTCCTGCGCCGCCTGCGCGGCGAGTTCCGCGGCATCGCCACCTGGCTGTACCGCCCGGGCCGCGACCGGCGCCTGGCCGACACCCTGCGGCGCCACCGCTGCGCCATGCTGGCCTGCAGCGAGGGCGCGGCCAGGACACTGGCGCCCGACCTGGTGCTTACTGCCTACGCCGACGGCGACGCCACCGCCAGCTGCCTGATCGGCTGCGGCGCGCGCAACGTCCTGGCGCTGGGTGAGCGCGCACTGTCATCCAGCGCCGCCTGCCAGGCGATGGCGGAGCGCCTGCGCCGCGACGGCGCGCGCATCGACCTGCTGCTGACATCCTTTGCCGACATGGGCTGGTGCGGCAATCCGGACGGCTTCGCCGCGCGCGAGGCCGCCGCCGAACGCGGCATCGAACGCCTCGCCATGCAGGCCGAGATTCTGCGCCCGCGCCTGCTCGTGCCGGTCGGCGCCTTCGCCCGCTTCGGTCGCGCCGACAATGCCTGGCTCAATCATGGCCGGCGCAGCCCGCAGGGCGTGTTCGATGCGCCACGCCTGGCGCAGCAGCGGGGCATCGTGCGTTTTTTGGCGCCGGGCGCGCAGTGCGATCTCGCGCTGGATACCGCCGCCACGCTGCGCGGCCATCATGAACTGGCGCTGGCGCACTGGCTGGCGTGCTGGCAGGCGCGTCCCGATCCGCTGCCACGCCCGCCGCAAGCCCAGGTGGCGGCGCTCAAGGATGCCTTCCTTACATACCGGCTGCGCGCCGTGAAGCGCCTGTATGGCCTGCCGCGCCTGCTGGAACGGCTGCGCCTGATCCGGCCACTGGTGCTGAATTTTCCTGATCTGCACCAGTCGGTCGAACTGTCCTATCTGGCCGGCCTGCGGCCGGTGGGACGCGACGCCCCGGTCGACCTGGCGATGTGTTCGGGGACCGCGCTGTATCTGTTGCGCGCCGAGGATGGCTATGACGCCACCGTTGCCGGGGGCTGCTTCTGGCTGGCCCGCGCCAGCGGCTTGTCGGCGTTCGGGCGGTTCTTCCTGCCGCAGCGGATGGGCAGGAGGGGGCTGGACCGGGAACGGCCGTGGGAGGCGGGAAAGGTTTTGTTGCGGGCCGGCCTCGGGTGGGCCGTGCGGGGACTGCGGGCGGGGATGCGCTGAGCGCCGAGCGTAGAACGCAGGAGAGCGGCAGGCAAGGTGCCAATCATGCGACATGCCCGGTGCGCCGCGACGTGGCGGCAGACCGGGCATGCATTGACAGGCTGGGAGGTGGCTGCCCGGACGCCGCCGGGCCGCCAGCCTTACACCACCGAACCGAGCTTGAAGATCGGCAGGTACATCGCCACCACCAGGCCGCCGATCAGCACGCCCAGGATGACCATGATCAGCGGCTCCATCAGCGACGACAGCGCCGCCACCGCCTCGTCGACTTCCTCTTCGAAGAAGTCGGCGACCTTGCCCAGCATGGCGTCGAGCGAACCGGATTCCTCGCCGATCTGCACCATCTGGATCACCATGTTCGGGAACACGTCGGCGTTCTGCATCGAGGCGGTCAGGCTGGTGCCGGTGCTGACTTCGTTCTGGATCTTGCGGGTCGCTTCCAGGTACACCGCGTTGCCCGAGGCGCCGCCGACCGAGTCGAGCGCTTCGACCAGCGGCACGCCGGCCGAGAACATGGTCGCCAGGGTGCGGGTCCAGCGCGCGATGGTGGCCTTGCGGATCACCGGGCCGAAGATCGGCAGGCGCAGCAGCAGACGGTCCATCGTCTGCTGCATCTTGAGCGAACGGCGCCAGGCCTGGAAGAAGAAGTACAGCGACGCGAACAGGCCGCCGAAGATCAGGTACCAGTACTCGACGAAGAAGTCCGAGATCCCCATCACCACCAGGGTTGCCGTTGGCAGGTCGGCGCCGAAGCTGGCGAACACCTGCTTGAAGGCCGGCACCACCCAGATCATGATCACGGCGGTGACGATGAAGGCCACGCCCAGGATCGCGATCGGATAAATCAGGGCCGACTTGATCTTGCCCTTGAGCGCCAGCGTCTTTTCCTTGTAGATCGCCAGGCGGGTGAGCAGGTCTTCCAGGATACCGGCCTGTTCGCCGGCGCCCACCAGGTTGCAGAACAGCGGATCGAAATACAGCGGGAACTTGCGGAATGCGCGGTTCAGGCTGGTACCGGTCTCGACGTCGTTGCGCAGGTCCTGGATCAGCTTGCCCATCGACGGGTTCGTGTGGCCCTTGCCGACGATGTCGAAGGCCTGCAGCAGCGGCACGCCGGCCTTCATCATGGTCGCCAGCTGGCGCGTGAACATGGTGAGGTCCTTGTCGGTGATCTTCTTGCCGCTGCGGTAGACCTTTTTCTTGACCTTGGTCACCATGATGCCCTGGCGGCGCAGCGTCACGTTGACGATGGCCTCGCCCCCGGCGCGTACTTCGCCGCGGATGATGCGTCCGGTCTTGTCCTTGCCTTCCCAGGCATAGACATGTTCCTTGACCTGCGCGCCGCGACTCTTGGATTGAAGGGCAGTTGCCATATTGTTCCTCTTATTCGTTGGTACAGCCAAGTACTTCTTCGAGACTGGTGAGACCCTGCTTCACCTTCATCAGACCCGAACGGCGCAGCGAATTCACGCCTTCCTTTTCGGACTGGGCCGCGATCTCCATGGCGTTGCCGCTGCCCAGGATCAGCGCTTCGATCGCGGGTGAAATCGGCATGATCTGGTAGATACCGACCCGGCCCTTGTAGCCCGAACCGAGGCAGCGATCGCAGCCGACCGGTCCGTAGGGTTTCCATTCGCCATCGATGTCGCTGTCGCGGTAGCCGGCCGCCAGCAGGGCGTCGTGGCTGACCTCGATGGGCTGCTTGCAGCTGCACAGGCGGCGCGCCAGGCGCTGCGCGGTAATCAGGATGACCGACGAGGCGATGTTGAACGGCGCCACGCCCATGTTCATCAGGCGCGTCAGCGTCGACGGCGCATCGTTGGTGTGCAGCGTCGAGAACACCATGTGGCCGGTCTGGGCGGCCTTGATCGCGATGTCGGCGGTTTCCAGGTCACGGATCTCGCCGACCATGATGATGTCGGGATCCTGGCGCAGGAACGATTTCAGCGCCACCGGGAAGGTCAGGCCGGCGCGGTCGTTGACGTTGACCTGGTTGACGCCGGGCAGGTTGATCTCGGCCGGGTCTTCCGCGGTCGAGATGTTGATGCCAGGCTTGTTGAGCAGGTTCAGGCAGCTGTACAGCGACACGGTCTTGCCGGAGCCGGTCGGACCCGTCACCAGCACCATGCCGTAGGGGCGCGTGATCGCGTCCAGCAGCAGCGCTTTCTGGTCGGGATCGTAGCCGAGTGCGTCGATGCCCATCTGCGCCTGGGTCGCGTCCAGGATACGCATGACGGTCTTTTCGCCGAACAGCGTGGGCAGCGTGCTGACGCGGAAATCGATGGTGCGCGTGGCCGAGATGATCAGGCGCATGCGGCCATCCTGCGGCACGCGTTTTTCAGCGATGTCGAGGCGCGCCAGCACCTTGATGCGCGACACGAGCTTTTCGCGGATCGACAGCGGCGGCGACGCGTGGTCGCGCAGCACGCCGTCCACGCGCATGCGGATGCGGTAGAACTTCTCGAACGGCTCGAAGTGGATGTCCGAGGCGCCCAGCGACACAGCGTCCATCAGGATCTTGTTCAGGAAGCGCACGATCGGTGCGTCCTCGACATCGGCGGCGGCGGTATCGGCCGGCGCCGCGACCAGTGCTTCGTCTTCGGAGAATTCGATGTCGCCGTCGTCGCCGACCAGGTCGTTCAGGCTCTGTTCGGTGCCCTTGGCGATCGCGGCCAGCAGCGCCAGCAGGGCGTCGTGCGGCACGATCACCGGTTCCACCGTTGCCTCGCTCTGGAACTTGATCTGGTCGAGGGCTTGACTATTGGTCGGATCGGAGAGCGCGACCGACAGTTTGTTGCCGCGCTTGGTCAACGCGATCACGCGCTGGGTCTGGCCCAGTTTGGCGTCGATGGCGTTGACGGGCAGCGACTCGAGCGAGAATGCAGCCAGGTCGAGCAGCGGATAGCCGAAGGTCTCGGCGCAGAATGCGGCCAGGCTGCGCGCATCGATGGTGGCGCTGGCCAGCAGCGCATCGATGAAGGCGATCTTTTCCTGCAAGGCCTTCTTGTGCAGCATGTCCGCCTGCACCGGGGTCAGGCGATTGGCCTGCACCAGCGCGCGCGCGAGGCCCGGCAGCAGGGTGCCGGTGGTCGTGTTGGGAAGGACTGCTGCCATATGAACCGTGATTCTCAGAACCTCAGATAAGACAAGAAAAGACGCCATTGACACCGGCGGACTCAAGCGATGATGCCTACGGGCACTAGTTTTGTAAAGCGTTGGTGACTATTTGGTGCGGGTAAAGATGCGTGATTACCACGCGGCCGACTGCGCGCCGGGGGCAGGATCGCTCCTTTCGCACCGGGCTGTATTGATGCGAAAGGAGCGAGTGCGTTAACTGCATTGAAACTGTGTTGGCAAAGCGTTTACGGGCGTGGGCGAAATGGCCACTAGGCAAGGTGCGGCAGCACGCGCCGCGCCGCCGTGCCTGCCGGCGCCTGCTGGTCGGCGAGCTTGAACACGGCCAGCGCACCGGTCAGGTGGCCGGTCTGGCCGGTCAGCGATTCGGCCGCGGCCGCCGCCTGTTCGACCAGCGCCGCGTTCTGCTGCGTCATCGCGTCGATGCTGCCGATGGCGCGGCCGATGTCGTCGATGCCCGCGCTCTGGCGCACGCCGGCGTCGCGGATCTCGAGCATGATGGCCTGCACCTTGCGCACCGCGTCGACCATCTGTTCCATCGTCGCTCCGGCTTCGCTCACCAGCGCGCTGCCGGCGTCGACGCGCGCCACCGAGTCGCCGATCAGCGCCTTGATTTCCCGGGCCGCCGCGGCCGAGCGCTGGGCCAGCGTGCGCACCTCGCTTGCGACCACGGCGAAGCCACGTCCCTGTTCGCCGGCGCGCGCCGCTTCCACCGCCGCATTCAGGGCCAGGATATTGGTCTGGAAGGCGATGCCGTCGATGGTCGCGATGATCTCGACGATCTTCTTCGACGCCGCGCTGATGCCGCCCATGGTCGCGACCACGCCGCCGACCACTTCGCCGCTGCGGGTGGCGATGCTGGTGGCCGAGGCGACCAGCGTGGTCGCCTCGGTCGTATTGTGCGCATTGGCGCGCACCGCGCCGCTCAGGGCTTCCATCGTGCGCGTGGTGCGATCCAGGTCGGCGGCCTGCGACTCGGTGCGGCGCGCCAGGTCGGCGTTGCCGCTCGCGATTTCGCCGCTGGCGCTGGCGATGGCGCCGGCCGACTGCTTGACTTCGCCGACCAGGCCGGCCAGTCGCGTGCGCATGTCGTTCAGCGCCGCCAGCAGGCTGTCCTGGTCGCCGGCGTCGACCCGGATGGTCATCGACAGGTCGCCCGCCGCCACCGCCTGCGCGATGGTGCGCGCATAGGCCGGCTCGCCACCCAGCAACTGCCAGATGGCGCGCACCACGAACCACGACACGACCGCCAGCACGGCGATCACCACCAGCGCGGTCAGTACCATCGACAGCATCACCTTGCGCACGCTGTCCTGGCTGGCCGCGATGCCGGCCGCGAACTGGCGCTGCGCCGTTTCGTTCGTGTCCGCCAGGTCCTTGGTGAGCACGGCCAGCGCCGCCTGCATCTTGCCGACCGTGGCTTGCGGGTCGCCCTGTTCCATCTCGAGCATGATGCGCGCCGACGCCAGGGCAGGGGCGTAGTAGGCGTCGAATTCGCGGGTGAGGCGCGCGCCAGCGTCGTGCTGGCCGGGGATCTGGCCGAAGGCGCCGAGCCGGGCGCGGATCTTGCCGGCCTGCTCGCCGACCTGGTCGAGGCGCGCCTTGTCGCCTTCGGTGACGGCGTCGGTCAGTGCGTCGCCGACCGCGGCGATGTCGAGCGTGAGCGCCTTGGCCGCATCGAGCACCGGATAGTCGACCTGCTCGGTGGTGGTGATCGAATCGAGGGCGCCGTTCGCGATGACCGCGCTGGCGCCGGCGCCAAGGCCGAAGATGATGGCGGAAATGACGGGCAACGCCCAGATCCTGCGCTTGATGCTGGTACTCATGCTCATGCTGATGATGTCTCCGGATAGGACAATGGCTGGGCGATACGGTGATGTCGGCGGTTCAGAAACATCGCAGGGTGGACCGCCATGCCGTCCACCCTGCGTTGCAGCATTGCCCGAATGGATGGCAATGCTGCAGTCCTTCATGCGTTACTGGGCGGTGTACACGACCTTCACCGACGCGTCGACCGCGCTCTTGTCGATGTAGCCGATCGCCTTCGGATTGGCGGCGACGGCGGCCTTGACGGCGGCGCTGTCGGCGACTTCCCTGGGCATCGTGGCCTTGCCGGTAAACACCAGCTTGGACCACAGGGCCTTGGTCTGGGCCGCGTCCTTGTCGGCCACTTTCTTGTAGAACTCGGCGCGCAGCGGCGAACCGTCGGGCTGGTCGATTGGCGTCATGGCCGTCGATTTGCCGAGGAAGAACTGGGCGACCTGCTCCTTGCCCAGCGCCGACTCGGCCGCCTTCGGGTTCACCACCACCACCACTTCGGCCAGGGCCGGCAGGCTCAGGAAACCGGTTGCCGCGCAGGCGGCCAGGATGATCTTGTTCATGGCGCCTCCTTCAGAACACGAAGTCGAGGGCGACGGCGCCCACGGTCACCGGGCCGGCAAAGCCCGGCTGCGGATTCATGAACAGGCCGCTGCCGGTCGGCTTGATGCGGTCGATCTGCAGCTTCAGCGCCATCGAACGGTACAGGTCCCAGCGCACGCCGATGGTGTCGGTGGTCTGCTCGCCCTGGCCGACGCCGCTGACCGGGATGCGGCGCACGGCGTTGCCCAGCTGGAGCAGGGTCGGGGTGCAGGCGGCCGGGTAGCCGGCCGGGCAGGCGGTGGGCACGGTGTTGTTGATGGCGCCGTCGATCTTCAGTTCAGACCGGGTGTAGTACGGCAGGAACTTGCCGATGCGGTAGCCGCCCATCACGTACCACGAAGTGGTGTCGTTGATGTAGGTCGCGGTCTTGCGCTTGGCAAATTCGGTCTGCAGCACGAAATTGTTCCAGTCGGCCGACAGACCGATCGAGCTGAACGTGCCGCGCGCGTCCCTGGCCTCGATCTCGCCGGCCAGCGTGTTCAGCTGCGGCAGGCGGTAGCCGGTGCCGGCCGCGCGCAGCGAACCGACCAGGGTGTTGAGCGACGCCAGGTCGTCCACCGTCACATTGGTGCGGGCATGGCCGGCGCGCAGCGTGAACGGGCCGTTCTCGGCCACCAGGTTGAGGGCGACGATGTCCTTGCCGCGTACATGGAAGCCGCCCGCGACCGGGGTCTTGATGGCGCCGATCGCCAGTTGCGAGGTCAAGCTGGTATTGCCCAGCTCATGGCGCCAGGTGATGTCGGCGCCATCGACGCTGTTGAACGGCACCTGCGAATACACTTCGGCCGGCGGGCGCAGCATGGTATTGACGTAGCCGACGTTGCGGTAGTCCGAGATCATGAAGATCGGCAGGCCGATGCGGCCGACCCGAACGTTCAGCGCGTCCGACATGCGGAACTTCGCGAACGCCCAGCTCAGTTCGGCGCCATAGTGTTCTTCGGCGTCCTGGCGCACCAGGCCCTGGGCGGTCAGCGACAGCCAGCTGTTGACCGCATAGTCGGCCTGCAGGCCCAGGTTCGAATCGACGCCGGTACGAATACTGTCGGCCGTGCCGCTGGCCTGGTTCGGACGGCCGAACTGGGCGCGGTCGTCATCCGACCAGGTCAGGGCGGCGGTGCCGAAGCCGCTGATCTTGACGTTTGTGTCCTGGGCCTGCGCCGTAGGGACGAACAGGGGGAGCGCCAGCAGGCTGGCGAGAATGGTCTTGTTCATGCGGATGTGTTGCGGTGAATACGTGAGCTGCTGGATGAAAGGCGCGTCGAGGGCAGCAGGCAAGCGCACCTGTATTGATGAGTTGATTCTATCCAGCAAGTATTTTGCTCAGCAACACTTTTATGACATTTGGAGAGTTTTCAATTCACTTTGCCAGGTTGTGTGGCTGTACTGACACAATTCGTTGTCAGTTCCACCAATGGCAGGTGGGACCGGCCTTCGGCAGGCGCGCCTGCACGGCGTCGTGGACGATGCCGGCGGCCACGGCCTCTTCGGCGGTGAAGATGCGCGCGTGGCCGGTGAGGTTGTCGCGGATGTCGGTCGGGTGGCCGGCGGCGCTGGTCGCCTCGAAGAAGATGCTGGCATAGCGCTCGGCGTCGAAGTCGAGGCAGTCGCGCCATTCGGACACGCGGGCGTGGTCGGCCGCGACCAGGTTGCCGAAGCCCCAGTGCAGCGGGTGGATCAGGAAGCGGGTGCCGGGACAGGCATAGCGCTTCTGGCCGGCCAGGAAGATCACCACGCCCACCGACTCCACGCTGCCGATATTGTGGGTCGACAGCGGCACCGGCAGCGACTTCAGGAAGAAATACAGGGCGAAGCCGGCGGTCATGTTGCCGCCTTCGGTCGACATGTGCAGTGCGATCTCGGTCGCGCCCTTCTGCAGCGCCTCCAGGCAGCAGTTGCGCACCGTGCAGGCCGAGTTGTGGTTGATGGGACCGATGAAGTGAACGATGTGCAGTGCCATGGGTGAACGCGTGCGTGAAGTCGTTCACCCGAGCATAGCAATTTTCAGTCGCGCGCCGCGCGCCCTTCGCCGGCGCCTGTGTTATTCGGCTTCCCCTGCCGTGGCGGCGCGTCCGGGCATTCCCAGCGCACAAAACCAGGCTCGACCGCAATGCGCTGCCCGCCGACCTCGAGGTCGGCCAGCGCCGGCGGTGCGGCGCGCAACGCGCCGGCGCGCATCGCGTCGAGCAGCTGCGTGCAGCCGGCCAGCGCCGCCGGCAGGCTGCCGGCGAACTGCCAGTCTCCCTTGTCCCCCTGGCGCAGCACGGCGTTGCCGTGGTTGGCCGCGCCGACCAGCACGACTTCTGGCCGCGCATCGCCGCCCAGGTCGAGCACGAACGCGTCGCACACCGTGCCCTGGCGGCGAAGGCACAAGGGCAGGCGGTACTGGTGCTGGACCTGCGTGAAGTCGACGCTGGCAAAGCCGACCGGCAGCGCGGTCCCGGCCGGCCAGACGCGCAGGTTGTCGGCCAGTTGCGCCGGGGCGTGGCCGGCATCGAAGTCCTGCGGCTGGCGCAGGCGCGCCAGCTCCACCTTCAGCCAGCCGGCGTCCTTGCCGGTGACGCTGCGTTCGAGCCGCCCGATGGCGTCGCGGCCATAGCGCGCGCCGTGGTGGTACAGGTAGGCCACGTCGAGCTGCTGCAGCGTGATCCGGCCCGCTGCCAGGCGCGCCATCTGGCTGTTGGTCGCGATACGCCCCGGGTCGCCCAGCGGCGAGAACAGCACCAGCAGCACGCCCAGCACCACGAAGGCGGCGGCGACGTTCACGCCGCTGAGCGTGGCCAGCCAGCCGCGCCGGACCGCTGCCGCCGCATAGCCGCCGGCATAGCAGGCCGCGACCAGCAGGCAGGCCGCCGCGATGATGCGGTCATGCGTCCAGCCATGGCTGTCCACGCGCAGGAACAGGGCATGGGCGGCGAGCAGCGTGAGCGGCACCAGCAGCAGGCTGGCGATGCGCGCCGACAGGGCGATGACGCGCGCCGGCCGTTCGGCGCCGTCTTGCCAGGCGGCGTTGATCAGGATGACGAAGGCGCCCGCGCTGCCGAGCAGGATGCCGGCGGCGCTGCGGGTGGCCCACAGCGGTTCGAGCCCGGTGAAGGGCAGGCTGGCCAGGAAGCCGCCGACCAGCAGCGTCAGCACCGGCAGGATCCACGCCAGCAGCATGTGCAGCAGGTTGCGGATGCCGCGCACGATGGCCGGCTTGACGTCGGTCAGGTGCATCGCGCAGGCGAACGCGAAGGTGGTCACGGGAATCGAGAACCAGGCACGGCGCATGGCGCGGCTCAGGAAGTCGAGCTTGACCAGGTCGAACAGCGCCGCGCCCAGTTGCAGCACCAGCCAGGTGGCGCCGACGAACAGGAAGCAGAACACGATCTGCAGATTGAGCTTCCAGGCGACGTCGAAATACGTGGCGTAGGCGGCGATGCGGCGCCGTTCGCGCGCGCCCGCCAGCACCAGCGCATGGGCGATGAAGAAGCCCACGCCGAGGCAGAACGACAGCACGCCGGACGGCATGTGCGGCGCCGGTCCGCCATCTGCCCGGCGCCAGATGTCGTAGACGCCCAGCAGGGCGACGATGGCGATCGCGGCGCAGGTCCACAGCAGCAGCTTGCGGCGGCGCAGGTGATCGAGGCCGTTGATCAGGATGATCGGGACCAGCACGCCGGCCAGCACCAGCGGCGCGAACAGCATCGGTACGGTGGCCGGCCACAGCTTGTCTTGCGACGCCGTGTACAGCAGGTACAGCAGCAGGCCCTGGACCAGGCCGATGCCGATGCGGGTGGGGCCGAGCCAGTGGGGGGCAGGGCGCTCGTCGGGTTCAGGATGGTGCATCGCGTCACCTCAGCTGCCGCGGTAGGTCGAGTACGACCACGGCGTCATCACCAGCGGCACGTGGTAGTTCTGGCCCGGATCGGCGATGCCGAAGGCGATCGTGATGCGGTCGAGGAAACGCGGCTCGGGCAGGGCGTAATAGTCGCCGGCGTCGAACACCAGTTCGTAGCGGCCAGTGCGCAATCCGTCGCCTTCGAGCAGCGGCGCAGCGCAGCGGCCATCGGCGTTGGTGACCTCGCGTTTGAGCAAGGTGCGGGTGTCGCCGTCGATGGCGTACAGCGCGACGGCGACGCCGGCGGCGGGGCCGCCGTTGGCGGTGTCCAGGACGTGGGTACTCAGTTTGCTCAAGATGGCCTCGCTGTGCGGATTGATTGTCAGCACATGATAGCGCGGCAGGAAAGGGCATCGCCGGAAATGATATTTCCATGAAACTCGTTATCGCGATGCGAAATCCTGCTTAATAATCACGAAATGTAACATGCCTATGCTATCGGCATGCGCAGCGCCTTCCAGGCTTCGGATGGCGCCGCGCCTTTTTCCAACGACCAGAAAACGCCGATGACCTTCACACGAAGCCAGATCGCCAGCGCCGTCGCGCTGTTGATGTTGCACGCCGCCGCAGCCGCACAAGCCCAGCCAGCCCTGGCCACCGCCAACGCCACCGCTACCGATACCGCGCCGCTCGCAAGCGGCAACCAGCAGTCGGTGATCGTCACCGGCACCCGCGCCAGCAACCGCACCCAGTTCGACACGCTGGCGCCGGTCGACGTGTTCAACCGCGAAGAGATCGCCGCGGTCGAATCCAGCGATCTGCAGGACGTACTGGCCCAGCTGGTGCCGTCGTACGTGGTGCAGCGCCTGCCGATGGCCGACGGCCAGGTGTTCGTGCGGCCGGCCACGCTGCGCGGCCTGTCGCCCGACCAGACGCTGGTGCTGGTCAACGGCAAGCGCTTCCACCGCAGCGCCTTCCTCGGTGCGCGCGGTTCGCAGGCGGCCGACATGGCGCAGATCCCGGTCAGCGCAATCAAGCGCATCGAAGTGCTGCGCGACGGCGCCTCGGCCCAATACGGGTCGGATGCGATCGCCGGCGTGATCAACATCATCCTCGACGACAGCCTCGGCGGCGAAATCAACGCCCAGCACGCGCAGTACAAGGAAGGCGACGGCAAGACCAATACCGTGCGCGCGAGGTACGGCTTCGCGTTCGGCGACAGCGGCCGGGTGAACCTGTTCGCCGAGGGGCTGGAGTCCGATCCGACCTCGCGCACCCGCCAGCGTCCGGACGCGATCGCGTTCCAGAACGCGCACCCCGAGCTGAACGTGCCCGATCCCGTACAGCGCTGGGGCCAGCCCGAGCTGGAAAGCCAGCGCGTGGGCTACAACGCCAGCATCGGCGTGGGCGGCGACACCACCGCCTACAGCCATGGCATGTTCGGCCACAGCGAAGGGCTGTCCGACTTCAACTGGCGTAATCCCGACACCAGCAACAGCGTCTACAACATCACGCCGGCCTTCCCGGGCTGGGACGTGCGCCGCATCTATCCGACTGGCTTCAGTCCGCAATACGGCAACGAGCAGGACGACCTGCACCTGCTGGCCGGCGTGCGCGGCCATGTGAGCGACGCGCTGTCGTGGGACCTGAGCGCCTCGTACGGGCGCAACCGCATCGACTACACGCTGGACCGGTCGCTCAACGCCTCGCTCGGCCCGGCCAGCCCGACTTCGTTTGCACTGGGGCGCCTGACCCAGGAAGAAAAGCTGGTCAATGCCAGCTTCAACTACAGCTGGGACGTGGCCGCGCTGGCCCGGCCGGTCAATGTCGGCTTCGGCCTGGAATACCGCAACGAGCGCTACGGCGTGCGCGCCGGCGAGCCGGCCTCGTACGCGGTGGGGCCGGGCGCGGCGTATGGCCTGGACCCGAGCGCGAACGGCGCACCGGGCTTTTCGGAACGCCAGGCCGGGCGCTGGGACCAGGACAGCTATGCCGCCTATGTCGACGTCGAAGTGCCCTTGAGCGCGCGCTTCTCGGTCGGCGGCGCACTGCGCTATGAAGACTATTCGGCATTCGGCGACAGCGTCACCGGCAAGCTGTCGGCGCGCTACGAGGTCACGCCCGACCTGGCGCTGCGCGGTTCGTATTCGACCGGCTTGCGGGCGCCGACGCCGGGCCAGCTCAATACCAGCAGCACCAACCAGGGCCTGGACACGAACACGCTGCTGGTGTTTACCAGCGGGCGCCTGTCGAACACCGATCCGCTGGCGATCGCGCTGGGCGCCAGGCCGCTCACGCCGGAAGAATCAAAGAACCTGTCGCTGGGCCTGACCTGGAAGAGCGCCATGGGCCTGTCCGGCTCGGTCGACCTGTACCGGATCAAGCTGACCGACCGCTTCAGCACATCGAGCTCGTTCGCCGTGCCCGCAGGGATGGCCAATCCGCTGCGCTACACCTCGGTCAACTACTTTACCAACGACTTCGATACCACCACCCAGGGGATCGACGTCGTCGCCAGCCACGCCAGCCGCGTGGCCGACGGCAAGCTCAATCTCACGCTGGGCTGGAACTACAACAAGACGCAGGTCGACGACGGCAGCACCAGCGTGGCGTCGAACCTGACCCAGCGCACCGTTTTCGAGGACCGCCTGCCGCGCCAGAAGACCACGTTCAGCGCCGTGTACGAGCGTGGCCCATGGAGCCTGCTGGGCCGCCTGCGCCACTACGGCGCCTGGACCGACAGCACCGGCAACGCCACTGGCGACATCTTCCAGCGCTTCGGCGCCATGCGCATGGTCGACCTGGCGCTGGGCTACAAGGTCACGCCGAAGCAGACGCTCCGTGTCGGCATGGACAACGCCTTCGACAAGTATCCGGACGAAGCGGTGTTCCAGGCCAGCCGCGGCCTGGTCTACTCGCGCAACGCGCCGTACGACACCGATGGCCGCAACCTGTACGTCGACTATACGGTGAAGTTTTGAGCGGCACCGACCCGGGCCGGCGCGCGTGGCTGCGCGCCGGCGCCGCGCTGGGGCTGGCGCCGGCGGGTGCGGTGGCCATCGCATCGACGCCGGTGGTGCCGGCGGCGCCCGCCCTGTCGCCAGCCGCGCTGGCGGCGGATAGCGCGTACTGGACATCGGTCGCCCACCTGTATGACGTGACCGACGACGTGGCGATGCTCGACAACGGCTTCTGGGGCGCGATGGCCAGGCCGGTGCTGGCCGAATACGATCGCCAGCTCGCACGCGTCAACCACGGCAACGCGTATTACGGACGGACGCAGTTTCCGGCCGAATTCGAGGCGGCGCGCGCCGCTACCGCCAGCGCACTGGGCGTCGGCGTCGACGAGATCGTGCTCACGCGCGGCGCCACCGAAGCATTGCAGGCGCTGATCGGCGGCTACCACCGCCTGCGCACGGGCGACGTGGTGCTGTGCGCCGACGTCGACTACGACAACATGATCACCACCATGGGCTGGCTGCGCACCCGGCGCGGCGTCGACGTGGTGCAGATCGCGCTGCCCGAGCCGGCCACATACCAGTCGCTGATCGATTGCTATGCCCGGGCGATGGACAGCCAGCCGCGCCTGCGCCTGATCCTGCTGACCCACGTGAACCACCGCAACGGCATGGTGCTGCCGGTGGCCGAGATCACGCGCATGGCCAGGGCGCGCGGCATTGGCGTGATCGTCGACGCGGCCCACAGCATCGGCCAGCTCGACATGCAAATCGCCGACCTGGGCGCGGACTTCGTCGGCATCAACCTGCACAAGTGGATCGGCGCGCCGGTGGGCGTGGGGGCGATCTACATCCGCCGCGGTGCATTGGGCGAGATCGATCCGTACATGGGCGAGCGCGATCGGGGCGACATCCGCAGCCGTATCCACACGGGCACGGTGAACTTTGCCGCCTACCTGGCCTTGCCGCTGGCGCTGCAGATCCATGCGCGGATCGGCGTGGCCAACAAGCAGGCGCGCCTGCACCGGCTGCGCAACCGCTGGGTCGAGGCGGCGCGCGACATCGACGGCGTCGAGGTGCTGGCATCGAACGATCCACGCCTGACCAGTGCGATCGCATCGTTCCGGCTGCGTGGCAAGACCTCGGTGGCCGAGAACGTGGCGCTGGCCAAGCGGCTGCTCGAGGATCACGGCGTGTTTGCCGTGATGCGCGACGGGCTGGCGTCAGGGGCGTGCGTGCGGGTGACGCCGGGGATCTTTACGTCGGAGGAGCAGGTCGACCGGCTGGTGGCGGCATTGCGTCCGTCATGTGGAGACTGCAAGCGATGAATCCGCCGAAAAACAGGTGTGTCTCGAATTCGCGTGGCCCTGCGATGCGACACCAAAGCCGCCGTGGCGTCATACCAGGATAGGACCGGAAGATGTCAGGGCAGCCGTCATTACTGGATATGGTTGAGGTCGTACAGTCGGGAAGATCTGCTTCACTCGATGATCCCGGTAATGAATCCGCAGGGTTGGCTGACCTGCGGCGACATGAACGTCGATAGTATCGATTGATCAGTCGACCCGGATCTTGCTCAACTGGGCGTAGGACTGCAGCATCACGACGCCGGGAATCCCAGCATGGAGCGACACAATGGCGTTTTGAGGTTGCGACCCGGTGAAACCCAGAGAGCTTGCCACCGTGGTGACTACGCCGGTTGGGGTGATCTTTCTCAGCTGTCCCCTGGAGCCGAGCTTGTAAAGGTTGCCGGCCGCGTCGATGGCGATCGGGCTATTACCGGCGAAAAACGCGGCGCTGCCCGTGCCATCGACATCATTGAGGAAATCAAAGTTCCAGCTTGTTCGCCCGGCAAGTGTCGTGACCTGGCCTGCGGGGGTGATCTTCCGGATCAGGGTCACGTCGCTTACATACAGGTTCCCGGCCTTGTCGGTGACGATGTCAGCCGGGCCCATGAACCGTGCCTGCGTGCCAAGGCCGTCGACCGGGTTCCTCCGGTCGGCGCAAGGCGATCCCAGCGGGGCACCAGGCTCGCAACCGCCTCCTGCCAACGTCGAAAACGAACCATCTGGCGCGATCTTGCGAACCTTCGACCCGTCCGTCGCATAGACGGCGCCGTCTGGTGCCGTCGCAAGGTTCAATGTATATGCGGTGGCGACGCCAGAGGCGCCATCGATCGTCCCTGCTGCCGCATCATATGGCGCGGTTTGCGTCAACGTGGACATCGTCCCGTCTTCTGCGATCCGGCCGATCGCGTACGTGGAGGCGCCGAGCCTGTCGACGACGTACAGCACCAGGTCCGGCCCGACTGCTAGCGAAACCGGTTCGCTCACGTGCGCATGGGTCGTGATGCTGCCGTCTGTCGCGACCTTCTTGATTTCCGACACGGGCGATGAATACGCCAGGTACAGATTGCCGGATTGATCGGCGGCGGAATCAACCGGTCGTGCCCCGGTGAGATAGGGAGGATCGGCGAAGGCAACCTTCCACGTGACCGGCAGGATGACCCAAGGCACTGGCACTGGCGATGGCGTCACGTTCAGCTGGATCGAATTCGACATGCCGCCTGCGCTGGCCGTGATCGTCACCTTGTCCGCCGCCAGATCCGACGGGGCCGCGTAGGCGGCGATCGGCTTGTCCGGAAGCGTGTACAAGGTGTCGCCAAGACTGGCCTTGGGCGTCACCGACCAGGTGACGGGCCCCGTGACACCCGTGAGCGTTGGCGTGATCTCGACTGCCGCGCCGTTTGGCATCACCGACGTCGTCGAAGGGGCCAGCGCGATCGTTGGCGGAGGGGGCGCAGATGACCCAGACGCCGTGTCGCGCCCACCACCCCCGCATGCCGTCAGGAGTACCGCTGAGCACATCACGAGATGGCGCGCATTGATCATTGCAGTTCCTTCGTCATGTGGTGATGGTATGCATCTTACACATTCGTTGTTGTGCAAAATTCACGAAAACTCGCACGGGTCCATCGGCAGTGTTCAGCATGCTTCTCGCCAATTGCGCGCCGGTGGTCATCGATCAAGTTGTGGCTTGAGCGTCGATGCCACGTCCGCCATGTCGGCTTTGGGGTGGCTGCGGTTCTTCGTGACAGTCTGCGATTTTTCGGACGCTTGGGACCTGCTAAGCTGAACTCGAACGCCGAGTTCGGCCATGAGCAGACGATCATCGAATAATGTTGGAATCATGCGAATACTAAATTTAATTGCATTGTTATTAATTTCTGCATTGTGCTGGATGCCGCGAGCAGTCGCCCAGCCAGCACATGCTGCAGCCAGCGAATTCGTTCAACGTCAACACCTCGGCGGTAATTTGAAGACGATGGCATTTGCGACGGCCCAGAGAACCCAGACCTTCGCAATGTTAGTAAGCAAAATGGGCGTATCGGAAGCAGGAAGGCTTGTGTCCAGTGAGCTGGACAAGCACGCTCATCAATTTCAGGAACAGTGGGACGACAACCTGGCAAAAGCATATGCCGAGAACCTGACTCGTGACGAACTGGTATCACTCGCGTCAGAAGGGCGTCATTCCAGATACGTTGGCAAGTTGAGCGAAAAGCAGCGTGCAGTTGGCGAAAGCATGCAACGCATGAGCATGCCAATTCTGACACGGTATGTCACCAAGGTGATGACCAGCGCTTTTTCCACAATCTCAACCAGGTAATCGAATTTACCCTCAGAAATCGAATTTACGCTTACAAATGGGTTGCACGAATCGTCGTCACTCAGTGGCAACGGCGGGCAAACATGCATCAGAGATTGACTGTCAGGCAAAACAAAGTCAAAATGAGAATCATTCTCAAGTAGATCTGGCAAGGATGTCGTTCGCCAGCCGACTTGTCCATCCCAGACAGCATCCCCGGAGCCCGCTGTGCGCGTGTCCAGTTCCCTCGATCCCATCACCGCGCTGTACAGCGAACACAATGGCTGGCTGCACGGCTGGCTGCGCAAGAAGCTCGGCTGTACCCATCATGCGGCGGACCTGGCGCAGGACACCTTCATCCGGATCGTCATGGCGTTCAACGGCAAGGACGACGCTGCGTCGCAGTTGCGCGAGCCGCGCGCCTACCTTACTACCGTCGCGACGCGCGTCCTGAGCAACCACTATCGACGCCGGTCGCTGGAACAGGCCTACGCCGACGCCTTGCGCCAGATGCCGGACAGCGTGGCCCCGGCCCCGGAAGACCGGCTCATCATCCTCGAGACGCTCAACGAGATCGACGCGCTGCTCGATGTCCTGCCGCACAAGGCGCGCAGCGTCTTCCTGCTGGCGCAGCTCGATGGCCTGACCTACAACGAGATCGCCCTGGAACTCGCGATCTCGCCGCGCAGTGTGCGCCGCTACATGGCGCTGGCCTACGAACGATGCCTTCTGCCGCAAAGCTGATGAGGGCCGCCCAGGACGATCGGCTCGACCCGCTCGATCCACGCGTTGCCCGCGAAGCCGCGCAGTGGCTGATGCGCATGCACCCCGCCGCCGAGCCGGACGACGCCGAACGGCGCGCCTGCCTGGCATGGCGCGCCAGCCATGGCCAGCACGAGCTGGCCTGGCAGCGCGCACAGCAACTCAACGGCAAGTTCGCCGTCATGCCGGTCGAGCTGGGCAAGGCTGCCCTGGGCCGCACGCCCGAACGCCAGCGCCGCCAGGCCGTCAAGACGCTGGCCCTGCTGCTGGCGGCAGCGCCGGCCGGCGTGCTGGCCTACCAGCAGTTGCCGGTCGCCGCATGGCGGGCGGCCTACCGCACCGCGACCGGCGAGCGCCGCAGCGTACAGCTGGCCGATGGTAGCCGCGTGCGGATGAACACCGGCACCGCCTTCGATATCGTCCATGACGATGTCCAGCGCCTGGTGCTGCTGCACGAGGGTGAACTGGCGATCGACACGGCGCCCGACACCAATCCAATGTCGCGGCCTTTCCGTGTCCGCACCGCCGATGGAGCGATCCGCGCGATCGGCACGCGCTTTTGCGTCCGGCGTGACGCTGCGTGGAGCGAAGTCGCGGTGTTCGAAGGCGCAGTCGAGGTGACGGCCGGCGAGGGCGCCGCCGGCAGCCGCATCCTGGCTGCCGACGAACAGCTGCGTTTTTCACCCCAAGGCCTGAAAGCGACCGAAGCGCTGGTTGCCCACCGGTCCGACTGGGTTGATGGTGTGCTGCATGCGGATGACCAGACGCTGGGGGACTTCGTGACCGAGCTGGCGCGCTACCGGCGTGGCTGGCTGCGCTGCGACCGGGCCGTGGCCGGCCTGCGTATTTCCGGCAGCTTCCAGCTCGATGATACCGACGCGATCCTGCGCGCCCTGGCCGCGACGCTGCCGGTGAAAGTCGAATTCCACACGCGCTACCTGGCCACGATCGTGCCCGCATAATTTTTTTGGCGCTGTCCGCGTTAAATGTGGATGAGTATTGAACTGTCGAGCTGCTCTGCGGTCGAATCCCTATCTCATCAAGAGGAATCCGGCCATGCAATCACCCCATTTCGAGGAATGGTTTGCCGCGCTGGGCTTGCTGAACGCGCCCCAGCGCAAGCAGGTCCAGCAAGCGCTGCTGCCTGCAGCCGGCCTCGACCAGATCATTGCCCTCATCGACAAGATCCGGGCGCCCGGGCGACGCTG
>Ga0265797_10002156_pt1 | contig 33595 bp, 34 predicted proteins | sample P2T30metagenome_FD_192433 | JGI IMG/M metagenome (GOLD analysis project Ga0265797, IMG submission 192433) | Plant litter microbial communities from East Loma Ridge, Irvine, California - P2 T30 | ecosystem: Environmental > Terrestrial > Plant litter > Unclassified | place: USA: California... | reverse complement strand
ACAACATCACCTCAAACACTGCTAACCCAAATAGGAACAACCGTATGTCCATGCCCGTTACTAGAATGGACTACGGCAACCGCGGAAATCTTCCAGATGTGGGCTCGCTTCTTGGTCATATTGATACCGCCGGCTTCTTGTTTGGTGATGACGCATCAGCTGCCACTCAAGATCAGAAGGCTTTCCTCCAGATGGGTAACACCAAGGACGACTTCCCAGTCTTGGTCCGCCGCGATGGTGCTGGTAATGGTACGAACCTCTCTGCCTCTTCCGCTGCACTTGATTTGGCCCTTTCACAATCCCCTGGCCCGGATGCTCAGTCCACTGCTTGGAACGGACACCGTCATCGTCAGGCTCAACAGTCTCTTCCTGCTAACACTTTCCGTAAAGCTTCTCAGATGGATGACTATGAGTCCGGTCGATCCAACGGCGCCGAGAACACTCCCAAGAACAACCGTCGCTCGGTGGAGTTCAGCTTCAGCCCAAAGAACAACGAGTCCAAGCGCTCTAGCTACGGCGGCCCGACCAACGGTATGCCCAAGTTGACTCAGTCGTACTCCACGAACGATGTTCCGACTCTGAAGAATGGAGCGAACGGCGCCAATAGTATCGGTTTCACGCACTCGCAGCAGTTCCACAACCACAACGCTAGCCTTGGTCGCATTCCGTCAAATGTCCTGTCCAACCGTAACAGCCGCGATCTCTCACTCGGTAATCGCGAGTCTGAGTACCGTTCTCCGCAGTCAGGCTTGCATGCAAGCGCTGCACCTTTCGGTCCTGGTATGACTTCAGCTGCCAACGGCAACGGCGGAGTCTCGTCAACTGTCGGCTCACCAGCCATGTCACAGTACTCGAGTGTTTCCGCTGCCAACCCAGGATACTATGGATACGGTATGAACATGCTGAACGGTGCTTTGAATGGTCTCAACCTTGGAGGTGGGCCCGGTCCTCAGTACGGTGGACCCACTGCTTACGCTCCCAACGGCATGTACGGTAATGGGCCGCCGCAGTACAACCCATACGCTACCTATGGACCTGGTGGTCGCGTACAGGACAGCCAGGCTCGCGTCATCCAGAGCCGTCGTCTGCAGAACGACGCCAACAAGTACATGAACTATGATCTGAAGACCATGCCCCGTCACGAGATCTACAGTTTGTGCAAAGATCAGCATGGTTGTCGGTTCCTGCAGAAGAAGCTCGAGGAGCGCAACGCGGAGAACATCCAGATCATCTTTGATGAGACTGCCCCTCACGTCGTTGAACTCATGACTGATCCTTTCGGCAACTACCTTTGCCAGAAGTTACTGGAGTACTGTAACGACGAGCAGCGCAACACTCTTGTCCGCAACGCATCTCCTGCGATGGTTCAGATCGCCTTCAACCAGCACGGCACTCGCGCTTTGCAGAAGATGATCGAGTTCATCTCCACCGATGATCAGGTATGTTACGACCCCGGTATTCTCCCGCTTCCGAGCTAATCCATCCCCAGACTCAGATGATCATTCACGCATTGTCTGGACAGGTTGTCGACCTCATCCAGGATCTGAACGGCAACCACGTCATTCAGAAGTGTCTGAACCACCTCAAGTCCGTGGAGGCCCAGTTCATCTTCGATGCTGTGGGTGAGAACTGCATCACTGTTGGTACCCACCGCCATGGATGTTGTGTTCTGCAGCGTTGCATTGATCACGCAGTCGGTTTCCAGAAGGTCGATTTGATCCGCAAGATCACTGCTCACAGCTTCCACCTTGTGCAGGATCCATTTGGCAACTACGTGGTTCAGTACATCCTCGACCTCAACGATGCGGCCTTCACAACCCCCATGTGCCAGGGCTTCCAGACCAAGATTTGCGAGTTGTCCAAGCAGAAGTTCAGTTCCAACGTCATCGAGAAGTGCATCCGCTGCGCTGAGCCGCACGTCAAGGGCATGATGATTGAGGAGTTGCTTGACGTCGAGCAGCTTGAGCAGCTCATGCGCGACTCTTACGGCAACTACGTTATCCAGACTGCACTCGAGTTTGCTCCCGCCGAGCTGTGCGTGCACCTGATCGAGGCCATGCGTCCGATTCTGCCATCCATCCGCCAGACCCCTTACGGTCGTCGCATCATGAGCAAGGTTAGCGAGCGCGAGAGCCGCCTGGCTGCCTACACTGGCCGTACTTCATCTGGTCAAGGTTCGCCCGGCGCTGGGCCAGGTTCTGAGTCGAGCTCGGTCTTCAACCAGCCCCCCGCACAGTACCAGCCTCCCAACGGTTCCTCTGGCTACCAGACACCCATGTATACTGCAACCGCAAACTATGGTCCGAGCATCATTTCACCTCAACCTCACCGCCAGCCGCACCGCTTGAGCAACCCGCACCATATGCACAACCCTGTTCAGGACAACCGCCAGGGCTACGCTGGCTACCAGCAGCAGCACCAGTACGGCATCCCTCAGACCAATGGCGGCAACGGCAGCTGGTTCTAGAAGAGCCAAGCGGTCAACGAGGTTATGATTTGACGAGCTACGGTCTGTCCAAAAGCACATCACTACGCAACATGCTTACCAGTAGAGTACACTGGTGTTGGCGTTGTCATTTTGATGGTTTGATCTTTCTTCCATGTATCGGTCCTGTCTGTCTGATTGGGCGGATCGATCTTGTATAGTACGACTACACGAGCATCATCGCGCGGCCTCGGCAGCATTCGGCATATTCGGCGTACGGATCTGGGCTACACGGCGTTCTTCCCTTGCCCCTTCATTGATTGTATTCTATCCCTTCATTTCCCCCAGCCATCACTTGTCTTGACGAGACGGCACCTTGGTGCACTAAAAGGAACGTTTCAGCATGAGCACGAAAACGAACAGCACGAGCACTGTCGCCGTATGGGCGGCCTCTTCATTTTCACCTACCCCTTGCAATGGCACTTGCCGTGAGCCTGGAGCTAGGTGGCAAGTCTATGTACATGAATACAGGATCATATTCCAAACTTGATATGCACTTGCGTGATGTTGTACTATCGTAGGGGTGAATGGAAACAACAAAGACAGGGCAGTGACGATGTTGCAATGAATTGTGGCCAAGGTTGCATCGATGTGACGAGGGGTCCAGCGGAGCGACTGCCGTGTGACATGTGAGGCGATGACGCGCTTTGAACTTCGGCTCGGGACCAGCCATTTGAAACATGCACCTGCCCAGTCGCTCCTAGACACCTACAAACCACGCCGAGCACCACCAGTAAACCTCTCGCGACGTCCAAAAGCATTTTAATACGATAAGACGGCCGCCTGACGCTCTCACTCTTCTTAACCGTCTTCCGGCACCGCAACCGCAGCCCCAAGTCGCCCAAGACATAATGCGCTTCGCCATCTTCTCCTTCCTCGTTGCGCTCCTCGCTGCCTTTGTCATGGCAAGCGCACCCCACCGCTCCGTCATCATCAGCTGGCCCAACGACACACCCGACGACATTGTCGAGCAGAGCAAAGAGGCTATCCGACAGGCCAAGGGTAAGAGACACGCGACATAGACATTTGTGAAGGATTTATGCTAACAAGACTTCAGGTGTCATTACCCACGAGTACAACATCATCAAGGGCTTCGCTGCCACGGCCCCCGCTGCCGCTCTCGACATGGTGTCGACCTTGAGCGACGTATACAAGTGTGAGATTGAGGAGGATGGCATCGTTACTACGCAGAACAACAAGGAGTAGGCCGGATCGGGAAGGAAGAGGGTAACAAATTGGAAGGAATGGCCCCTTTAGTTAATTGCGCTCATGATTATACGACTGGAGTCTGGAGTCTACTCGAGAAACGGACAGGGTGGAGTTGGATGAGAATCTCAACTAGACAATCCATCAGTATTCTGATTTATGTAGAACATATTAAACCCATCCTCAACATTGACTGTGGGCAACACCAAGGTATTCAATAGCCATACGCATCACTACTGCAGATTGTTGCTACGCTCGAGACTGTTGTGATCACCGTAGGGTAAGGTGGTGGAACCCTGCAGCGGCTCTTTCCCCGCGGGTGTGGCCTGCCCGTGCACGTCGTCTCAGAACAGCGGCGGCTTTATGCGCGTCATGTTCCGTCTGTCAAAAGGCAATTAGGGAATGTCAGGCTGATGCCCCTCACTCGACGCCCATCGCACGACTCTACGCCTCGCTACACACCGATTCAAGACGTCGCCGCGGGCATGTGCTGCATTCCGGCTTAGCGTTCGGGCTCCCAACCTCACCGACGCGCGCGACACGTCCTCGAGCAAGGACTCAGCCTGTGCATGGTGGAGCACGTACACTTCACCGCAAAACCACAGACACCGAGATGCATGACTGTTATTCACTCTACTCGCACCGCATAACAGCATTGACAGACCGACACGCGGGTACCAGGCCCCGCGACACTCCACCATGGACGACTTCAAGCCCGAGCTGCTCAAGGCTCTCCTCGACTGGGTACGTCTCCACGTGCCGCCTCCTACACGTCCGAGTGGCATAGCTGACCTTCGCGTCTAGGTCAACACCTTCGACCTCCCCCACAGAATCACGTCGCTGAGCCAGCTCGAAGACGGCCAGATACTGTGGCAGATCCTCGCCGACATCGACGCCGACTACTTCAACGAGTCACTCCCAAATTTCGAAGAGAACCACCGCCGCCAATCAGACAATTGGATACCGCGATGGCAGAACCTCAAGTACATCGAACGCACAACCTCGACCTACATACGCGAAGAATGCGAGCAGCTGCCCGTCCTCACCAAGCGCATGATACCAGACCTCAAGGCAGGCGCGAGGGATGGATCAACAATGCTGGTTGCAAAGCTCACCATGGCTGTGCTACTGGCAGCATGCTTCTCGCCGCGAAGCAACCAGCGCATGCTGCAGGTCATGCCCAAGCTGGGCCAGAAGACGGCCGAGACGATTGCCGAAGCCATACAAGAAATGCAGGCTTTGGACCAACGCATGTCGGAACTAGGCGTCGATGCCGAGCTGACTTCAGAGCCAGTTCTCTCAGGGTATAGAACGCCCACACGAGCAATATCTGGCCAGCCACCCCCGGCAGGCAACGAGTTGGAGCAGGAGGCACAGCTGTTCGAGGCAAACAAGGACAGGCAAGCACTCAAGGCGCAGGTTGGAAAGCTACTTGAGGAGCTCAAGACCTCACGAGAGCGCATATCCAAGCTCGAAGAGGAAGTCGCAGAAGCGACTGCCTATCTCGACGTTCGGGCCGGCCAGGCACAACGCGCTCAATCGGACGATGTCGAAAACTTACGGAACGACTTGCTGCGCGACAGACAGTACATCGACCAGCTCGAACAAGACCTCGCGCATACGAGAGAGATCATGGAAAGCCAGAAGCGACGTCTCGATCGGCTAGAGGGCGAAGAAGGATCCAAACAGGACTTGCGGGATCAGCTGCAAGTCGTCAAGGCAGAACGCGACGAGCTGAGCCAGAAGGCTAAGGCAAACGAGAACCTGAAGAAGAAGATCGAGTCTCTGACTAAGGAAACCAAACAACTAGAGACGCTACGCGAAGACTACCAACAAGCTCGTGAACGGTTAGCTCAGCTCGAAGGCGTCGAGGAGCGCATCGATATCCTGCAGAACATCATCAAAGAGAACGGTCAGACGCTTGCCAACGGAGAGCAGGCCATCTTTGAAGAAAAGGGCAAGCGCACCCGAATCGAGCATGAGAACCTCCTCCTTATGAAGCAGTTGGAACAGACTCGCGAACTACAGTACAAAGCAGAAGATGCCAAACAAGAGCTTGAAGAACGGATACGAGAACTAGAATCATCCAATCATGCTGATCGTGGCGGAAGCCTGGAAGACGAGCTTGAACAAGACGAGAACGCCAATCAGGACACCGACACAAAGCCCGCGTCTGATGGAAGGGTGAGCGCAGATGCGATTGCTCTACAGCAACGGGTCGATATTTTGAATGTCCGTTTGAAGTCGCTGGAAAGCGAGACACTCAAGCAGATGCAGGAGAATTTAGGTCTACGGTCTGATATGATGACGGAGAAGGATGAGAACAGCCAGAAGTAAGTGACTGCTTCATATTGATCGGGCATTACTAATCACCCGTCCGCAGACCCTTCCTGGAACAGAACGAAAAGCTACAGACTGCTCAAACCGAGCTGGAAGAACTTCGTCGCCGGTTACGAGAACAAGACCTGCAAATGGCGGAACTTCGCAACGAACTCAACAGGAGTATGTATTCCGATTCATCTATGTGATTGTGCTAACTCTGCTAGAATCTGACATCGACGACGATACGCGCACAGCTGCTGTCCAAAAGGAACACGAGCGCCTACTGGTACTGCAAGAGAGGACCAACGACAGACTACGGGAGCTCGAAGTTGCGAACGCGGAGAAGCAGGGTCTCTTACGAGCAGCGTTGCTCGATCGCCAAAACCTACCGCCAGAGCTTCTTGAGCTCAAGAGAGTCGAAACGATACGGGAGATGCGTGAACGGATAGAGTCTGTCATCAAGGCCCCAGCAGAAGTACAACCGCAAGTGCTAGATACCACGAGTTCGGAGATCGCCGAGACTGTGCTATCCTCCGAAGCAGCTCTGGACAAAGCAAAGAAGGTAAGTAACAAGCAGATCTCTCATAGCAAGTCGCCTTCTTCCGCGTTCGACGCAGCGGTTTCGGCAATGAAGAAACATCAGCTTGAACCTTCGTTCACTGCGGCTACTCTTGTCTCGCCGGCTTCGCCAAATCGATCCCATCTCGGAAAGGATAAGTCGCTATCGGACATGTCTACTTCAACAGCTGGGACGGGGCAAACTACATGGGGCCGCATGGCGCAGCTAGTCTCGCCAAAGCGGAGGACCAAGTCGACCATGGGCGGCACCGAGTACTACACGATGCAATCGTCGAATGACTGTGCGGCAAGTTTGTCCTTGGCCTGGCTGCCAGAGTATACTTATCCAACCGACTACCTCTCCCTTTTCATACCCTCTACTCATCTCCTCGCGCCCATGCTAACCCGCAACCGCAGGACCTCCAGGATCAACTCACAACTAACAGCACACTTCGCGAGCAACTCGAGCTCGCAAAGAAGGAGACGTCAGAGAAGGGCTCGGTATGTCGCGTTCCCTCCCTCTCCAGAACAGCGACGTGGCAACCTTGGATATGGTAGTAACAAGTGCTCCAACAAACAGGTGGAACTCCAGCAAGAAGTCGAAAACCTGCGCCGCGAAAACGCACTGGTCAAGTCCATGTGGTACGACATGAACCAGCGTCTCCTCAGCAACACCGTCATCCTGCAAAGACGCAGCGAAGCACCCAAAGGCTGGCTCGGAAAACAAAGAGCCGCTGTCGGCGGCTCCAGCGTCTTAGTACGTTAGCTCCCCTCTTCCTGTAAACACGCTTTTTTGTGTATGTATTTCCAAGGGCTGACTGGGTACAGGGCCGGAGGTAGCCGGAGCCGTGACCGCATCGCCTTCTCTGCGGCCGACGCCCTCGTCGGTGGGCAACAGCTACGCTGCAGCTGGCTCGTCGGATGGCGTGCTCGTTTCTTTTCTCTTCATTACGCATTTTGTAGGGCCGCGGAATCGGGTTTGGTTCAGCATAGCGCAGGTTTGGTGGCATTTGTATTGCGTGAGGATGTATAGACGTATTGTCTTTTGTCACTTATACCCCCTTTTATTCCTTTGCAGTAGTTTGTAGAGAATCAAATATACTAGATCAAATGGACGGCTGAGCGTTTGGGTGTTGTTGTTGAGATGTCAAGTAAAGAGCGTCATGTCATTGAGGGAATAGATACATGTACATTGGTATTTAGTATGAAAAAGGGTTCAAGCAACATTGAGAAACGGTGCGTTTGGTGGATGACGGCGGTATGGACATGGATTATGAAGACGTTATCCGACAGAAGCGATACACTAGGTAAACCCAACACACAAACAACATCGAGAGTGTGCCGTTGCATTAGCCTCCTCCTCCCACTTCGTCACTACGCTTATCTCCCATTCACATTCCCCATCCTCACACATCAAATTCTCCACACCATCGCCTTCCATCCTCCAATCTCCTACCAACCTAAATCAACAGGTCAACTCCGCACACTCAGTACTCAGCCAGCCTCAACCTCCTCCCAATATTCCTGCGTATAACGTCGCGCTCGACGGGTTCGTTCTGCGCTCGATTCGCATTGAGTGCCTGACGAAGCATTCCCGCATCGAAGAAACCATCTAGAATCAGGCGGAAAAATCAGAATCAGCGATCAATGAAACAGGGAAATGATGCATGGGTGGAAAACAAAGTAGTGTGTAGGTGCTGATGATGAAGTCTCGTGTGCGCATGCCGCTTATACCGCTCAATTCCATCAATGATGTAGGAAAGCAAAGGAAAGAGTTCTCTAACGAGGAAAGGGAGAACAAACAGAACGCTAAGAAGAGTAAAAAATCGGTTTCCGTGCCGCAACCGGCGCTTTCCTCGCCTTAACCGTTTTAACAACCGGAATAGGTTTACGCGGCGAGCTCTGCAAAACAGGCGTCATGGGTTTGAAAGGCGGGGAATGAGGAGGCGTAGGCGGTAAACCACCCACAGTAGGGAAAGGTTGTGAAGAAGAAGGCAAAGAGGAACAAGAAGCATGGCTCGAGACTTCATCGAGGGAAAGAAGGGAAGGAGGGGAAGGGGGAGTCCTACATCCACCGAGACCATCGTCGTCATCGTCATCTGCTATACTCTCTGCAGGCGTTTGTTGTTTTCCACCATCTCCTAGAATGATTCTGCCTCTGCTCTTGAGACGGGTGGCGAGGGGTCTGTCTTCCGCTTCGCGGGCGCGGGTCGCGGTTTTATCAGCCGAAGTACCGCGGCGCTTGATCTGGCGGAGGAGTTTGCGGATCTCCAAGAAGTAAGATTCCAGCGCGTCGATGTAGCGCGAGGTTTGGCGGTGCTTGGATGACGCGCAGATGGATATGCTGCCGTCTTTTATGATGTAGCCTATGCCGAAGCCGTCGGCGGACGTGGGACCGAAGCCGAATTGGCGGAGCGAGGGGTTGCCGCAGTTGGAGGTCGAGAGGATGGTTTGGTTGATCTTGTCCCAGCCGCTGTCGGCGAAGAGGGCGGGCATCGAGTGCTGCATTGGTGCTGGAGGTGGCGAGCTCGAAATGGAGTCGTTCTCTGAGAGGACTGAGTTGCGATTCGGTGAGCCGACACCTGATGCGTCGGCGCTGGATGGGCGTGTGGAGTCCCATCCGTCGCTACTCGCTGTGTCGTTAGACTCGTCAATGGCACGCTGCCATATGCAGTACAAGGCGTAGAGATGTCGGTCAGGACCTTGGGCTTTGGAACATATTTTTGTGTTTTCGGTGTGCTTCTGGCACGCCTTTCGGAGTGCTTCGATCTTCTGCGATGCCGGGTTCTCACCCCAGAACGTCGTGAGAAAGTCAACCGATTCTTCTGTTACCGAGCGGATGGCTTCCGTACGTCCGTGATAGTATATCTTGGTCATGGCGGGTTCGTATACGCATTCTATCCGTCCGTATAGACCGTAGTACGCTGCCTGGAAAGCCATTTGAACAAAAGCATCGGGTGAGAAACCCATCGAAGTCATGAAGTTCTTGCCATAGTGAGGGAACTCCAGAGTCGCGAACTCGTTCTGCTGAATGAGGTCTGCCAGACGTGTCTCGGCAAAACGAAGCGCTGTGCTGAGTTCGGGAAGCATGTCCCACTCGAGCTTGTGAGGTGTTGTTTGTACGTCGCCAAAGCTATCTGGGTCGCGCTTGGCAGGATCAGGACTTGATGAAGCCCAAAGACTCGGCGCACTGCCGTTGATGGTTCTCGCGAATCGGAGAATGGTGTCGGTGTACACATCGGAAGCAAATCGGAGCACAGTATGACCATCAACACCGGTATGCTCGAAGTTGATTCCTGCGCTTCCGTTTTTGCAAACGATGATCTGCAGCTTGTCGTACCAGCGGTTCGTGCATGTTCCCACCTGGACACCGCGCTCAATCTTACTCGTACCGCAAAGCATGTTCATGCACAGGTCGGCACCCGTCTGCGGCTCGGTGTAGTCCAGGCAGAGGATAAATAATGCTGAATCAACAATGTTGAGGCAGTCAGAGTTGTTCGAGCCCTCCTCCCTGTGCAGCACGTCACGGAGACCAGCCCAGACCTTTCGGTTCTCTGTACTCAGCACACCCAGAGCTCCTTTGGCCGCATCTTGAATTGGTACTTCCTGCGCGTCATCGACAATGACTTGAAGATTGAGAGCAATGTCCTTTTCCGTCATGATCAGATCGTGGTTGTCATCCAGAACGTCGAACCAGTAGAACTGGCCATAACACATGACGACCACGTGCTTCGAAGTTGGGTCTTGACCGATCTGACATCCATGCTCAGTGGGTATCCTGGCAGTACCGAACAGTCTTGAATATTGGTACATGCACAGTGGCTGACCACGAATGGTGTCAGGCGGTAGTTCCTCGCGACGGACAGCTCTTACAAACGACAGTGCCGAGACGACTAATGAGGCTGCGCGAGTGACTTGGTTGTTGCGAGCCGGGGTGGGATCATCCTCCAGTAAGAAGAATGGATTTAGATTAAGTACCACCGGGTTATCGAAGTTCAGATATGAATCATACCCTAGCGATAGGTCAGCCTATGATACATGGATATAGACACACTTTCAACTGTCGATCCTGAAATGCCTCAAATATAGCTCATTTTGTGAACTGTCAAGATACTTACAGAACTGCTCGATATAGTTGTTCTTCCCAGAAGCGTACTTCTTCAGCTTCTCCTGCAGCACGGGTCCATCACTCTTGAGGAAGTCCTCTACTGAGTGAACCGTATCGCTGTGTTCCTTCGGAGACTGCAAGGGTTTGAGCGCAGCAATGTATTTCTTGCACGAACTGTCGAGCTCTGGGATAGGAAGCTTTGGTAGACTGTCTTCGTGTGCGAAGGTGATTCCCGGTCTTGAGTTGGGGTTGGTATGGCTTGCTAGTGGTGCCTGTGCCTCGGAGGAGTAAGACTGGGTACTCTGCTTCGCGGACTCCGCTGAACGGGTCGTGCCGTTGCCTTCCGAGCCAGACATCTTGGATGCCTTATCCAGTGTATCCTCAAGGGACGACGGTTGGGTGAAAGTGCGGACTGCCATGGCGAGTGTCAGTTAGGCGTATAAGGGCGAGATGGAGGTGGCAATGTTGAGATGCCGCAGAGCACTGCGATAGAAGTAGTGACAGTCCTGAAGACAGTAGGCCGGCATGGGTACTCAAAGTTCGCAAAGAGCATCAAGGTACTTGGGGAAGGGAAGACTCTTATAAGAGTCAAGACGAATGGGGAAAGTAGAATTAGGGCGGGTCCACATGGCGACTTCGCATGTGAAACGCGCGATAGGCTTCGTAATAAAAGAGACAGGCGATGCAAGATGCCGCCCAGGTAGCCGACCGCTGACCCGGAACGTGACCCGGAGCATGGCAGACCAGAGAGGTGAATGACCCGATGTTCTAAGCCAACGAAACGCCCATGCAAGGAGAATGCAACTTACACAGTAGCGTCGAGCTCTAAATGAGCTGCGGATAGTCTGGCGGAATTTGTCCAGATCTGGAGAGTAATCGAAACTGCTGTAGTCAAGGTAACTCTGTTGCGCAACGACTTACTGTACTCCAATGGGCCTCTTGGGCTCTCGACGATGCAGCAGGACCAGGATAAAGGACCGGAAAAGGTGTGCCGCGGATCGAAGCACAGCAAATGTCAGAGAGACTCGGTCGTGAGGATACGGTAGGCGCGTAAGGCTGCCCCGAGGTGTACTAGTGGGCCTGTTAGAAATCAGCTATCTACGTTACGGACGAGTGGAAGCGTCGGCGGTAGCGCGAACTTATAAAGGGCACGCACCGTCGCGTAGGCAGTCCGGTTAATCGGAGAAAATGTACCTGGGCAGCTTTAGGAGAGGCACGGCAATGGGTGCAAGGCACGATAGCAGGATGGCACTATGGTCTATGGCTACTTGGATCACACTGCGCTCTACTCTACGCACGGCAACCTGAGGAGTCGATGTCTGGGCTGCGTCTTGGGCGGACTGGGATTGTCGAGTGGCTGAGGTATGCCAACGTGTGGAGAAGCGGGGGATCCAGGTGTGACGTAGGTCACGGACCATAGGAGAAACGGAACCCCCACCACGCTGTCGTGAATAGACTAGTCGACTAGCGGCCAAGAGCTTCTCGAACAGTCGCGAGCAGCTTTCATCACGCGTCAGTCATCCCGTCCGCCTCCAACGCTCCGCCCGCCGTGACATTTGACCGAAACGGCGAGTCCGGAACGAGAGTCGCGCGTGCCATCCGCAGAGCCGCGCAAATGCGACACCTCTCTGGCCCATGACGGATCTGCTGCAGGTGCTGCCTGACTTTGACGCGAAACCCTACACCCACCTGCTGCCCTCGCTCGACAAGGCCCTCATCACCGCCAATGACCTGCTCACCCTCGACGCCGCCGATGTCGCCAAACGCGCCCAGCTGCCTGCCGGTGAGCTGAGGAAGCTCGCTGATGCCGTGATAGCTGCTCTGCATCTCCAGCTTGGCTTCGGCGGAGAGGAAGCTGCCGTCGGCAATTCCTTCCTTTCCGCTTCGGGCATCCCGGATGCCCCGAACGATGGTTGGACTTGTATAAGCACCTTGGATGAAGAGTTGGACGCTGCCTTGGGTGGAGGCATACCGCGTGGCTATCTGGTAGAGATTACCGGGGAGAGGTGCGGCAATCTGATGAGCTCGTACTAGACATTGTACTGACTACTTTCAGTGGTGCCGGTAAAACACAATTCCTCTTAACCCTGCTGCTGGCTTCGCAACTGCCGCCTCCCAAAGGGCTCGCCAAGTCAGTAGTTTACATATCTACCGAGGCAACACTATCTACAAAGCGCCTCGCCCAGCTGCTCTCCTCCCACCCGGCCCTCGCTTCACTACCTGCCGACGAAAAGCCCTCACTGTCGCGTGTCCTGAGCATACAAACCCCAGATCTCGAATCCCAAGAGCACATACTACGCTACCAGCTACCCGTAGCGATTAGAAAGCATGGCATCGGCCTTGTCATCCTGGACTCTGTCGCTGCCAACTACCGCGCCGAGTTCGAGAAGCAAGGCGCTGGCAACGGGGCAGCGGCCATGGCAAGAAGAGGAACTCAGCTTGTACAGCTAGGCGCCCTCCTCCGGGAACTCGCTCGCACAGAAGGCATAACCGTTGTCGTAGCGAATCAAGTCGCCGACCGCTTCACGAAAGCGCCGTCTGCGCCGTCCTCAAACGCAGCATCGCGGACAACATCTACCAACAGCCAGGGCAACCAGAGCGCAAGTCAGGGAACAGACCACGACCATGCCGCTAATCCAGCCTCACAGCCAGCCGAAAGCATCCTTCTCTCCGCAGACCCTCTCGCTCTCGACCACCAACAACGCTGGTTCACCGGCTGGGGCGACTCGCAATACGAACAGGCGCACGTTCAAAAGACGCCTTCTTTGGGACTTGTCTGGACCAACCAACTCGCGTGCCGCATTGCCCTGAAGAAGATACCCGTCCTTTCTGGTAGCAGACCGCTCATACACACTGTCAATGGCCAAGACCAATGGAATGAGCAAGAGGAGAGCCACATCTCAAAGTGGCGACGCTGGTTCAAGGTCGTATTTGCGCCCTGGGCTCCGCCGTCAGAGGGGAGGGGCGTCGAGTTTGAGATAGCAGAGAGTGGGATAAGACATGTAGTTAAACCGGAGAAGAAATGATGAACACAATATATGCACACATCATTAGCACTTATCAAGAGCCATGCAAGGACGTGACAGAGTAAAGTCAGATTACATCATGACATTGATTTTCTTCCAGAAAGATTCTAAACTTTATACCGCCCCTAGGAACACCTTCGCTAGCCCGGTCGTAGAGAAACCCCTAATGCATGCGTCCGCCTGGTATCCGTGATCCCTAGATACCCCAAAGTTTATAGAAAGAAGAAACATGTTGTTACAAAAAGACCAAGACGTCCCACTGCCTCGAGCAAAAAGGTCCTCGTTGCCATTGAGCACAAAGAGAGAAGGTTCGTAGGGTGGAGGCGCTTAGTCGGTGATCCTCCAGCTGTCGAACCACTTGAGGTGTTTCCACTGGCTGCTGGGTCCGACCATACCGAAGGAGATGGCACGGAAGAGCACGTACAAGCCGATGATGATGGCGTACAGAACGGCGAAGATGGCCCATTGTACCTGCTTACTGAGCTTTCTCGTGGTGAAGTCGAGGCAGAAGCCCATGACGATGATGGCGAACCACAACGCGGGGTAGTAGTGGTGCACGTAGGTGACACGACCCATGGCGACGAAGGGTGCGTAGTGAAGGGCCCAGCCGATGATGGGGTAGATACCGGCGTAGTGGATCTGATCGATCTCTGATTGCTTGAGGTCGTTGTATCCGCGTTGCCAGCGGACCAGGTAGAAGACGACAAGGAGACCGAAGATGCCTAGCGAAGCGGTGCTGCCCCAGTAGACGAAGGGGTTGCCGAGGAGGAAGTACTTGACGACTGTGATTTTGTTAGTGGAATATCTAAGGTGACGGGAGAAGGGTGCTTACTGTCGTCGTTCCAGCCGCACATGCGGAGACCGACGTGCAGGATGGGCCATTGCCAGAAGCTGGATGCGAGATCGTCTTGCTTGTCAGGGTCGGGAACAAGCGCGTTGTTGGATGTCATCATGGCGACGTTGAGATGGATAAAGTCCTGGAAGAAGGGTGACTTGTAGTCGCCAGGGTTGCCCGGGGGTAGTCTCTCGTTGGTGTGGCTCTCGATGTTCCAGTGGGTGTAGACGTCGCGGGGGTTGTTCTTCTTGACGCAACTTGTCTCAATCTGCTTGAACCCCCATTGAGGTAGGTTGACATTGCCAGCGCGGAGGTAGCAGCCCAGATCCTTGTGCTTCAGACGGAAGGCAGTAGTGAGCGTTCGGAGCTTGGAGTAATCCCTCGAAGCAGCGTCACGAACAACTTCAACAACCCAGTGGTCCTTGGTGTCACCGACGGTTGTGTTGCCGTAGCAGGAAACTTCCCAATCGCTCTTTGTAACGGGGGCGGCGACTTGGTGCGAGTGGAGGTTACGGCCGGTCTGGGCGTGGATGAGACGGATAACGTCACCGTTTCCAGGGTAGCGGAGCTCCTCATCGGGCTTGTAATCGACTTCGTGGCGGTTGGGGTAGAAGAACCAGTCGTTGTTGGCATCCTTGTGGTGGTAGCAAGTGATCTGTTGCTGTTGGGAGCCTTCAGGGTAGGTCTGTACGTGAGAGTGGAGCAGTCCACCTCCGTATCCCATGTTCTTCAGAGTCGTGCGAGAGCCGTATGCAATCTCAAGAGGGCTGTTCTTGCCGACCTCGGTTCCTCGCAGGTTAGCCTGGAAGAGAGAGCTCATTTGTGCGTCGCCGGGGCCGCTATTCTCGAGGATGATGAAGTGGAGGTAGAAGGAGAACATGTAGACAGCGAGAGGAATAAGAATCAGGCCGAAGACCCGGAAAGCGACGTGGGTGACTAGCTCAACCTGTACACGTTAGTCTAGTTTCCTCTAGCAGGGCGATTTCACGAACCTTGGGCATCTTCAGGTCTCCAAACTTGTGCCAGAGGTCCTCAATGGTGTACAGTCCGACCAACGCTGTGACGAAGAATCCAACCCACTTGACGCTGCATACGCAACCAATGGAAACTCCGGTGAGCATCAGCCAGAGACCCCACTCAGGAGAGAATGGGTCATGTTGCTGACGGTGGAACTTGGACCAGCAGAAGACGGTGGTGAAGGTGAAGCAGAGGAGCATAGAATCGAGAAGGATGAAACGGCTGATGGTGGTGTACGAGTTCTCGCAGAGTACAGCCAACGTGACGAACCATACAACTGGACGGCGGAAGTTCAGCTCCTTGGCGGTAAAGTATGCCAGCGGAACGCAGACAGCGCCAAAAGCAGAGTTGAAGAGACGCATGAAGGTGTAGTCCAGCTCCGGAGGGTAGGTCTCTCCAGACTTGAATTCGAACGAGCCATTGTATCCAGCGAGGTATCCAGACAGACCGACGAGCATCTTTCCGAGCGGTGGGTGGACATCGAAGTAGAACTCGCGCTTGAGGTAGTGTGAACCGAACTTGCCAAAGCTGCACCAAGTCAGAACTAGCCATGTACGTCTTGGATTCGGTATACTTACTGGGCTTCATCCCAGGTGACGATTGGCGAGAGGCCAATCTTGTACATGCGCGTGAAGAAGGCGAAGAAGGTGAAAATCAGAGGGGCCCAAATGAACTCGTATTCGTCGAGGAAGGAGATGATGTTGAAAGGCTGCGGTCTGGTTAGCGAAAGGTCCCTGCAGCCACCAGAATATTGACAGCTCTGATGCCACTTGTGCAAGACGGCGTACCTTGTCCTTGGATTTCTCCTTCTCTTGTACTGGTGCAGCGACTGGCGCGGAGGCTTGTGATTGTGCGGCTACATTTCTCCTCCGCAGCTCTTCCGCCTGTGCATCGGCGCCCGTGGTGCGCGCAGTTGATGCCATGGTGATGGAAGTCGGCGCTCTGGTCGACCTCAGATGTTGTTCGCGGAGTTGTCCAGAAAGGCGGAAGGGATTCGTGGCTTGAGGCTGGATTTGGTGGTGAACGGGTAGTCGGTACCACGGAGCTTGCGCGACTACGCGGTGCAGTCGTGTCCAATGCGACTCGACAGAAAGGCAATCAATTAAAAGTGGCCGTGGGCCGTAGAAGAAAACCCCAAACAAGTGAGAGCATGGGAAGGAAGCTCGCAGGGAAGGAGCAATGCAAGAAAGTCGTGCGCTGCGGGATCGAGGAGGTGGGCTACCTGTTCCCGAATTAGACTTACGAGCAAAGGAAGCTAGAGCCCGGCCGCCGCATCAGGGCACGGAGAAGCGACACCTGTTCACATCTATCACGTGAAACCCACAATTCCATTCACCTGGCCCCAATCGTTCCGTCGCACTGGTAATCCGATGTGCAGCCGGCTAGGACGGGGAGGGGCACTAGGTCGATGCACGTCACCAAACCTTCACCACGGTAGCTTCCTGCACAAAAGATAGTGGTTCCGTCTCCCTAGGAAGACGTATTTCTCTAGCCTACTCAACACATGTAACAAACGCCTCAAAAAATGCTACGCGCACTCTATCAACCCAAGAACAACGCTCGATAAGCCATTGGCTCGTGAATATTGGAACATGCGCATCGCTTGTCGAGATGGCGCAGATATATGTAGGAAATGCGGAATTGTCGATGTGTACACCGCGTGTACTCTAGTCCTCGTCCTGTCCGACTTGCTTGTACTTTCCGCTCGTACTGTCACCCTCGCCGTTACCCTTTGTCCTCTTAACCATGTTGCTGATCCAGCCACCGATGCCTTCACCGTTCTCGGTGTCCGCCTTGGCCATGTCCTTGTTGTTGCCACTCTCGATGTCAGGAGGGTCGATGTTGAGTCCAGGAATGGCCTCGTCTTGCGCGCGGCGTCCGCGGATATCGAGCGATGGAACAGGAGAGCCGCGGCCTTCTCCGCTGAAAAGTGATTCGGCTTGCGCCAGGGTCTCCGGAGTGGGCATGACTGAGGTAGCGTCTCCGAACAGGGAGTTCATGTCTTCCAGGCGGACGTTGGCAGTTTCTGGGTAGATGAAATATACTGAGTCTTGTTAGTAAACTGCTCAGCCCAAATGTCAGCCAAAACCTACCGATAACGAAACTGGCAGCGCAGAAGAATGCGTGGATGAGGTACAATCGCCACTGGATGTGCTCCTGCAGGATCGGAGTCATCTCACCAACCAGCCAGTTGAAAGCCCAGTTGGTCGCAGTGCTCAGACTGGCACCCTTTGCACGAATGCTGAGGGGCAGGATCTCTGGTGGGTACAACCACGGAATAGGACCCCATGAGTATCCAAATGCGGCGTTGTAAATCATGACGAATATGACGACCATGTTGGGTGTCCAAGAAGCTTGCAGGAACTGGAAGTAGGAAATGGCGGAGAGGGAGATCAGCATCATGAGGGCTCCAGAGAGCAGAATCTTCCGACGACCCAGCGAGTCCACAATGTACCATGGTGGAATGGTGGAAAGCAGGTAGGTGATGGCGTTGATACCAGTCATGAGAATAGCTTGGCGACCGTACCAGCCAGCCTCTTCGAAGACGAGCGGTGCATAGTACGAGATGACGTTGATGCCGTTGAGTTGCGCGAGGGCTTGGGCGGACATGGCAATGAAGACGCGTTTGGAGTATCGCGTAAACATGTCTTTGTATGATCGTTCACCTTCTTGACGCTGGAGCAGAACGTTCATCTTGATCTCTCGGTATTCATCTCGTGCTTTGGGGTTGTGAATATCGCCCTTTCCGTACAAATTGGCAATAACTACAATACCCTCTTCGTCGTGGTCGTTGTCCAAGAGCCATCTGTACGTGTTAGTGAAATTCCTGGATTAGGAGTGTATAGCAAACCTTGGCGATTCGCAGATAAGCAAGCTTCCTGCGGCCAGAAGAAGACCCATGATGCACTGCATGAAGAGCGGAACTCTCCACGACCAGTCGTTCTTGATGTATGTGCAGAAGTAGTCGACCCAAACACTGACTGCGTAACCTGTGATGTTGCCAGTGAATTCAATGCAACCCATCTTTCCTCGGTTGTGGGGCGGCGAGATTTCGGACTGGTATACGGGTACGATGGTAGATAGCGATCCGACTCCCAGACCGGCGATGACTCTGCCGAGAAGCATCATAGGGATACCGGTAGCGAAGGTCTGGAGAGCGCCGCCGACGACGAAGATGAGGGAGCCGTACAAGATGGTCTTGCGTCTTCCGATCACATCACCGATACGGCCAACGACCAGCGAGGAGATAAAGGCACCAACTTCCAGGATAGCCACCATCGTACCGAGCTCGGCGGCGGAAGGCTGGTTGAAGTAGTCTTTGAAGTAGATGCCGCTGTGATACTATTAGACATGGCTAAGTACTGAGGGTGCGTAAGGGCGTACGTGATGATACCGGACATGACTCCCTGATCATAACCGAACAAGAACACGCCTAATGAGACGAAGACACTGGTGAAGTAGCTGCTGCTGTTAGCTCTGAGCTTCCTGTCGTGGCATCCGCTCTACCCACATCAGCTTCTTTCCGTGTAACCCGTGGATACGGGAGGGCCCATCGTTGGGTGCCATGATTCTAGCGAGTATCTTCTCAGCCTTTGAGATAGTGCGTGGCCCAGGGTCGGGTATCTCGATGTCTTCGAGCCGGAGTTGGTGGGCGCCCTTTTCGTGGAGGTCCTGAGATGCAAAGCGCGCTCGCTTTTGCTTTTGGCGTGGCCGCGACGGGTTGCCGGCTTCAAGGTTGATGCGGAGGGGGTCTTCTCGGTCAGCTAGCTGGTCGACGAGGTCACCAGTATCGCTCCAGACGGAGAGGTCCGAGTCGGACGATGGGGTGTCGAAGGAGGAGCGCGCGCTGTCCTTATCGTGGTCGTCGAGCAGATAAGCAGAGTCGTGGTCTCGGGGACGGGCCGAGCTCGAGAGGTTGTGGAGGGGGATGTTGGCAGGCCTCCTGGTGCTGTTGGAGTGGGACGGAATGGTGAAGGTCACAGGCTGTTGGGAGACAGCCCTCTTCTCCGAGAGATGGTGGTAGGAAGAACGAACGAGGCCAAAGGCGGCTGCTGGGGCACGTCACAGGGTCAAGCAGCCGAGACGAGGGATCTGGTAAGGCTAGCGCAAAGGCGGTGAGAACTCGGTCGCATTGGGCTACAATGGGGAAAAAGACAGTCACGACGATAGCGCCTGGTTGAGATCAGACGTCCACAGGTGCATGCGAACGTGTGAGCTCCCTGTTCGGGCTGCCTTGCCGTCATTTCTTGGCACCCATGTAGACTCCTTCGCTGCTCGGTCCGACCATGTTGCGCATGGAGCCTGCTGGCGAGCGCGGCATCGTCTGCACGATGATGTACGCGCGCAGCAGAGGCTTTGTTTTTATCGCGGCTGTATCGCATCGAGTGACAGCCAGATGTACGGATCGCCATGTTCTCGCTACCACAATCCGATGCCGTTGACCGGAGGCTTGAGACGGAGGCTTGATAGCGGACATTAGATCCCGCGATGCAGCACACGACGTAGCCACGAGCTCTATGCTACGCCTACACTAAAGGTGCACCACCAACTCTGCGCCATGTACGGGGCGGTGGAGGCGGGTCCCGAGGTCACGTTGGGGTTGTAGTGTCGACGATTGGAGCCCCGCGTGGAGACTGACTGCAAAGCGGAAAGATAGCCGCGATCAACTTCAATGTTGCACAACTCATGCGGTGTAGAAAAGGACACCGACTAGTGGTAAAAACTCCATACAGATCACGAGACTCGATGCTATGTAAGGAAACAGACGCAGGGCCACATGGCGGTTTTCGTGCGGAGAAGCAACATGGGCGGGCTCAGACGCGTTCTGTTCTTGCATCTTTCGCTTCGCACGTGAACGTGACAGCCCTGAAGTCTGCCGTCACTGGACGAGGTGAACACTAAGCAAAGAAACCGTCGTTGCTTTGCTGGAGACGCGACTTAGCCATATGACAGATCTCGACACGCTTTATATACCCAACGCGTTCGAGTGTTTGCAATCTCCCCAAAACGCTGTGGTGAAGCGACTATAATGCTAGCGTTAAACAAACATCAGTCAAATCCATCCTCGTCGATACAGTAGACGCCGGAGACCCTCCTGACGTTTGCAAGCTGGGGCCTCGCTTGCAGTGCGAAACACCCAACTTTTACGGCCCCAGGCACATACCGCTGGTGGGCAAAGGAGGTCCGCAGGTCGACCGTGCTGCTGTAGAGTTGAACAGCTGCAGGAAGGGCCTCTTCGCCAGAGTCAAGCCATCAACTCAATTAATGAGCGCCCTTGTACCACTGGTAGAGTTGGGAGTTCTGCGTCATGCTGGTTATGACACGCCCAAGGCCCATGGCTTGCTCTGCCGCCAGATGCTCCGTGATCTGCGGCCCCTCGCTGCAAGGGGAAAGGCGCCGTGGGACTGATTGGCCCAGCAGACCCCAGTTTTGATTACCTGCCCAGATGTTTGTGTGGCAGCGTTCCTGTTTCTTGCTTCTGGCAAAGGCCTAAGAAGGTGTTTAACGCAATTGCCAGGCATCCCTTCACTGTAATCGACGTCGGACAACTCAATTGAAATTCAGCCTGCAGGGGGTTGGTTTAGCGCAGCACGCCCGCCCTGGTAACCAAACATTGAAAGCTCGCGGTCGGACCTGGCTCTCGCTCGGCGCGCCTGATTGGATTTGGCTGAAGACCTGCTTGGCTTCGTGCATTGTTTCGAGGAAGCTTCCCAGCGGCCCCAGCCACAGCGCATCATTACACCTCTCACCACCACGACCACGACCACGACCGCTCCACGATTCGCTTTCACGTCGCTTGCCTATCCGCGCCGACCGCCCTCTCTTATCTGTCGCAGTGCGCACACCCCGATAACGAGCGCTCCACATAAAACCGCAAGGCTGAGGCTCACCTGCAGCTGTTGCTGCCGAAACGAAAAGCATGTCTAGATACGGAAAGGTATGTCGACGACGACTGCACGCTGCGAGAAGAAAACTGACCATCTAGTTTGACGATTTCTGCCGCGACACAGGCTCGAACTGGAGCACATTACCTGTCTGCTATGTACGTTGCGTCCTACCACCCCTTTGCCCGTCCACCGCCCGCGAACGCGCCGCTAACCCCATGTTTCGCAGCTCTTCAACCCAGCTTCGACAAAAGACGATAACGGATGGCAAGATGGCTGCATCCTACAGGGCTTCCCCGTTGGTGGAGGTGAAAGACTGCACAATCTGGGTACGAGGCACATGCGCGCTTCAACGACATTCCGCTTACACAACTAGGCTCGATATTAATCTGCGGCATCGCAATCCTCGCCTCGCTGTTCCTGCTATGGAGATCGCAAAGAAAGAAGGCCGCTGTTGGGCGCAGAGAAATGCAGCTCTTCCTCCTCGGATACATCGTCATCTCCATCTGCGAGATCTTCACCATTGGCGGATTCCCCCTCAATTCCACTGTGCGCATTGTACGTACACGCTTCTACGTATCCACCTGCAGTATCTAATCTTTATACAGGTCTTTGTAGCTATCCACATCGCCGCAATCACCGCTACATCCTGGATCCTCATGCTCAACGGCGCCGTGGGCTACCAACTACTTGACGACGGCACGGCAGTATCTATCGGTCTGCTCTTGATCTCGTCGATCGTAATCTTTATCGGTACCGGCTACATTGCCCTCGACACTGGACTCAACTGGACGGGTTATTGGGAACAGACGCGCTTCGTGCCCAACCAGGCCTACGCGCTATACACCCTCTACCAGCTCGTTCCGTTGGTCTTCATCGTCATCTTCTTCCTCCTGGAAGCTTTCCTGGTGCTGCGTGTTCTCGGCGAGCGCAAGCCAATGCGTAAGGAATCGTCAATATTCTGTCCAAAACATCACTAACTCCCTCTCAGTCTACCTCCTTGCAGCAGGCCTTCTATTCGCCATCGGTCAAATCTTCCAATATGTCATCAGCGTCCACATCTGCAACGGCACCGACGGCAAGATCAACGGAGGTCTATTCTCGACCCTCTTCACCCTCCTATCGGTAGTAATGATTTGGGTGTTCTGGTCGAGCATCACCGAAGACGACTGGCCCATGCCAACTGTCGCTGGCTCGGGCGCATATAATTAGGAACGAAGTGGTAATCTCGGGGGTGTACAGGCAACGGCGTAATGTTCTTATGATGGCTTTTGCCCGGCATAGCGTATACCATTTTGGGGCTCTTTGGACGCATTTGATGCGTCATGCTGAACTTGTGCTACGATATACATAATGTTTGCTGAATGGAATTATTTGATGTTCAGAAATTGTCTGCAAATGCGAGAACGTGAGAGCTGAGACACGACTGACTGGGTATATTGATAATCTATCGCTCGTCGCAAGATATATACACATCTAAGCCTCTACCACAAGACTCTTTCATCCAGTCATCTCAGTATCCCCATCGCTCGCATCAACTGCTGTAACCCCATCCAATCTACCCAAGCACCCCGGACAATTATGCAGTACCATATGCGCAAAAACATCACAATCGATACAAAAGTGACTCTCACAAGACCGACATTCATACCTCCCACTCTCACTAGCCTTTTGCGCCTCACTGTCTTCCTCATCCCTCTTCGTGCCATTGACCTCGCCGTTTTGTTCAGCCTCAGTCCTCTGTCTATTACTACTCGGTGGACTGCTAAAAGAAACCAAACAGCCCACACATTGCGTGCTACCCTTCTCGCGGGCGCGCGACCAAGATACCGTGGACCAGTTGCGGAGAGGAAAGAGGTGGTGGTAAGATCGTGCGAGATGGGTGGAAAGGAGGAGAGTAAGCTGGCATGACGGACATGTGATGGGTAAGGAGCAGACTTTTGCGCTGCAGCGAGAACATGTGTAACCGCCCATCGTGAGGTTGCCGTGACATGCGCACATTGTCAGTTCGTCTTCTATGACTCGCGAAGGGAAGCCCATCATCATCAGCGCTGCTGCGGACTCTGGGGCTTGTGGTGCTGCTGCTTCGACGGCGGGTGCCGACGTACGGATTACGGGTGGTGTTGTGGTGGCAAGGAGGAGCTCTTTGAGCATTTCCTGGTCGGTTGCAATGGTGTATTCGGAGTCGTCGCCGGCGTTTGTCCGTGTTACGATTTCTGTGCAGATCTTAAGGCGTGCGCCCATGCCGATAACGCTGACGCGAATCTTGTCTCGTACGCAGGCTTTGACCGTCTGGTGTATATCCCCAGGGTCCAAACTCAACAAGCTGCCAAAGACGACGATGACTTCTCGTGTACCGTGACTTGGTGTGTGGTATAGCGTCGCTCTTGCCAGCTCCAGCGCGTTCTGCAAACTGGGTGCGCCCTTGGGCTCTTTGCCATCGTCTTTGCTCCTCAAGCCTTGTATCGCTGCGACGTGTTCGGCCGGGTTGCCTGAGAGCTCCGAGACTCGTATGCAGACGCCGTCGTGCATGCCGAGGACGCTCATCTGGGATATGGGGTTTTGCTCGAAGAATTCGCGGATATAGTCTTGCGTGTAGTTGATCATGGTGATGAAGCGGTTCGGTCGCATGTCCTTCTCCATCATTGCCTCCGAGAGGTCAAGCACCAAGACGACATGGCGGATGATGCCTCGCTGGAAGGGCTTTGTGTCTTTCCGGAGCCGCTTTCGTTTCCTCTCTTCTTCCCGTTCCTGCACGCTTAGCCCCATTGTATCGTCCTCTGCCAGTTGTGTCGTTTTTGCGACCGTCCGCGAGTCCTCTGTCTCCCATGCTTGCCGCTTCGGTGGCTCCTTTACAGGCACCTCTGCTTTCCGCCTCTTGCCAGGTGCTGTGGATTGCGCGCGTGTGGTGGAGGGACCGCTCCTTGTGCCAATGTACTCGTCGTCAGATCCCTCCCCCTCAAAATCGTAATCCGAATCGGCCATCGTATGCGCGACAACTTGGGATGCGTCGAAGAGCTGGGCTAGACGATGTGTGTTTGGGTGTACGGATGTGTGGAGTTCAGGTGGATGATGCGCGTGCATAGGCGGAAGCGTGTCTCACCCGTGATAGGCTAAACGCGCTCTCACGTTTTCTTCGCAAGGAAGCCGCGTATGATTTACCCGTATCATCTTGCCTTCTTTGTTGCAATCCTGACATTTGGAACATATTTCTGGTTCCTTCACAAATCACGACCAAGCAGAGTGGCATTGATTCCGTTGTTAGAGTCTTCACATAAGATTTCAAGATCGCACTTCTGGCAACGGATATCTCCACATGGAAATGCCGAAGACGACCCCGCGACCGACGCGAACGTGGGGCAAAGTCCCGAACTCCACAACGGGCCATCTTGCATCAACACGCGCTGACTGCTTTATAAGCCTTTCCAGATCCCTGACTCCATGTTGGCACGTTCCTTCATACGCTGCACACGCACCGTTACTACTACCTCCAGACCAATCTTTGCCCCTAGATCACAGTTACTGTTACCTCCACTTCCACAAGTAAAGTACTTCAGCACAACAGTAAGAGCGATGTCGGCGTTTGAGCGACTGATCCGATTTGAGGATAAGGATGGAAAGACAGTATATGGGAACTTAGAGAAAGAGGTGCCCACCAGGGAGATCGAAGGAAGCAGTGTAGAGGTTTTGTCTGGGGACATCAAGAGTGGATTCAAGAAGACGGGAGAGAAAGCTACAGTGGGAAAGGTATGCAATCCGTATTCAGAAGATATTGAAGCACTATGGGGGAATTAACATCTATAGCTCCTCAGCCCCGTCCCGACAACAAACATAATCCTCTGCGTGGGACTCAACTACCGGCGCCACGCCGAAGAGTGCAACCTCGCTATCCCCTCCAACCCAGCCATCTTCACCAAACCCAGCGATGCCCTCGCAGGTCCCTTAGAAACCATTCCCATTCACCCGGACTGCCAATCGCAACTCGACTACGAAGGCGAACTCACCCTGGTCATTTCAAAGGATTGCAAAAACATCGCTGCTAAAGACTACGCCAACTACCTCCTTGGCTACACCATCTCCAACGACGTTTCCGCCCGAAACTATCAGCTTCCCGCTGGGGTATCAGGCGGCCAATTCGGCTACGCGAAGTCTTTCGACAAGTTCGCTCCCGTAGGCCCGTGTATCGTGTCACCTAGCTTGATTCCTGATCCTCATAAGCTAAGGTACTGGACCAAGGTCAATGGTGAGAAGAGGCAGGAAACCGGGACGGATGATATGATTTTCAGTGTAGGCCAGATTCTGGAGCATCTGAGTCGCGGGACTACGCTAAGGGCTGGTACGGTGATTCTAACGGGTACACCGAGTGGTGTTGGTCTGTTCATGGATCCGAAGGGTTTCTTGAAAGATGGAGATGAAGTTGAAGTGTACGTGGAGGGGATTGGCAGCATCGTCAATAAGATGAAGTTTGAGTAAGTGGAGAGAATGGGGTAAACTTTTCTCTTTTGGAGGAACATAGCCATGAATCTAAAGGAGTACCACGACCCTAACTCAATGAGAGAGTGTGTAGGCATGGTGTCAGTATTGGGATGTTCAAGTTACGAATATTGCAAAGCATGAATCCATGGAAGTAAAGAGCCCTTCGAACTGGAGAATACTCTCAAGGCAGGGTCTGTCACTACAGACATACTTCTTTATACCCCAGACATGTTAGGTAAAAGACGGAAAAGTGTCGATTATCTGTCCATGGTCCAGAGTAATTTTGAACTAATGTCTGAGATCGAGTGAGAGCTTTCAAAGAGTAAGCCATTGCTCACTCTCATGTGTACGTAGACATGTTGAGGTAAGGTGTGCGATTTTACGGATGCTTCTCTACTATATTCTACAGAAAAATCTCGATACTGCCTAGAGATGTTGGGAGCGAGTGAGATTTCTAATAGTAAGATTTCGGGATTTAAGGACCCATGGACGATGTCAGCTACCTAAACTCTGTTCGTACGAAGTTGCGATGTCGGCTTGGCCATAGAAAGCAGTGACATTGATAATGTGTCCATGGAAGTTACGGCGAAGAGATGTGACAGTGATGTAGCCTGCAGACTGCAAGTAGCGGTACCCAAGCTCGGCGCTGTCAACTTCACCTAGACGATATTTGCGTGGTACTGACAGGTGAGGGGTGCGTCATGGCCACGAGACGCTAGTGCCCACGCTAATTTCGAAGTTACGTTGAGGGCAGGCGACCATGTACCCGAACCATCAACTTTGAAACAGCACAACAAAAGAACGCAAATACATCTCCCATTTCAGAGACGCGACTTACGTGTAGAATTCATCTGAATCATCAACGCAACCAAAACAAATCACAACAATGGCCTCGGAAGTAGTCAACAAGCTGCAGAACCTGGTTACAGGAGAGTCGAAGAGCGCCCGCAAGAAGAAGGGCAAGCAAGAGGGAGCTACCGCAGTACCCGCTGCGCCTGAAAAGACGTCGTCCGAGGCTGGCGCAGGTGGCTCCAACCCCGCCGGCAAGGCCAATGGAACCGATAGCGACAACTCGTACCTCCGCGAGGTTCAGAAGTAAGTCGCAACCGCATTGTGGTTCAAAGACCGCATACAAAACTATCAGGAGTCACTTACTAAGACGCGTTTGCGCAGGAACATCCGCAACATCAACAAGAAACTGGTAAGCTAACAGTGTCCCTCACCCCTCGAGCCCTTGCTTACATGGCATTTCCAGAGCGCAACCCAAAAGGTCGACTCCATAATCGCAGCGAATCCCGGCGTTTCTCTCGACGACCTCCTCGCTTCCAAGAAGATCAATGCCGACCAGAAAGCTCAAGCGGAGAGGAAACCCGGTCTTCAGACTCAGCTTGCGCAGTACGAGGAACAATACACCAATTACAAGAAGTACGGCGATGAGCTCGAGGCCAAGTTCGCAAAGGAGAAGGAGGTCCTGTCCAAGTCACACTCGTCCGAGCTGGAGACATTGAGGGGAACGATCAAGGCCGAGGCAGCGCTGGAGCAGCAGAAGATCGTCAAGGAGAAGCTGCTGACACTGTCTCGCTTCTTGAGGGCCGCGGCTGCTCGTCGTCAACTTGAGGATGACGACTCTGACCTGACCAAGGCTTTCGAGGGCGCTCTCCTTCAGGTCTATGGAGGAGACGCCGGCGCTGTCATGGCTGCAGAGAAGCTGATCGAGGGTGCGGAAGAGGGAGTACCATCCACCGAGGGAGTGGTACTCAGCGTCACCTGTAGGCTCACCAGTATATTGAATGCGTCGCCTTAGACTGACTTTGTATAGATTCCCAGGTTAAGCAAGCAGCACTCGACGAAGCCCCATTCGCCGCTGAGGAAGCTTGGGTTGACGACGTCGCGCAGTCTCAAGCAGCTCCTCCCGAGGCACAGGCCGGCTCCGACCCAACCATCACCAACGCTGGTCTTACTGAGATCGACGCTGGCGCGAAGCCTGTTACTGAAACCACCGAGACCGCATCAGCTGCACCGGCGGCTTCCGGCATTGGAATGGAGTCAGCAAATGCTGCTGCAGAGGCGCAATGGGACAAGCAACCCACCGGCGCCGACGACCCATTGACTGAGTCCTTCGAGATGGTACCGCGAGACCCTGCCGAGACCGAGACACCACACGTCGCTGCCGCCGTAACCAGCACCCAGAGCTGGGCCGACGATACCCCCGAGCCGAGCGCGGCACCTGCCGCTCCTACATCCGGTAACGATGGCTTCTCCGAGGTTCACCACAACCGTGGCGGTCGGGGACGTGGTGGTCACCCAGGTGGTGAGCGAGGCGGATACCGCGGCAGGGGCCGAGGCGGTCCTAGGGGCGAGTTCCGCGGTCGTGGCCGTGGCGGCCGTGGAGAGTTCAGGGGTGGGCGTGGCGGTTTCCGCGGCGCTCCTCGTGGAGAATCTTCGTAGAGTCGATGAACTATTCCTGCAAAACGACTCGCACATTTGGGGAAGATGAGTTGCGTGAGCAGCTTTGATACCTTATTTGGAGCATCTGAGCAGATGAGATAACGAAAGAGCTGGGAAGACAAACGTACAGCCCATTGTGTTTAGTAGCATAGCATCGGTGCATAGGATCAACATTTTCTCGGGTATGGGACGGCTGTACTATATTCTGGGTTATGATCTGGCGCTTAACGAATGGCCTGTACAATATGATTTCTTGCTTCAAGCAACTGCCATTGTTGTTTGTCAGTCCTGTGATTTTAAGGTTTTACTCATGTAGCTTAAGGTTGTTTGTTGATTTGAACTAGGGTTGGGTACTTGATGACGATGACTGAGCGTGCACCCCTGGTAGTAGCGGCCGTCGATCCGGAGATTTTCCATGGGGGCGTGCTGGCTCGTCATGTTCTCCGATTGGCGAGTGTTGAGTAGTACGAAGTGCCGGTGTGGATTTGCAGTGCTCGCACGATGTGATGCACATCCCGTACAAAAGATCAAACATCATCTCGTAGCTCTCACCGTCAGATCCGTGCATTGGGGGATGAATTTCCTCATAGTATCTAGCTTGTTGCTCTCCCTTCAGAGCACATACACAGAAGTCTTCAGGACCTGATGGCAGCACCCATCAGCTCTTCTATGCAGAAAAGAGCCACCGCATAGTGAATCTAGCATAGTTTGTGGTAGATTGAATTCTAACAAAGTCGTGAAAGCATTCGGACTTCACTATCGCAGTGAGCTGCCAACAACCCGCACCGCACGGTGAGGTCAAACAACAGTGACAAATTGCACGGCAGCTGTGCAGTATATAGGCCCGGAAACAGGATGAGTACACAAGATACCTCTTCTCGAACTACGGCAGCCGTACTGGCTTATCGTGTTGTTGGTGAGGCGCGGCTCTATTCTTGCACATGGCGGCGTGATGCACGAACTAGCGGGTCACTGCAGCCGTTGAGACAGGCGCCAGTCAGAAAAGCTTAACCCCACAGATTCAGGAACCACGTTTCACGTCCGATCTAGTTGTAAATGTATCGTGTCTTTTCTGTTGTAGACTGGACGTCGAAGAGAAGCACAGTAAGCCTCTCGGAAGTATCCAAAATCGAGATTAGCCATCAGGATACCCAAGTGAGTTCGGTGAGTGTATCTGGCATTGCGGTGGTGTGTGGCTATCACATGGTGAACAGATGGAAACTATGGGGATCTGATAAGATGAGATCTGTAGATGTGGCCTTGGATGACGTGCATGCCAGTCACCACGCACAACACTTGGCGCGCTTTGCGCAGAGCAGTAGAATAACAACAACTTACAGCACACGCGATTCCTTTATGTAGATCGGGCTTTGTGTACCACTTGAGGGGTCAGAATACATGCAGCCCTTCTGACGCTTTACCGGGTGCTGTGTCGCAAACTGCCCATCGTCAGGCGATAAGTGGCAGGGGTTGTTGCGCTTAACGCCTAGCGCAGACCCACGACCTGCAACCTCCTCATTCTCGCCTTCGCACCTCCCTCAGCATCATCCAGCGACTACGCCCCCCAGCACTTGCGATAACGCCTATCAACGACCCTGCAAGCTTCGCACACCCTCTGCGCTCGCTGCAAAATTGTTGCGGTACTAATACATCGACGCGCGCCCGCCCCGGCGGAGAAGCGACGCATGGCAGCAGCTCCACAGCCCCTCTGAGACATTCACGACTCGACAACTACCACCTTCACCATGGAGGCCCCCCCAGATGTCGTGCCTTCCGTAGAGGCACCGCCCGCGACGCACGATGACTCCACCACGAAGCCAGCTCTGACGCCGCCCACGAGCGAAGACAACGACAAGCGATTCGAGAGGATGTCGTCCGAACTCTCCGAGCTGGACAGCGACGACGGCGAAGACATCGAACCAGACCATTACTTCGAGGGAGGGAAGATACCCGTGTTCAAGCCAGTAGGTTGCCTACATGCAAATAACCTCCTACCCAGGCCGAGAAGCACGCGCGCGCATGTTATGACTATGACGCGTGGAAATAAACTAGACAAGATACTAACTATCATCTGTACAGACAATGGACCAGTTTCGCAATTTCAAGCGCTTCATCGACAAGATAGACAAGCATGGAATGAAGTCGGGTATCGTCAAGGTTATTCCACCAGCGGAATGGTAAGTCTCGATTATGCGCCTGTTGTATAACCTCCCAAATTAAGTCATGCCAGGCGCCAATCGCTCCCTGATCTTACCGAAGCCGTCAAGGGCATCAAAGTCAAGAACCCGATCACGCAAGAGTTCGCTGGACAGCACGGCATCTACACACAAGCCAACATTGAGAAACAACGATCGTATAATCTGCCGGAATGGAAAGCCGTGACGGACGAGCCACATCATCAGCCGCCAGCCAAGCGAGGCGAGCGCCGAAAGGCTGCTGCCGAACCCCCGTCTCGTACCCGCTCGTCGCGCGCCGCCCCTACAAATCGCGATGCCTCGCCTGCACCTAAGCGCGGACCTGGTCGCCCTTCTCGAAGGCGCCAGGTGAAGAAGGAGCCAGCCGAAGACGATGAAGACGAAGATAGCTCTCCCGAGGTCCCTCCCACACCCACATCACCCGGAAACGAGGAGAAGAAGACACCAGCAAGGAGGATCAAGAAGGAAGCGCGCGGCACACCACCTGCTAGGGCACGCGGTCGGCAAGCCAAGACAGCCGACGAGAAGAAATCCGTCTCTTCTCGGCGTCTGAACAACCGCGGCGCAGTGGCCGATTACATCGACGAGGCTGCGTTTGAGGACTTCGACTACCACCTGGATGGCCTTGATGAGTACACCGTCGAGCGATGCAAAGAACTAGAGGACAACTACTGGAAGACGATCAACTATGGCTCGCCCATGTATGGAGCCGACATGCCGGGTTCTCTGTTCGACGACTCGACCACCTCCTGGAACGTCGCGAAGCTACCCAACCTTCTGGATGTTCTTGGAACCAAGGTCCCTGGTGTCAACACGGCCTACCTCTACCTGGGCATGTGGAAAGCCACTTTTGCCTGGCACTTGGAGGATGTGGACCTTTACAGTATCAACTACATCCACTTTGGTGCCCCCAAGCAGTGGTACAGCATATCACAAGAGGATGCTCGCCGCTTCGAAGCTGCCATGAAGACCATCTGGCCAAACGACGCAAAGCATTGCTCGCAGTTCCTTCGCCATAAGACCTACCTAATCTCGCCTCAGCGACTGGAAAGGGACTTCAACATCAAGGTCAACCGTCTGGTCCACTACGAGGGCGAATTCGTCATCACATATCCTTATGGCTACCACTCCGGGTACAACATTGGCTACAATTGCGCAGAATCGGTCAACTTCGCGAACGAATCTTGGTTGAGCTACGGTCGGATCGCAAAGAAATGTCTCTGCGAATCTGACAGCGTTTGGGTTGACGTTAACGAAATTGAGCGCAAGCTACGAGGCGAGCCAACACCGGAGTACTATGAGGAGACTGATGACGATGAAGACGACGATGACGGCGCTGATCGTCTGCCCAGTCCTCCAGCCAGTGTCGCTGGCAAAACCAAAGGAAAGCCAGGCCGTAAGCCAGCCGGCAACAAGAGGAAGCGCGGCAAGGAGGATCCCAAAGAGACGTCTCGACCAAAGAAGCTCAAGCGCATTCGCATCCGTATCAGGATTCCAGGTCGAGGCATGCCCTGCATTCTCTGCCCTAACGATGTGGAGTACGACGATTTGCTACCGACCGACAATGGCATGAAGGCTCACCGGATCTGCGCGGACTATACGCCGGAGACTTACATTGTCAACAAGAGCGATGTCGAAACCGTGTGCAATGTGGCCAACATCGGCAAGGACCGCTTGGAGCTCAAGTGCAACTACTGTCGGTCTAAGCGCGGCGCCGTCTTCCAGTGTTCGCAAAAGAAGTGTACTAGGGCCTTCCATGCTACTTGCGCGGTGGCTGCAGGTGTCCAAGTTGACCTTGGTCCCATGCCTACCTTCGACGAAGAGGGCACAGAATACTTCTACGATGGCTACGACTTCCGATGCCGTTTCCACCGGCCGAAGAAGCGCAACAACAAGACTGTCGATGTGGAAGCATTGGAAAAGGACAAGTTTGTCTTGGCCTATGGCAAGACTCTCAAACCCAAGGATGTCATCCAGTTCCAGTACGTGGGTGGCGAAATGTACCAGATCTACGGTGCACAGGTCGTGGAAAACAGACCTGGCGAGCAGGCTGTCCTGGTAGATGTATTGCCTGACGGTGATCGAGTGGAAGTCGAGTGGAAGTACATACTCAAGCTTCATCCGGACGAATCGCAGCGACTGAAGCCGTCCGCAAATGCCAAGCCACTTCCAGAACATCTCAAGGAGAGCGACGCATCCCTTGACATCACGAACCGCACCGACGGTGTGCCTGAGATGGGCGATCCTTTCCACGACCCTAACTCCGAGCACAAGTGGGCTGAATGGTATACTGCTCCTGAGGTTACTCGGAGAGTGGCTAAAGTCGATCTCAGCAGGGAGGACCGGCTTTGGTACTACCTTGGAAAGCCTTCAACCGAGGCTAGGCCACAGTACACTGAGGACCCCGCAAAGCCTAGGAACAACCCCAAGAGCAACTTCCTCGAAACCGTCAAGCCTCCTCCCCCGCCAGTACCAACCTTCCATCGTACTTCGTACCCAGCCTCTTATCCAATCAAACCGGCACCCATCGCAGTACCTCCGCGCACACCGATGCAATATCAAACACCAGATGGCCGGCCGTACAATTACAGGCCGAAGGAGTTGACCATGTCGTCTTACAGGTCGCCGGTTTACAACCCTGATACTCGCAAGAATCCCAATTCGCCCGTAGCACATCAACCCAATGTCAGCTATGATCATCGCTTACCCACAGGACAACAAGGGCAGCAGCCTTACCAAGGGTATCACACGCATCGGTCTCCGCACCCTTCGCAGCAGCAACAGCAGTATCAGCCATATGTGCCACCACAGAGCTACTCTAATGCGTCCTGGAAAACACAGTCGGCAACGCCTCTGCTCAATGGAATTGACAAGTATGCGCAACCGACACAAAATAGCGCTCTACCACCATACCCATACTCTCAGAGTCCTCGTCAGTTGCCACCCTCACCATACTCACCAGGCGCGGGACAGATTGCTGCTTCACCTTATGGCCCACCAAGCCATCAAAGCCAGGCATCACCACACGGTCGCG
>Ga0265797_10002155_pt1 | contig 33609 bp, 38 predicted proteins | sample P2T30metagenome_FD_192433 | JGI IMG/M metagenome (GOLD analysis project Ga0265797, IMG submission 192433) | Plant litter microbial communities from East Loma Ridge, Irvine, California - P2 T30 | ecosystem: Environmental > Terrestrial > Plant litter > Unclassified | place: USA: California... | reverse complement strand
TCATGAGTATTCGCGACAAGTACAGTGAGCCAAGAGACGAGGGCCTACTCTCCTACCAAAGAAATCTCATCACAGTCCTTATTCTCGGGGTCTGTTTCCTGGCTGGCTGCTGTATAGGTTTAGAAATTCGCCTGCACATCGACGGGTTGGAAATGCGCTTCTGGGACGGGAAAGATATTCGCCGAAGTGTGGATTCAAGGCACGACGTGATGGCACGAAAGAACACGATATTGGAGGATGATGGAAAGAGAGAAACGCATTAGAACATCATCGAAGGCGGCGCGACTACGGTTGAGAAACTATGTGTCAGGACCAACGCATGAGGTACGAAGGTGCTCATAGCCATTGTGTCAATTTTCAAGCAAGATTGAAGGCAGGGACTCAAAGCATGCGAGTAATTTCGCAGTCGTCGTGGCTCCGGCATTATCGAGTCTGCGCTTGACAGTCTCACCTTCACTCAGTTCGGCAGGTACTCTTAGCGCCTCTTCACTCTCATTTCAAGGCCGCCATCTCCACTTCGAAACCATCCTTTCGAGCGCGCGGCTCGTTGCCTACAATTTACAGCACTCTCTCGTTACAAGCCATAACATCCCCTTCACTAGGCGAAGGACCTTACGAACCAAAACACCCGGCCCCGAGCCTGAGAGCATTTCGAATCTATCCAAAACACCCATTCGTCGAGCACTCCCAACTCCCAACAGTCAAAATGCCGTGTGCAGCTCACCCTCGCTCCGAATCTGGTTGGTTCAAATCGCTTGCGTCACAGCCGACAACACCCGCACAACTCAGTATCGGCACCGCCCTCATGCTCATAGCGTGCACAATCTTGACGAAATTCCATCTACGCTGCTACTTCGCCTTCCACACCCAACATGGCTTCCCTTTCATCCGCCACCCGCAAACCCTGCTCTTCACATGGCACCTCTTTAGTCTCGGGCTCTTCTACGCTTACTGGTGCTTCCTCGCGGCGAAAGCGATAATGGTTGGGGAATTGGTCTTTTTCTGGTTGGCGAGGTTTCTGATGGCACTGGGTGGTATACAACTAGGCTGTGTGAGGTATCGGCTGTGGTTGCTCCAGGTCAGACTGCATTTCTTGGTCACTCAGGTTCTGCGGCAAGGTCCGAAGTCAAGGGCGGAGCTTGTAACTTTGGCGAAGGAGATGGTGCAAGATGGTGGAAAGAAGTCTACGGATTGGGTTCGGTTCGGTGACGGAAGCAAGGTCGAGTTCGAGACGCTGGTGGCAAGAAAGCCGTGAGGGTGCTGTACACAGGTGCTCAAGCTTCAGGACACATTAAACCATCTGGAGCGTTGAGTCGAGAATAACGCACTTGGGAGTGGCAAGATGTCGAGGGGGGCTCGATGGGTGCTGAATTTGGTCCGTTGTACAGTCGGAATTGTATGTTAGCTAGCATTAACGTGAACTCGTGCTCACGCACGCACACCGCCATCTAATCTTGAGAAAAATATGCCAGTTACGAGATTCTCTTTTGAAGATGGTTAAGAGATATATCCTCGCCCATATCAACCGTCTTGCCGATTTGAAGAGCATGCATATGCCACCGAGAAAGTTCATAGCTTATGCATACCTTGCCCATGATCCGCTTCCAGCCTGGTGCTTTTCGCTACTCCACGTCCGTATCGTACTCAATCGAGACCGTTCCTCATCGCATGTCGTCTTCTTTATCTGGTCTGTCCAGCACCAAACGCTTCGCGGCGCCGTTCCAGAAACGGGCTGGAACATCCCGAAAGCCCTTTGGGTCGTAGTCGTCCTCGTCCTCCCACCACTCCTCATACCCATCGTAAATAGTAAGAAGATCCAGATTGAATGATCTCAAGTGATTGAGGATGGGCTTGTATGATACGCCTTCCATCGATCGTAGGGTGACAGCTCGCAGGCTACCTTTGGAAAAATCCAAGAATGTCAGCAGTCTTAAGTCTGATTGCAATGCATCGGTGATACAGAACTCTTCGAGGCTGGATACGAGCAGTGCGTCGTCAACGGAGAAGTGCTCTTTATCGATGTCAACGAAGGATGACTCTACGGACAGAAAACGCAACGCTGGTAGAATGTCCGTTGTCAGTGGCACCGAGAATCGGGGGAATCGGCTTAAACTAGACTGAGAATGAGGAATGGTGTAGTGATCTCTCAAGATGAGTTCCTCTTTTCCACGAAGTATGATCTCCATGGTAGTCAGAGGTGCGCATGTGAAGAATTGCCGAGGTAGGTTCATTTCGACTGCCAGCTCCAGGACCTTCGGTGTCAACTGCATGGCTGCCATGGCTTCTGCCAATATATGCAAGCCAATATTCTCGCTACGGCACTCGTACTCTGTGCTGGTTCTGGCGCTGAAATCGAGTCCCACAGAACGACGATCTTCCTTTGAGTACTGTGTTGCGAGTTTCCTGAAACGTGCCGGAATGCCGAAATACTCGGACTCATAGCAGACATGGCGGAGATTCTTTACAGCGTCTAAACACTCAGAAAGTGATTCGATCAAGTCCTGAACACCTTTGCGGGCTTCGCTACCCATGCCAGAGGACGTGTCGAGTGCAGTAGAGCCTGCCTGCCAAATTTCGGGGTACCAAGCATTGTCCATTGAACGTATTCGTATCAGCTCTTTTCCCCATATAGGTTCCATCGCAGCTGGAACTGGGGTCGGAACGGCGCTACTGGTACGCTGTAAAGGATACGAAACATGAACGGTGCAACAGCAAAGGTGAAGTTTCTGGATCCATGGTGCTAAGTCTCTGCTTCTGGATACGGCGGCGAGGTGCTCCATGCTCTCTTTCGATCGTATGCCAAAGACAGCCTCACCGATGACATTCGTAAACGCCCTCCAGCTGCTGTCCTTGAGTGTTCGGCCGACAAATCGGTGCGCAAGGTGCACTGATGCAAAGCAAGTACCGGAAGCGATCTCGTCATTGCAACGCAAGTGAGGCATCGAGGAGTTGGCGTACGTCACTGGCGGCCTCACGTCTCTAACAAACCTGATGAAGATGTTTTCTATGAGCTCGGCGGGCAGCTTCTCGAGAGAGCTCGCGCCGGCGAGTGGCAGACCGGGTGTGGTCGTCATGTTCGTGATAGAGCGATTTCGTGGCGCGCCACTTGCGTGGTGTTGCGAATGGGATAGTCTGCAGTCGGGGTGAGAAGTTGAAGCGGCGGCGATGTGTGAGGAGAGAGAGGGCGAGGTAATAGATCATTGAAGTGCTGGAGGGCATTTCAGGTAACGCGCTAACGTCGCGCTAGTGACTTGGTAAAGGCAGGAGCGCACGAATATGCTCGTCATCCTTGAGTCCGTTTGCTCATACGACATTTGGTTTGACCTGAAGATTTGACATAATAGATACGAGCATTTCAGTAGCCACTGTTGAAGGTCGTGAAAGGTAAACCGAATCGAATCGTCTAATTACATGCACATCAGCTCCGATCTATCATGCTGCGGATGACGGATGTTTCCGGTGATACGACTATCGTGCAAGAGCGTTGAAAACTTGGAAGCCGTGTCTGTGTGTATGGAGGTAACACCTAAATCACGAGGCTCAACATCGCGTGCCCAGCCGTTCCTGACTTTTATCCTTTCGATGAGACCCTTTGCTCAAGTCTGGAGGCAGCGGTGCGGAAGCTGAATGCTAAGACTGGCCGACTCTTCTAACCATTCAAGCAAAGCGAGCAAGGATGATATCCAGAGCGAAGCCCTACTGAAACATGTAGCCTGTTCGTCCTCGATACCATATACATGTACAGATTCTTCTACTTCACTTAATGATCACCGGTGATGAACAGGGAAATTTATTGGGATTTATGATCTCGTTGTGAGACCGCAAGCCCTTCTATCTGTGCTTGTCTCACCAATTCCTGGCGCCCCTTGTACTATCAACGACCGCATCATGTACTACCCCAGCAGAGCCTCTTCATCCTCGGATACGAATAGCTCGCCATTGCCGACGATGCCCTTCCAGTAGTTCTCAAGCGCCTTTCGGAACTCCGGCGGTCCTAGTGTAACATCTTCCATGAGCCACTGGTACTTGTTCTTGGGTAGATTTACTAGAACATCTGAGCCGAACTCCACGTCGCTCTCGGACTCCTCAAGATACTTCACCCGGAATCATTCTCTCATACAGATGTTAGGAGTGTCCAGCGCCAGGTCCTTGGCGATGTCGAGGACGGGGCCGTAGTCGAGATCCTCTATGGAGTCAATGATGAGGTGCCGGACTGTACTACCATAAGATCGTAAGAAAGTATGGAACGTTGGTTCTTCTGCATTAACGTTCATGATCATAAGTTTCGAGATCGCTGGACGATCGGACTCTGAAGATATCGTAGCTACGGGAACATATCCCATGTGACAATAACCAGCATGGTCGATAGTCAATACTTCAAGAGAAGGGAACAGCGTCTTGGTTATCGCGGTCCGTGGCTCATGTCTCGACCCGCCACCAATCCAGAAGGGGCAATGTGAGTCTGTGAGAGACAGAGTATGAACCGCTTCGAAAACTTTGGCGACGATATCTGGCGGTGTTGAGGTAATGAATGCGTGGTGTTCGTCGAGATCGACTGCAAGACTCATGATATGAGCTGTAGTGCCTGCCTTTGCCATGGCTCAAGTCATGAGCTCAAAACCAACGCCAGCTATGAAGGCGGATGACGAGAAGTCCAACTCACCGTCAGCCCATGTTACAAGCGAGCGCAATGTGCGAATCAATCTATGATAGCGACCAGGAGGCGTAACATCGGCGTGATGATAGCACATGTGACTCAGGTTCTTGAGACTAGACAATACGGTGGTAATCAATGCTTGTAGGGCGAAAAAGTCTTTTTCGCGACGTGGAGCGGAGGGCACTGAGCTGCTTGGGGTTGACCGCTCTTCTTCGGACCAGCGTGACCAGGCTGCCGGAAACCAACTTGCCTCCTCCCGACGTATCAGAGCCAATTCTTCTTCTTGGGAATCCTCCGTGGGAGAAGCATAGTCTGGATGGATATCGAGTGGTTGGTTGCAAGCAAGCGTGAGCTTGTTCACCCATGGCGCCAGATCTTTGCACTCAGCCACGGCTGCCAAGTGGCCGCAGCTTGCTCTTGATTTGATGTCGAAGACGGTTTCACCGAGGAAGAAACCGAGTGCTCTCCAAGAGCAGGTATAGAATTTCTTGCAGCTATGGCGGAAGGCGAGAGACGATTTCACGTGACTTTGCTGTACTCTCGAGTCGCGATGGACGTAGTTCGCATCCAGAATCGGTCGCACGTTATCTTTGACCACGTACAAGAGGACTTGCTCCAGGAGTTCGGCGGGTAGAGCTTCGATCGGACTTGTGGCGCGCTCAGCAATCGCAATGAGCTGCTCCATACTGGCGACTATCGATGCTGCCGACGTTCAGTGCAGCTGTTGTTTCGCGTCGTGGTGTAGGATTGATCGAAGAAGGCGAGGTGAGATACGAGGTGAGCGAGAGAGAGAGACAGAGAGAGAGGAGTTGTGGTGCCAAGACGACTAACGCGCAAACCCGGGACGCGCTGACACGTGACGATATGGTCTTTCGAGATCCCAAGTGTCATTTGAGCGAGACGAATGTAGAAACGATGATGCTCTGAATATTGCGCGAAGTAAATTTACTTCTTAGATTCCAAAAGAAGGAAAGAATGCCATGAGACGAAGCAGATAACTGCTCACCGGAAACAAGGAAGTAGTGAAGAGACGAAATGAAACATAGCAGCATACTACAATTCGGTGGGGAGTCAACACAATTACCGCGTTCTCGATCATCGCCATCCTCTCGTGCACAGCCCTATAAGTTCTCTCCAACGTCCCTCTTGAGACCGGCCCCCTCAAAAACAACGTCACAATTGCCCATCACCCCATCCTCCCACCATATTCTGACACGGCTGACAAAAGAACGCAATACTTTCTCTCTCGCCCCAACGATCCCCTTGCTCACACGGCGTTTCCACCTAATGCAACTGATCATCCGACTACCTCATCAACAGATTGAGGGCTCTCACGGCATCGGCCTGGCCAAAGAAGCGTGTAAAATGAGCGAAGATTAGGTTAAAGGATGAGCGCGAGGTGTTGTGATCGATGAGCGTGAAGAAGCCGTGGTGTTCTGCTGCATTGACCAAGTCAGAGGTGATTGTGTCGATGCGGGGGTCGCAGTCGTGTAGTGAGATGGTTGGGATGGCTCGGTTGATGTATGTTGATACTGCTGTTGTGAGTGAGTGAGTGTGTCGTGAGGTGGCTTTTGGAGATGTGGAGATCAGTGCTAGGAGGCCGTGTTTGTGAAGGAGGGATTGTGATAAGCAGCATCGACATTGGCAGACGAGCAACACGTTTTCAATTCACTCTCGTCATGTTGATGTGGTAGTGCTCACTGCCTCGAATTCTGTACCAGCAGATAAGTCTAGGTAGTTATCAGCAACGTAACGGCAACATGCCTACACAGCGTTTCTCAAAGATTATCACGACGACGAATATTGTGCTCAACTTAGTCTTCGATTATGAGTAGGAGTGCACTTCGTGGCTCTCACTACGTTGACTACCATGTGACACTCACCTCCGCAGTTCGGCGAAACATTCCTGCCCTCAATATCTGTATCGAAGGGTCGAAGATAGCCAGGCAATAGATACACCGTATTCCATTGAATATGACGAAACGTAATGCAGTGAGCATTCGGATCATGATGCGCGATAGGCGACAGTGCAGACCAAAGACCGAGTCAATATCCAAGAATCCATACTGTACGTTCCAAGAAAAAACCGATAGTCGAAAACAGGATCCTAGATATATCGAATGTGATGATGCGACTAGGTTCGAGCGATCCGATTGGGTGCTTGGTCTGATCAATTCGCTTTTCAGCCTGGTGTCCCTGATCGACAGCAGGGTGATTTTCCATAGGTAAGTTTTGCCGGAAGCGAGGATTGATCACGATCCACCGAGGTTTAACGGATGCTAACGGCTGCTGATCGCTGCGTTTGTTGGTAATAGCCCGAGCGGAAGGATGAATTATACGAGCGGACGTTGGAAGCTGCTCGGCCCCACGTGAAAACAATGACGCTTGTAGCGCCACACGTGTGGAGGGAGTCAATCAATAGTTACGTCCCACTCGAAAAGGACCTACTCGCACGTTTCGAGCATCTTCCGCAGCACTCCCATAAGTGTGCCGTTCTCGAGAGCAGCTGCGACCCGCTCCTTGTCTCCTAGCTGCTTGTTGACCGCCTCATCGGTGCTATGCGTGCCCTTCTTGATGCGTACGTCCACACGGAAGCGAGGCGGTAGCGCCTGCTCCAGCCGGACTCGCACGCCCAGGCCAATGACAGTGGCCAGCGAGCAGTGGGTGATGGTGGGCGTGATCTCCACGAGGACTGTGCTGATGGACGAAAGCGGGGAAGTGGGCGGCTGGATGTGAATGTCGGGCAGGTTTACGACAGACAACGAGCCGAGGGAGAGAGGATGCTCGGGGTCGCAGATGGTGGAAATGAGGTCTGTCATGCGTGTGGTCAGCGGGATGTCGGTCATGTCGAAACGGGCAGGCACGAGGACACACCATATATTTCTTGCTCATCTATGTTCTCAACGACATCGTCATCAGACTCGCTCGCCGAGACTGACTCCTCGAAGGGGTCGCTCAGGTAGTTGTAGCGCGGTACGAGGTCATCAAACAAGCCTGAACCGCCGTCATCACGCCTCTTCACTGCCTCTTCACTGCGGCGCGAAGGCAGGTCGGAGGGGTTCAGGATGGTTGGGTTCGCGTTGTCCTTGTCGTCCATGGCGGCTCTTCGGGATGTACGTGTCGAACAGGGTCACGAGAAGATGCTGGGCGAGTGTTTAGTGGTCGGTCGTGGTTGCCGGGTGTATCTACTGCGTGGGTGCTTCTAGGGAAGGTGCGTTGTTCGCTCTTGCCCCAGCAAGAAAGTGTAGGCTTGGCACCCCTCTACCGTGGATGCGTCATCCAAATAGTGGCTTACGAAAGCGATTATTGGGTACGTTTCTCCTGCCGCCGGCACGCTGCATGGGAAAAGCACTTAGCAATCGCTTCTCACATAATCTTCTGACTGATTACCCGTGATACAGGGCACGTCGCTCTGTGGGGCTCGCCTTCCTCAAGAGAAACCCCTGCACTGCTAGCGGCCCCTTGGACTTACACTCTGCAAGTCATCGACTTCGCTGCTTCAGCTGGACTCCACCACGATGCAGTCCTGTCGTCACCCTGGCGTCGTCGCACATTCTCGCCAGCCGCCCGTGTGGCCTTTGTGGAGGCCATTTTGCGGCTGACGCGGGCTACGTCGTTCCAACAAAAACGACTAGCACTTTCCCTCTCCTTCACCACGTCTGCTGTACAGGCTGCTGCACGGTCGTCTTTGGCTTACAAGGGTGTTATCTGTGCCAGGGTTCTTCGTACTGCAACTGGGCGTTGCCAAGCAGTTCTTTTGAGGCATAGTTTCGACGGCTGACAGCTGCTGGCGCTATTGTAGACGCGCCGAAGCCTTTCCGCGTTTTCTACGACGTCTGTGGATCCTCTCTGCATTTTGCGGAAGGACTAGGCAATTGTTGACCTCATCAACGTTGATCTTTGCTATCAACTGCCTTTTCACAAGCTTCACGCGGCCACGCCGACGAGCTCCTGCCATGGATTCGAGCTCAGAAGTTAGGACCAGGCATGCGATTGGTCGCGCAATCGCGAAGAACCTCGATCAAAATTTATCGTGTCCCTCGGGAGCAGCCGACCAGACGAATGTCGCCATTGCAGCCGACCGTGTGGCAACAAATCAGTCTCAAAAGGGGTGCTTTAACTTGCCCGGCTGCTTGGTCGCCGGCCATACAAACGCTCTTCAGCCTCCATGTCGATCAACTTAGTGGTTCAAACACCGGCGTGCGGTATGCACTCATTCTCACCACCACCATCGGTTGGCGAAGACATGTCGTGCGATCACCCGGGTCATGTCAGCGAATATCATACGGCCCAAGATCTCGGAATTCCAGAGGTAACACTGGTCCGGCGTTTTGGGGCAGTATTTATTATTGACACTCGTGTTCCCTTCCTGCAGAGCAATGCATGCTGTCTGTGCGAACCATCAATAAATGCCCGATCAACTATTTCGCAATTCGGCGTGCGCTGAAGAAATTGTTTCATGCGAGCTGCAGGCTCGTATGTGTCGTCCAAGCAGAGCTTTGTTGGCCACGCAATGCAGCCTAGTGTACGAGCCTTTTCACCGAGGCACTCGCTAGCACACACATTTCGCTCGAACGAGCCGCAAGGCGCGGGTGAGTTCATTCTCAACTTCTCAGGCAGTGTCGAATCTTCGATCGTGGAGCTGCTGCCGAAAGCCACGCGGGCGCCATGCTGCTGGTGCCGGTTTGAGCTGTGTCAGTCGTGCAGAAGCGCGAACAAGTACCGCGCCTCAGGCCTCTGATGGTGATGCGAAGACACACTGGAAACTTACTGCCCCTTACACAGGAGTCAGGACAGACGAGGCTTGTCAGGAAACAGCATGAATTTGATATTGTCTGGGTTCGGCATAATAGCTCGTCATCATGCCTGGTTCGAGAAGCATTATGGAAACAGATCCATCCATCATGGGCGACTGTTCTTTGGACCTTCCCAAATGACTTGGGAAGATTGCGCTGTCGTGCATGGGGACAGCATTGATGTCCAAGGAGGCACTACAGTTATTAACATTACAGACGAGGAGGACTGTACGACTGCATCCACGTGCAAGGTGTTCCTGGGGTGTTTGACTACACACAGCCCTATCAGAGCCAGGGCCTGACGTCCGCTTGTCTGAGACGTCTAACGGGCGGCAGCTCGACTTCTTTGACACACTCCAACCAATGCACCCGCCCCTGACGCCTCTTGGTACGCGCAGTCGAGCAGGACTGCCGTGCAGAGTCTGCATTGTGTGTGCTGAGTGAGATCAGAGAGAGGCGTTGCGTACGACGAGCAGCAGCTCAGCTGTCAGACTCTCGCCCCCGCCGCTTTATAATAGATGCGTCCAACAGCCCGCGCGACGGTAGCATTCACAATCCACCACTGCGTATGATTCAAGTTTTCCGATCCAAGACAGCAGACCCGCACCCCTGCACGCAAGCTCCAGGACCCCCACAGCACGGCAGTTCCCAGTGTGCCCGCTGCATCTCGAAGGCGGGCGCTCGCGCTTGTGTCCTTTTAACACTTTGCTCTAGCTTGATATTCGTTCGTGCGGCTCCCGGCGCCGTATCTGTGTACTCGTCTCGTCTACCCCTCGCAGCAGCACACCCTGACCCCTTCATACATTACGAACCCGCACTGGACACCACCCAAGGCTTCTCAGGAGATCATATTCCACGACGCCACTACTGCACGCGTGAGCCACACTGCGAGCCCGCTCCTGTGCGTCTTCAACCCCGGCATGCCTGACCTGTTCTCCACCCAGCAATCCTATGCGCCCTGATCTGCCCTGCCGTATAACCCATAACCATCGTCACCCGGCTCTACGGAGATTTCTAGTTTGCGATAGACGTTTGCGACAGCTTCCTCCGCGGCCACCTTGCGACTTGCAGCTCTACCGTGGACAATATTGACGTTTCCGTCCGCGAGAAGACAGCCGTTCAGAATCCGCCGTCGCGTATTGCTGCCATTGGTCGCCCGTCGTCGACCGCACAACCTCACACTATTCTAGCGGACTGCCGACGACCCCGCCGCGACCGCTGCACCCGGCCGCAGCGCAGCTAACTCGTGAAGAGGTATCTCAACCAGAACTCAAATGCCCACCGAGACAACTGGCCGGCCGCTGCTGCCCCAGACGGCGCAAATGCAGAGCTTCACGTTTGCGCCGCCAACGCTGGCGCCGCGCGAAAACCAGCGGAGTGAGTTTTGTCCTCGCTCCACTTTCCAGCCGTCGGGCAGCAACTGACAGTGTGATGTAGACTATGTTTTCGTAGACGAGCACAATAGGCACAAACGTCTGAAAGGTGCGCAGTCTCTAGCATTGCTGCATGCGCAAATTTCAATAATGCTAATTATTAGTAGTCATGAGAGCATGCGAGGGTTGCCGCAGACGCAAGATCAAATGTGATGCAGCGACAACGAATGCATGGCCTTGCGCCGCGTGCATCCGCCTGAAGCTCAATTGCGTACCACCAACCGTGAGCTACGACAAGGACTTCAACGAGTCGCAGACGTATGAGCTTGAGCCAAAGCCCTTGGACTATGCTTCGTCCGATGAGCATTCTCGCCAGGACTACTCTCGTCATCCGTCCATGGCCCATGGTGGCATGCACCATCAGATGCCCCCTTCCATGCCCACTCCAGTTTCGAGCATTTACCAAAACTCGCCATATGCCGATCAGCAGTCACACGAACAAATCCACTATCAACCCATGTCACAGCCGCAAGCCGTGCAGCAACCAATGAGCTATTCGGCACCACAGGCGTACTCGCAACCTTCGGCACCCCCACCTGCAATGACTATGACTCCTCCAGAGTCAGAACCCGCATGGCGCAGCGACTCCGTGTCGAACATCACTGATGCGTTGGGCGAGCTCAAAATCGACCACACGGCAGTTGGTGAGCATGAACCCGAGATGGACCATTCGGCAGTCACTAACTCTTACAGCGCCATACATTACCAATATGAAGAAGGCTTTAGCAGAAACGCCCGCCCAAGAAGAGTACGAGGTACAATTGCCTGCTTCAGTAAGACTCGATCATACTGTCCGGGTACCACCGGAGATGATGCCCTCCGAAGAGCAAGCCTTGCATTACTTCGATTACTACTTCGCCAATGTTCATCCTTATTGCCCCGTCATCAACAAAGCCTACTTCTATCAGCAATGGCAGAGCGCTCGCGACTCGATCTCTCCGCTTATGCTTGAGGCGATCTTCGCATGTTCCACGCTCATGTTGGGAGATATTGAGGAGGGCAGCAGGTGGCTAGCCCTAGCAACGAGTTAGTGCTCTTGGCGCACCCAGTTCTGGCGATCGCTGACAACGCGTAGAGCACGAAGAAAGCTTCAAGGACGTATCACGTTTAAGCACAATGCAGGCGATGGTCCTCCTGCTGAAGGCGCGGGAGGCTTCACCCAAGCGAGGCTACTTCTGGCGCTCGTGGATGGCCACTGTCAGCCTTGTAGCGATGGCCAAGGATCTTGAATTGCACGACCATTATGACACGCATCAGATGGGCAAGTCTTGCGGTTCGACACAGCACGACTGCGTTGCGAAAACAAGAGTGTGGCAGATGTGCTTGGTGTTTGAGGCCATGATTGGCGGGCCCCAAGGTAAGGCAAACGGCCACTTGATTGTAACTTTGTGCTTATTGTGTCCAGGACGTTACGACTTTAGCGTTGAGGCGGACACCGTCGATTATGACATGCCTCGACCCATTCCTGGGCAAGACGCTACCGAACTTCAGATTGCACGCCAATTCACCCAGTATACCCGTGTCTGCAAGAACGTCTACCAGTCCGCTCTGATGTTTGGCAAGCTCAAAAAGAAGACGGTGGACTGGGCATTGGATCCGGCTTTCGTGGCTCATAACACAGACTTCTCGTTGTGGCTACGGGAGGTACCCGAAGACATGCAGATTGTGTATCCGCCAGATGGCTCAGCGCCATGGATACCGTCTCACATGATCGCAAACATGCATTGCTACCACTTCTTGTCGATCGTCATGCATTTCCGGCCTCAGCTGCATGCGGTATCCGACAACTACGACGGTGTTTGGAAACAGCACATGCTTACCTGCTACTCGGCTGCTAAAAGCATGTGCAAGGTCCAGGAAGCGATCCTCAAGACGTATGGTTTGCCAGGTTTACTGTGTATGCTGAGAGGCATCAGCTTTCACATATATGCCGTACTCACATGTACTATGCTACATCTAGTGAGTTGGAAGAAATCTATATGACCCACTCGACCTAACAGACCAGGTCGCAATCACTTGCCCGGATCCTGACATCCATGGCGACGCCAGAGAGTTCTTTATACGACACATGCGTATTCTCGAGCAATGCGCCCCATCATTTCCTATGCCGGAGATGCAACAACAAGTGAACAGCCTTCGCCAAGCGTTCTCTGCAGATATATCGAAGCCGTTTGAGATGAAGCCGACGTTCCCATTCGGAAGCCCGCAGGTTGCGCCGCAGTCCAGCCCACATGGTTCATACCGGTCTCGCCACCCGAGCCAAGCATCACCATTGGAACAGCCAGGTCAGGTCAACTACCATGCACACCCCATCACTCCACCATCATCGGCTTCCGACCCGGTGCTGAAGGCTGACTCTCCCGTAGCTCAGTCTCTGGTCATGATGGCATCTGGTCAACGTGCGCCCCCTCCAGCCGGTAGTATGCAGATGCCGGAGACAGCACAGTGGAACCCGCAACGCATCTTCGAGTAAGCTTCATATACCTGCCATGACGACGGCGCACTAATAAATCGTAGTCAATGGAACGTAGCCTTTGGTACGCCTCCCCCCAGCGCCTCTTCTCAGTCATCCCCGCCGCTAAGACCAGGACCTCCAGGCTCCAACTTCGACGCTGCGCCGCCAAACTATCACATACCGAACACGTCCCCGCAATCCAACATCATGCAAAGCGCACCCGCTCAAATGCCACCATCATCAGGCTACCCGAGCACGAACCCGTCCTACGTGACTCCATCCATGTGGCAGGAAGTAGTAGCCAGCTCTTTTCAGGATGGACTCAAGCGCAGATGGGATCATGGGAACACGTCGATGCCCGATCAGCAAATATACAAACGCGCTCGCTGATGGCGGAGAAAGCGATGCTACGACTTTTTGGAGCAATAGCTCAATCGGTACTTTTCATGGCCGTTTGGCTGGAGTACCTGGGAAAGCTTGCAGTCGGTGGATGTCAAGCCTATGTCCCGGGTGGAATGAAGCACATCGCAGACCTTCTGGGACAGACATGTCCTTGGACAACTGCACTCGGATCACAAGACCCAGTGACAGAGATGCGGAACGTGGCCGCACCGATCTCTCAGCTCGAATCACACAAACAGCAGCAGGAAAGCAGTTCTCACACGCGCAATTAAGCTAGCGCGCCATTGTACTATTAATTCGGTATCTCGCAAGTACACACACACGACGGAACGACGGCTACGGAAACCACGCAAAACTGTTGCGACACCATCAGGTATGGCGTCATTATCATCTGTAACACTATTCGGTCTGCCCTACTGCGGACCATACAATAATCGATCCTTGTGGTTGTTCAGGGTACCTGCCTTTTCTGTACAATTTCGCTTCCCGGCATGATCTGCAGTATCGTGCTTGATCCTGGTCGCACTGGTGATCAAGATACAGTCAGCCAGGGGCATGCTTATTCGATAGTATCTCCGCTGGAGCGGGAAGGGTGCCATGCCGTATTCCAACCTTGGAAGAGGACTGGCTGCAGCATGCTCGATAGCTTCGACTTGCATAAATCTGCTATCAAGATGTCACTACAGATCACGCTGCATGCACCATACTACATAGACGCACGCGCTCTACTAGCGCTCAGGTAGTCGCTCAAGTCAATCTAATGACACTTTAAATGGCTTCCCAAGCGAGCGAGCCGTTGCCCTCCACGTACCCGGACACCCCCATCCTCGAGGGCATGGGGCCATGCGCCACAAACGTTGCGGCAGCTTGCTCAGCTCTGACTAAGATTGCTTCTCCAGTTGATATCTGGGGCGTGGGTACGTCATGGCCGTTTCGACTTGCCATCCGCTCATCCGTACCTGAAGCTAAACTACCGCAACCTCTCCAACGGTTCTGCCAAAACTCAGCTTTCAATATTCAATAGTCGAAGACGTGCACCAGGTCCACGTCCAGCACAACGATCGCTTGTCTACATACGATCATGCACGAAGGAATATGTAGGATAATATTGCCAGTCCTAAGTTACCCAGTAGCATACGAACACCATACATATCCACCAGCCAGGTCTAGCGCGCCCGGGAGCTCGCGGTGCATTAATATCGAGGCGCAGACGATAGCCACAGTACCGGAAATTCCAGAAAAGTCCCGAGGCACAAGTTCGCAGCAAAAGTCTTTGCATGTGAAAGGAACCAGGGTGACATGTAATGTGCCGGCACAGACCAGTAGATAAAAATCCCACGACGGCAAGGACATAATCCCAGTCGCTTTCTGACGTTGAAATGCGGAGGAGGCATAACACTTGACTACTTTGAGCGCTTGACATGATGATGCTCGTGCGTTCCTGCATTGGGGTGGAGCGCACGTGTGTTTTGATCGCGATTGATTTATTGGAGCGCATGAATGATCGCTATTGGTAGACGAATTCTGAATGGTCGTGTTTCCTAATGTGTACATGGGGCGACAAGAAGGAGTATTATGGCGGTTGTGTAGAGCAACGGCACGACCGCATCGTCGTCATTATCGCGATGGGGACATCGTACTCGGCGCTGTGGATTCCTGGTCTCACATCGCATCCTTCGCGAGGATTGCATTTCTGTAGACGCGCGCGGCGAGTCATTTAATATCCTAGTGGACCTGTCAAAACTGTCACAGTCAGAGTGGAAGTCGCCGGCGGAATGTCGGTGTAATGTTCTCTCCACTTTTTAGTAAGATTGTTGTGTGTTTCAGAGCTTGGGAAGATGCTTTGGATTGATTGTGATGTTGTTTCGGATTCTTTTGGGTGGATTTGGAGGATGTGTTGCGGTGGTGAGTAGTGAGAGGGATGTGTTATGCGTTGCGTGATCGACGTTGAGGGTTTATTTGATCATCGTGGTTGTGGTGGAGGATCGGCAGTTGGGTGGTGGTGTGAATTGGGGTAGGGTTTGCGCGGAGTTTGTGCTTGTGCTGGAATCTTGAGGATGCAATGCTGAATGTTGCATGCTTTCCAAGTTGTGAAAATAGATTATTGCGGTGAGCACTTGGACTTCTAAAATTGTCCGAAATATTTTCATCATGAATGACGAAGACATACTGGAAAAGCCGCTACAAATTGCACTGCAACATATAATTATCTTCCGTTCGATGCGTTGGTGACGTTGTCAGAATATGTCTACGGTATGTCAATGTGAAGTGGCGAACCAACAACTGTCGTGCATGCCATTGGTTCGCTGCCACGCCCGAAGTCGCGACTTCAGCCGCTTGTTGCTGACACTTCGCGACAACGACACCATGTCGCGATCAAGCAAATTGAGCGGCCGCCTGATCAACGCGCAACATACCGGAAGTTCGGCGCGGGAATTGAGAAGCTGAACGGAGACTCTGCCAGCCTCGCGCGACAATAGCGGCCTCATGACACGATGCGCTTGCTGCACGCAGGCACGATCAAGTTCCACGAGTTCCACGACTCTTCCACGCCGTCGTACGCGATTCTCTCTCATCGTTGGGAGGATGAAGAAGTCTCGTATCAAGAGCTGAGGGACGCTGTACCCGCTGTTAGACGCAAGAAGGGATTCCTCAAGATCAGGCAATGCTGCCAGCAAGCAATAAATGATGGACTCAAGTACGTTTGGGTAGATACTTGCTGTATTGTACGTAGCCTCTGCGTTGAAGCCATTATCTATGCTCTGCTTATATCTCTCACAGGACAAGTCGTCTAGCGCTGAATTGTCTGAAGCTATAAATTCCATGTACTCATGGTATCAGAGGTCGGTCGTGTGCTATGCATTCCTTTCGGATGTATACCGCAATATCGAGGACTCTGATGGCAATTGGATCACCGAGTCTCCAGATCTTGTACAAGAAGTCATGAATAGTAGATGGTGGACCCGAGGATGGACCTTGCAGGAGCTCATCGCCCCACTGGCTGTCGTATTCCATATCACAGGTGCTCGTGGCTGGATTAAGATTGGATCGAAAAGCTCTTTGCTCGAGCTTGTGGCGGCTCGGACGGGCATAGATGCCGCGATACTTCGCGGCCTGGACGTCCGGGAGCGTAGCGTCGCTCAGCGCATGTCCTGGGCTTCAGAGCGCGAAACCACGAGGACCGAGGACACCGCGTATTGTCTCCTAGGCATCTTCGGTGTCAACATGCCATTGCTGTACGGAGAGGGTAGCAAAGCTTTCATTCGCTTACAGGTAAGTCATATCCTCAGCTTGAAGATCAAGGATGTTTGTTAACGCACGACCGATAGGAGGAGATTATGAAACAGTCCGATGACCAGACCCTGTTCGCATGGCAACTTGGATACGACAACTACGAATATGACATTTGCGGGCCTCTGGCTACTCATCCGTCGAAGTTCCGGTACGCCAAAACTCTGGTTCCCATTCCAGACTCGGAGTCGCAGGCACCCTACTCTATGACCAACAAGGGCTTGAGGATCGACCTCTCGATTGTCCATCGAGACGAAGAGAAATACGGAGTCGCATACTTACATTGCAGCACAGCCGAATCGTTCCCCAAGCAGATCGGGTTGCCCGTAGTCCGACTTGGACCACCAGGTAGCAGTCAGTATGCGCGCGATGCAAGTTGTGTTGGATCTTTAGATTCCTTCAAGGTCAATAGTACAACCAGCGCAAGGTCTATATTCATGAAGCAGGAGCCTACTCAAATCACCGCGTGGCGTACTGGACTCATTGCACGCGTGCCGACAGGAGACGACAGCTTCTACCGACCGACAGCCTGGAATGCATATGTCTCCACATTCTATAATGAAGCTCAGACATGGTACTTAATTCCTGCAAGCTGTCGCAGAGGTGCCATTCTCTTCACTGGAAAAGATCGCTCGAATCTGCTCGTGCTGTTCAATATCGACATGCAGCACATCGGGCGATATGCATGCAAGGTCATGTACAGCCCGCCTTCATGGTCGCTCCGCAAGCTGAAGCCTCCAATGCCATGGCAAGAGCCCATCCAACGTGTAGCAGACATCATGGAATCGGCATACAAGTACAATTTGAACAACGGCGGCATCTCTTATAGAACGGATGATGCGTATCGAAGCGACGTCTTTACTCATCTGGTCGCTAAGGAGAGTAGCTGGAGTCTGTTGTACGGCGATCTTGAAACGTCCAATTCGCGGAGGAGCTTCGAATTCTTACCGAACGATCGCGCTGTGTATGCGGAGATTGGACAGCAGGTCATTCGTGGGCAGGCTACGATGGTTCTTGATGTCGAGGTCCAGGATCATTCTAGCGAGTTGTGTCGACCGTATGAGCTGGACGGCACATCGAACGCGCCTGATGACCAAGAAGTCGTTCCTCACGTCGATGAGATCACGAATTATGGTCCCGAACCCGAGCTTGAAAGAGAGCCCCTCGAATCAAGGAACAGCTGGATGAACAGGCTCGGTCTCCGCTCATTTCAAGCAAAGCCACTAGTCGGGCTCCGTGTTGAAAAGCCAACACGACCTTTCGAATAACTACGGCGCACACATTGCAACATAATTCTACCGACCGAAGTGTGTCTCAGTCTTCAAGAATTGAGTATATGATTGTGCGCAAAGGTGACGGCGGCGAGAAAGGCACAAATTGTGTTTTCCCCAGAAACATCCTATTCTCAATCAATGACGAATTCCTTCGTTACTTTCAGTAATTCGCTGCCCTTCATTGTGGCGATGGCTTCTCCATCCATCTTCCCATAGATGTACGCTTCCCCAACAAATGTGTAATGTCCAGTACCGTCATTTACAGGCCGAAGAATGCACGGAACAGTGCAGCCAAACAGGATACAAACGCGGTCGCCAGACTCCGTAGCTGGTGGCGCGAGACCGAAGTCTGGTTCCAGCTCAAGAACAGGCATGCCCATAGACTTGACGTCGAGATCTGGAGTTCCCGGGCAAGGTCTTGCTTCTATGAATTTGCGGTTCCAACAAACAGCTTGCATCCTTTTGAGATACTCTTGGACGATCTGCGCCTGCATGTATGCAGTGTGTGGTGGATTCAGGAGTTCATGCGTGGCGATATCCCCACTGCTGTTGACAAGAAACATGCATGTCCACGCGGCACGATGGTACCAGGATGGGGAGTTCTCGCCATCAGCGTTCCGATCGGCAACGAGAGTACGCCATAGCCTGTCAGGAACTTTGCTCATCCCTATGCCATTGTTTTTCCAATCACCTTTCTCGAGGCACTCTTTAGGAATAACGCCCTTCGATACGGGTCCGTACGCCCATTCAACAGTTCCAATCTCGATGCCTTTGACGAAGAAATGAGAAGGCTCCGGCTGCAACTGCGATCCGCGTGGCGAATATTCCAGGACATATGAGTAGGTACCTCTAGACAAATCCAATGGCACTGGTTGGACGTGTGCTGCCCGTGCGTTGGAGCCTATTGGCAATCGTGTACCGAAACACACTTCGGGCTTCTTCCAATTTGACGCATTATAGCGACGCCTGCCCGCTATGCCAACAATACTATCACCATTGATACGTCCGTCGAATTCCTGACCGTGAAAGCCCCAAGGTGAATTGTTTACCGTTTGAATCCAGGAAGGAAGCGTGGTCAGCGAGGTGGGGTTGTTTCGTCTCCTTACTCTTTCGCGCTCGGGCGTTGCCCAGTGCCGACAGATGATATCAATCGAGTCAGTGGTGTATATAACCCACTCTAAGAAGTCTGTATAGACCTCGAGTACGTGGCACCCGTACTTTGGAAGTGGTGGCTTTATCGCGTTCTGACCAAAGTTTTGAAATGATGACGATTCTCGCGCAATATTAAGGAGCGCGATAATTGTATCGCGCGGATCCGACGATTCGAATGAGCATAGGTTCGTCACGAGAGTTTCCAGATCCCAGACCGGTTCGACTATGCAGCCGTCGGTACCCCTGCGCACAGCGTTTGTAACGGCGTTGACCAGGATTTTGGCACCGAATGGGGCCAGTTCATCAAAGCTCTTGTACTTCCGATAGATTGCATCCTCTCGAGACTTTTCGAACAAGGCCCGTATTCGGCCAACATTTTGCGCAAATATTCCGATCGCATCGGCGAAGTCTTGCCACCGAACGGACTTGTTTCCGCAATGCACACTTGCTTCACGTGCCAGGGCTACTTCTTGTATGACCCAGCGCCTTGAGAACCAGCTACTTCTGATGAGGTCCAGGAAATAGCTCCAAGACTTTGTACTCTGGGGGTCTTCCAAATATCTTTCCAACTGGTCAAGTCGAATAAATTCGCGACTGAAGTCCATTGCTGCATAGAAGTCCTTGCTTCTGTCGGGTTTGCCATCTACCTTCCCGTCCCCAAGCCATATGCAAACATTGCTTGCTTTGTTGAAAACGTTGTTGATCTTGGCCACTTGTGTTGGCTTTTCGATTTTTTCGTCCACCTGGTTAATACACATTGTATCCACCCAAAGAATCACAACCGCTTCCTTGTCTCGCAGGTAGCGGAGGGCTTTGTCGAGATTCGATCTGACGTACATCCTCTTCCCTTGTTTATAATCTGGAATTGACTCTTGCAACCGAGCAAGGCTGCTAATGTGAAATCGTGACAACTTTTCCTGCGTCGCTATGTAGACAGGCTTATCTGCCGGACCCGGGCCCCAGTGGTATGACAAAGCCTCGTATTCTTGCTCAAGACCTTGCCCCGTATCGCAATCTCTGAACTCCTCTATTGACACAACAATGTCCATCTCGAGTCTTTTGGCAGGATATACAAAAAGCAGTCGCATCTCATCAGCCTTGATTTTCTTGTATTCGTACAAAAGCTTGAACTCCTCTAGATATTTTGCCCGTTTCATTGCGTGCATGATGCCCTTTCTTGTTTTCATTGAAGCGCGTGGGGGCTGTAGGTCCCAGAAAAGTGCCCGCTGATGTTGTACCGGCTGTATCTCGACGCGCTTCTGCACTTCACGGGGAGCAATGAACTCTTGTTCCTTAGGCAGACTTGGCTCCGGCACTTGCAAGGTAGCAGCAGTATCTTGATCTGAAGTTGTCTCCGTAGTCTCCCACTTTCTGGACACAGGCTTGAACGAAGAAGTAGGGTTCGGCAGTTCGGGGCGTTGGATAGTTGTTAAGGCTATTTTCAGAGCGGTAGCGCTAGCCGGTAGATAGTCAGTGTACTCCGGGGAAATTTCGCGTTGAGCCTTTGTTTCTACTTCGTTAAGGAGCCGGTAATATGCGCTGCTACTCCCCTCCCCATAAACCAGCGGCATAGTGACACCGAAAATACCCAGCATAGCATATGCGCCATCTTCTTCACGCTTTGTTCTGCGATCTCTGCCCCAAGATAGTCGGTCTTTTATGCTGAAAGTGTGTAGAGGCTGACCATGTAATGCATTTTCTGAAATACCGGTGGTCGATTTGATCCGTGCAGCCAGCGTGGCCTTCTCCCCGAGATAGTCGCCATTGGCATCGTAAAATTCGACCGATAGAGGGGCTAGTAGTTCTTGCAACGTCCAACCTCGAGTGAACCACCGGCTCCGACTGAAGCTGCTCCATCCGTTGCCAACAACATGGTCCGAAAGGTACACGTAGCATTTGGCTGCCCGCTGGTACCACCGGAACATGGAATTGATAGCTTCAGTAAGCTCTGGATCGCTCTGCTTATTTATACAACATGTGTCCACCCAAAAATAATGCAGCCCATCTCGGGAGACCTGCAATGAGCAGAAGTTGAGTTTCCGGTAGCCAGGCCTTTTGCGTAATCCAGCTTGGACTGCGTCAGATTGGCTCCGGAATTCTTCGTAGCTCACTTCATCCTCATCTGGTCCCCATGTGTGAGAGAGGATCGCATATGGAGGTATCTTGTCTCCGTAGAAGGTCGCAAGGCTGAGCCTACCGTCGTCGTCAACGTGTAGCAAGCGCATTGACGCAAGATGTTTGTAGGGCTGGACGTCTTTGTCGACTAGGATTGATATAGACCTGCGAGGCAGTTAGGTGTGAGTATGCAGGATCGCCAAAGACGTTGCAAGCTGTAAACAATGCGGTCGGAGGGGTAGCAACAAGGCTGAGGTGGGCGTCAGCTTATATGCGGGCTGGCTGCTACGGGCGTCCAATCGGCACGTACGACAACGTGCCACACGCACGCGCCCCGATCACACCTCTTTCACATCGAGTGCAAACAACTCTTCACATTGAGTGCAGACAACTCTTCACATTGAGTGCAGACAGGTCTTCCCACTGAGTGCAGTCATTAAATGATTTCGACGTCCTCGCACGTGCAAAAAAGCTCAATCCATCATCGATCTTCGTGCTCATGATCGATTAGGTGGTGAAGTCCATGAATGAGCTCTTGTCGGTCACTCATTAGTCAAGTCAGAAGGGCCATTTCGTTCGCGAGCTCTTGATGAATTCGGTCGCAATCTGTGAACCTTAGTGTGATGTGGCTCGTGGGGAAAATACACCATACTTCACGATAGTGAGCGAAAGTTCATCGTCTTTCACAATGATATGAGCGTCGTAGCTCGCTTGCATCTCCAATTTCTCTCACTTCACTCGCTTCCTTCTCCGCACTCGGGGCACGCATACTGCGCGTCGTCCGACTACGGTTCGCTCCACGAAACAACCTTCAAGTTGCGCAGAACTGCACTGCAATGGATTACAGAATCGTTTGAGAATCAAGAAAACATTGTTAATTGTGAGGAACAGGAAATCACGACTATAAGAGCTGTGGAGTGTTCGTGCACTTCATGAAGGCCTCGGGGTGTCTTACCTGGAGTTGACACCTACATGCCTACCTTAGCAGCAGCCCTTACGTGACCCCTCCTCGTCAATAACCAAGTCGTCGATTGTAGCAATCCTGCTTCGCATCAAGTCACTAACTTCTGCACTACGAATCTGAATCATCGTCCGAGGGTCACCTCGCTCGCGCTCGTCTCGTCGTTTTCTTCGCAACCTCAATCCTCGCGGCACGCTCTGGCATCTTCAGGACGTTCTTTGCTTGCTTGCCCGCCATAGCTGCCTTCCTAGCTTCCTTAGCTTTCTTTGCTCTGCGTTCCGCCATGAGTTCTCGCTTAGTCTTCATAGCTTCGTTTTCAGTCGCCCAGTGTGCGCCATACACCCGGACCTTGTTTGTTCGAGATCCCTGTAGGCCGCCCATCGCAATGAGCTCTTGGTAGGTGTAGTCCGCGATGGTGCAAGCACGACTGCCCCAAGTATTATTGGCCTTGGTCTTGTGCGGCTCGTGTTTCACTATGACTGTGTCATTGTGATTTGGACGCCCGGCGACCTTACCTTTCCTCGCGATGTTGGCCCAGGTCGACTCCAGAAACCGACTATTGATATACTCAACCGGAAGCACAAAGTCATGCTGAACGGCATCAAGAGCCGATCTGCTCTCAGGAGCATCCTCCGTCGCGACCACGTAGCTCCACTGGTGCATTGAGAATAAGTTCGATAGCTCTTCGCGCGCATGCATCTTCACCCTACCTGGCGTCGGAACGCGTGTGCCGAACGCCCAATGTTCCCACGACTCCCCTATCTCTGGCTTCGTTCGTCGCGTCTCTGTTTTCGAAAACCACGGCTCTTCCTTAAAGCAGTTCCAACATCGCTTCTGAGCAAAGGCCCAGAATGCACGGGTGAGTTCGTGCACCAGAGTCGCCGCAACACTGGACTGGAAGCGCACTTCCTCGCAGTACGTCCAGTTTTCCTTCTCTGCGTCAACGAGATGCTTCTTCAAATCAGCATGCAGACCAATACGCATGTCCTGGAGCTTATCGGCAGGCACTTTTATCCCGTCGCGCGTGGCGGGACATGGTGTCCCATGCAAGTCGTCGTGGGCCTCGAGCTCATCAAGAAGCTGCGTCTATTTCTTCCTATTACGATTACCCGGCATTTGGCGTGTTCTGTGCACTTCTCGGAGGTCGCTGCATTCGAAGCGGCGGTAGTCACGATAGCCGCAGACGAAGCATGTACCACTTTTGACAGCTAGGCAGTATGCGCACTTCCCACATTCATCATCGTCATTGCATGCTCGGAAACGCTTACATCTCTTGTCGTCTGGGTCCGGGAAGTGTTCGCCGACTCGGCATGGATCCAGCGCGGACCACGCTGGGTCAATGTGAAACCTTCGGATATTTGGCGCAAGATTCCTAAGAGCTATGGTCGTCAGTGCCCGTGTCACGGTTCTACTTGTAAGTTCTGCAATGTAGTGCTCGGTAATCGTCTTGGCCTTAACTTTTCGTGTGCACTCTACGGGCTTGCCTGTGTAGAGATGTATGAAGAACCCCAGGTAACTTGGTTGCGTGATGAACTTGGAAGCCAGTAAGACCGCAGGTTCAATGGCTTTGTACTGCGCCGCATCGAGATACTGCGCCAATTATTCGGCCGCAAAGCATGGGTGGATCGTCAACCTCGATACAGCCACGGTCCCAAAGGCCACGGAATACCTCTGGTTCCATTTTGCCTTTGTTTAAGGGGTCCTTGACGAATTTGACGGCGTAGGGATGACGCTCGTCTGGAAAGTCGCTGGGAACGATAGAATTCGCTGCCATTATGTCGTTGTGCCTAGAATGATGAGATACACTTACACAGTATTTGCTGTCCGAAACTTGGTGGATATGGTCCCTCTTGAGACATGCTCAAGATCATACTCGGTGTGCACAATGTCCGATGCCGTCAAAGGGGATAGACCTAAGATTCGGAACACAATGCCATTGTTCCCCAAATAAAGAATAAACCTATAGCGACAAAGCCATTGTGAGCGTATTCCATCTCGTCCAGTGTCGAGATGTGGTCAAGTCGTATCAGCAATCGCGTCTAGCGACCAGTCAGGCGTCCGAAACCAGACTTGCGATATCGAATAGCCGTGACCATGAATCTGATTGATATCATCCAGGACATACTCCCCTAGTTATCCGGGGAATGGATGAGATAATCAGCCGAACCGAATGTGCGAGTCCATCTCCTCGGTCGAGATCCTTGTGACGACCCGTAAGTCCATTGTTTGCAATTCGAAGACGGATGAAAACATCGTCTACGGAACGCTTGCTATGTCGGTATGCAAATCCGTGGTTGATGGCTTCAGGACCATGGCCATTATTCTCTGGCTGGGTGCGGAAGGGGTAAGAAACAGGGTTCTATCCGAGCAAACATTGTAACGCCCACTGCGGCTAAATATGGCAGTCATGGGCGTCGTATAACTTCCAACTATTCGTCGTTGCAGGCGCTCGAGAATGTCTTGGGTGCGTGGTGACATGCCAAAGACGAAAGCTGAAAGCGAGAATGAAAAGACAGCGCCGCGACGCCACAAACCCAAACAGGAAACCTCCGCCCGAACCTCGGTATCTTCTCCGCAAAACTCAAGTCCACGACGACGTATCGCATAGAAAGCACGGTATGTTGCGTAAACAGTGCGTGCTATGAGAAAGCAGTTGTCAACATTCTGAAGTCCGTTCTTAACTTCCTACACCAACCTCAACGTGCACTTACGCTACTTCACGCCATCAAGACACCACCGCCAGATCACCACGACTAGCACAACGGCGCCCCCATCCAACCCAAACCCCCACCTAACCCAACCCAACCTCAACACAACCATGCCATCCTACACCTCAATCCACCTCTCCACGCGCCCAAAATCCAGCATCGAGCCCGGCAAAACCTTCACCCCCCAATCGCACTCCATCCCAACAACTTCCGACCTCAAAGATGGCGAAGTCCTCTTCCGCACCCTCTACCTCTCCCTCGACCCCGCGATGCGTGGCTGGCTCAATCCCACGCGCTCGTACATCCCGCCCGTCGCCATCGGCGCCGTAATGCGCGGCACGGGCGTCGGCCTGATCGTCGCGTCTAAATCCGCCAAGTTTCCTGTTGGCACATATGCGACGGGCATGTGCGGCTGGACCGAGTACGCCGTGCTGAAAGAGAAATTCGTCGAGCGTCTGGATTTACCCGAGGGCGCGGTACCCACGGATGCGCTGGGCGTGCTGGGCATGACTGCGCTGACTGCGTATTTTGGACTCCTTGATGTTGGGCAGGTCAAGGCCGGGGACTTTGTGGTTGTTAGTGGTGCGGCGGGCGCGACGGGGAGTGTGGTGGGGCAGATTGCGAAGATCAAGGGCGCTACTGTGTTGGGGCTTGCGGGCGAGGATAGTAAGGTGAAGTGGTTGAAGGAGGAGCTGGGGTTTGATGAGGCGTTGAATTATAAGGATGTGGAGTTTAAGAGGAAGTTTAGGGAGGCGACGAAGGGGTTGATTGATGTTTATTTTGATAATGGTACGTTGGGCTTGTTTGGGACGTCCGATGGATGATTGTGCTAACGGATGGCAGTTGGCGGCGAGATTCTGGATCTTGCGCTTTCGCGTGCGAAGCCATTTGCGCGCTTCGTTCAGTGCGGCGCTATCAGCGAGTATAACTCGGCAAAACCACAGGGCTTGAAGAACTACATGATGCTGATATCCATGCGCATCCGCATGCAAGGCTTTGTGGTGTTCGACTTTGAGCACAAGTACGCTGAGGCGCGCAAGCAGCTCGCGCAGTGGCTGGCGGAGGGCAAGTTGAAGAGGAGGGATACGATTGTGAAGGGTGGGATTGGGAAAGCGGAAGAGGCGCTTCTAGGGCTGTTTGAGGGGAAGAACACGGGTAAGACGATGGTGGAGGTTGCGAGGGTGGAGGATGTGAAGGCGAAGCTGTAAGGTTGAGGGAGATAGCATATAGGCCTTGTACGAAAAGACACGTGTAGCGCCAGAACACATTAGTAGATCAAGCTTTAGATCGTGAAAAACTGAATCGAAGTACGAGATAGGTCCAAAACATTGATGCACAGTCTCAAAACGCCGTGTTCTCTGACGGTTGAAAGAATCTGATCATGCGCTGTGGGCCAATCAAAGTGGGTATATAACTGTCGCTCACTCTTCAGCGCCTTCCATCTCAACATCGCCCTCCTCGCCCTCGCCCTCCTCTTCCTGCTCGCCCCACCACAGCGTCGGGCCCAGTCCAGCTTGATTCATAGAGCCCTTGTCCAGCGTTAGTATACTTCCAAAGATCCAAATGACGTCTCAAACTTACGATAACCCTCCACGCCGTGCCCCTCTCCTCAACCACATTTCCCAGCTCATCCTTCTGCACAATCGTCGGCCTCTGATCAATCCACTCCTCCTGCTCGACCCTAAACAGCACCGGCTCCCCCTTATCCAAAAACAGCTCCGTCCCATCCGAATTCCACACCCACACGCCCTCCGCTTTCGAAAAGCTCGAATTCTCAAACAAATTCTGATACGGCACAAACACCTCCGACGTAAAGTCCAGATCCAGCGTGATACCTTCTTCATTGGACGACTTGATGCGCGCGTAGATGATCTCGCCGCGAAACGGGCGGAAGACGGTCATGCGGAACTCGATGTTGACGTTTACGAGGCCGGTGCCGTGGCCGATGAGGCCTTCGGTGGAGGAGAGCAGGTCCCACATGCAGATGCAGAGACCGATGTTGGGTATGATTTTGTTGGCGTATTTTTCGTTGACGACGTCTTTTATGGCTTGGTCTGAGGGCTTGGAGAAGTCGTGGGGCTTGATTTGGATTAGGTCTTGTATCGTGGTCTGCGTGTGGATTAGTGACTTTACTCTTGGGCACGAAGAGGTTGTGATTCGAATGGGTATTAAAGCACGTGAGAGAACGCATTCTGATTGACCGTATGATTGGGACTGCTTTCACAGAGCGCACGATGCGACAGAGTCGATATGGCACAAGGCCACTTTTCAAGGCAAGACTTACGAGAATGAACATAGTTGCGGTGTTTGGGGCTTCATGAGTGTATCTGGATTACGTTCGTCACCGAGACATGTGCGTAGAAGTTGTCGAGTCGCAGCAGAGGTGAGGGCCGAATTGTGCATATTTTAGCGTTGCATTAGCGCCATCGATAAGAAGATTTCCTGGAATTGCGGACTCCCGAGCGCGCATCTCTCATCCCAAGCCTATCGAAAACTCGATCTTCTTCGTCGCCATAACGCATCGCTGCCAGTCATGCCACCGATGCGCTCGACTTCAAATCAACTTCCATCGCGATGACGTCGTTCAAGTTCCCGCCTCCTCCGCCACCGCCGCCGAGAGCTGCCAGCGATAGTCAGCCGTCGTATCCCAGCCAGAGAGGTGGTCAGAGAGGCGGTCAGACAGGCGGTCAGAGAGGCGGTCAGAGGGGAGGACGAGGTGATGCCGGTCGGGGGAGGGGAGGTGGCTTGAGCCGTGGTGGAAACAACTTTGGTGGAAGTCCACGAGGAGGCAGTAGTCAAGGTCACGGTGGTCGCGGAAATCAGCACAACACAGGAGTGCCAAGAAGCAGCCAGCAGAATAACAAAGGAGGGCAGAATCAGAGAGGTGGATCGACCTTTGGCTATGGGCAACAGCAGCAGCAGTATATGCCTCCGGCGCAGGCGCCGACGAACGCCTACGCCAACCTTCCTTTCCAGGCCCCGATGCAAGCTGACGGGGATGCGCAATCCCATATGCCGCCGATAGCATTGACGAAGGCAATGTCGTTCATGTCGACACCAGCCGGCGTCCAGTCCATGGCAGCACTCGCGAGCCACATGGCCAGTACCGGAACGCAGTATCCGCACTCCCCTGCGCCTCAGCAACCGCAACAACAGCCTCGATACTCTCCGACACAACACTCTGGGCAGAAGCGGAAGCGCAATGATCAAGGTCAGGCCGTTCACATCCAGTCGCAGCCTCAATTGCAGCGCAAGCCACATGGCCCGAAGCCCCCGAGAGCAAAGGCAGCCGTTGCACCAGCGATTCCCAGCTTCGGCTTCAGTCTTCCGGAGCCAGCACCCGCGCCGCCTTCGAAACCCCCTCAGGTCGCTTTATCGAAGAACAATACAAAGGGGATGGTGAAGCTTGGTCTTGCGCACGTCGCATCAGCAGAAGAGAGCAGCGAAAGCGAGGGGGATGACGCGGACGAAGAGGTCGTGCTCGGCGCGGCATTAAAGGGCGGTGGCTACGCTTTCGAGCACGAAGGCGAACATATCTCACTTCAAACCGCCGGCGACGTCAAAGAGTGGATCAGAGACCGACGGCGGAACTTTCCGACCCACGAGAAAGCTGTCGAGAAAGCAAAGGCAGCAGTCGAGCGGCGCAAGCATGAGCTGGAGTTTGTGCGCAAGCTGAAGGGCAAGCCGCCACGCGAAGAACCACCGCCACAGCCGAGAGCAGCAAAGCCACCCAAGGTACACAGGCCGAGCGCACGAGACGAGAGGAAGCAAGAGGAACTTGCATCACTGCGGAAACGATTGCATGAAAGCATGCACATGAAGCAGGGAGTCAATCTCGGCGTCGAATACGGCAGCGAGACGAACTCAGACGCCGACAGCAGCTCAGTTCTATCTGAATCGTCTGTCGTCTCGAGCTCCGAAGAGTCATCAGACTCAGACGACGAATTCGACGAAGCCCCCGAACCCACCTCCTCCAAGATCGGCCCTCCGCCCATCAACATACCACCACCACCACCGCCACCGGTACATACCCATCCGCGACGTCCGGACAGCGAACGACCATGTCCAACACACCAGCGATACGGCAAATGCGCTTACGGCGACAAGTGCAAATTCAAGCATCCCAACAAGAAAGAAGAACCCAAGCGCGCAACACTCTACGAGAAGCTAGTAGAGCAAGAACTCCTCAAGAGCGATAACCTAGCGCTAGACGCGATCAAGTTCCTCGGCCAGAACGGCTTCCTAGGATAAATATAGTTCATTCGCCAATAACATATGTACATCCCTCCTCCCCAACCCAGACCTCGTGCACTTTATTCGCATCCACGTCCCATCGCCCACCTGCACCAAGTGTTTCTTTCTTCGCGTCTGCGTCATTGGGGTATGTGTATGTTAGGGAACCGGTGAGGATGAGGTGTGTGGTTGGGCCATTGTGTTTGTGGGGTGGGTAGTGTGCGTTGCTGGTGGTGTGTTAGTGGATTGTTCTGGGCGTCTGTGAGTGTTAGGAGGGGAGGGTTTTACGGGCTGTCGGTCCAGGTGAAGACGTGGGTGAAGCCCCAGGAGCGGACTTTGGTTTCTGCTTCTTTGCGTGACTTCGCCATGGTAGTTGATTGCGTGGCGACTTCACTTTGTCTTTACAAAAGTACACTGTAGATCATCGATGCGGGTAGGAAGCTTTGACGGTTGGACCCTGTGACGTACGGTCGCGTGGGGTGGCACATGTCAACAGAGCCAGGCATCGACATCAAGTAGACAGCTTTTCGCAACGATTGAATGACGGAAGGAACGTTGGGCAGACCATCAAACCTGTATTTCGCGGTGAGCCTGCCACGTTACAATGGGTCGATCAAACGGCTAGAGCGGCCTGCCAAGGTAGGCTGAAGCAGCCCACTTCCCACGCTGCGGGCCGCACTTCACTTTCTAGCTTCACTTCCACACTTGAGTCTTGGGAATTATTGTAGATACCGAACTGCTCGGTTGGAGAATTGAGTAATCTTTTGCTGTAAGTCATTGCGGTTTATGGAGATTGCGCACACTGGGAAGGACCACTGACGAGCATAAGCAGAGCTGAGCTGTGAGCCTACGACTGCACATGGGTGACGAGGCAGTCTGACACTTCACACATCTTCCTACTGCACTTGACTCTGGGAAACTGCTCTAGCAGACACGCGCTTACTCCAACCACCCACCCCGCGCCCACCACTCGAATACACCACAGCAAACATGGCCAATCCCGCCAAAGACCCCAAGCTCGGTGCGCCGAAGCTCGATCAGCCGCAGCTACAGGCAGGCGGCGGTACAGCCTCCAACTACGACCGCGCCCGCATCGTCGAGACACTCTCTCCCCTGTTCACCAAGTACATCCAGATCGTACACGACGATCTTGCCAAGCAGTACAACCTCGACTCGCAAGAGGGACAGCACCGATGGCTGTCAGAGGAGCAACAAGTCACAGAGGAAGAGCTGACTCTTCTTCGAGGTGGCTCCGTCACCCACTTCCACGACTACTTCCTCTCGGGCTCAGCCAACGTTATGAAGCCAGCTGCGACTGTCGACGAGTCATACCCAATATCTAACTACTTCATCTCCTCGAGCCACAACACATATCTCACGGGCAACCAGCTGTCCAGCGAGTCGAGTACGGACGCTTACAAGAACGTTCTTCTTCGTGGCTGTCGCTGTGTTGAGATCGACGTGTGGGATGGGGATGAGCCTTCGGACTCTAGTTCAGACGAAGAGGAATTGAAGAAATACGACGCGCCCAAGGCGGAGAAGAAGGAGAAATCCAAGAAGGACAAGGTCAGCTTTCGCAAGAAGCTCGAGCTTCGGTTTGGCAGGAAAGGTGCCTCATCGTCAGAAGGCAAATCACTCGCATCGTCACCACCACAAGAAGGCGGAGAACGGATCGAGCCCTGGAGATCAAATTCGTATACATATCGTGCAGAGCCAAGGGTCTATCACGGATACACTTTGACCAAGGACTTGCCTTTCCGAGCTGTATGCGCCACAATACGGGATTACGCCTTCAAGACGTCCAAGTTACCACTCATCGTCAGTCTCGAAGTGCATACATGTTCCGAGCAGCAGGAGATTATGGTGGAGCTCATGGACGAGTACTGGAAGGGCATGATGGTGGAGTTGCCTAAAGATACGTCGCAAACATCCGAGCAGGTTAGCCTACCCACGCTCAAAGAGCTGGAAGGAAAGATCTTGGTAAAGGTGAAGCGTTCATCACACAAGCAACTCAGCGAGGTACAGCCGAAGACGATGCCAAACACACTTCAGGCTCCAGCGCCCCCATTGAAGCACACCACAAGTGCCGAGTCGGTGGCTTCCTCCGTCTCTACTGAGGAGGAAGAGGCTCCGGAGGGTGAGAAGAAGCCTCCAGCGCCCAAGCCAAAGGTCATTGAGAGCCTATCAAAGCTGGGCGTCTACTTCGGCGGCTATCACTTCAAGGGACTAGACGCGCCTGGTACGTCAATCATGTCCTCGCACAAATCAATCACTGACATCAAGCAGAGGCCGCCATACCCACACACGTCTTCTCCCTCTCCGAGAAAGCCCTCATGGAAGTCCACGAGACCAATCCAGCCGGCCTCTTCAAGCACAACAAGAACTTCTTCATGCGCGCATATCCCAAGGGCTTCCGCATCAACAGCTCGAACCTCAATCCCTCCGTCTTCTGGCGCGCCGGCGTGCAGATAGTAGCGCTCAACTGGCAGCGCTGGGACGGCGGCATGATGCAGAACGAAGCCATGTTCGCGGGCACACCGGGCTGGGTGCTTAAGCCCGAAGGATACCGCAGCACGTCCAACGAGACAACTCAAAAGACTGCAACGGTACATCACAATCTCGACTTGAGTATAGAGTTCCTCGCGGGTCAGGACATTCCGCTCCCGCCTGAGGAGGACGATCCGAAAGACTTCAAGCCGTATATTAAGGTTGAACTGCATGTTGAGAAGCGTCAGGAAAGGGACAATGAGCGTATTCCGGGTGGAGGCACAAGCCAGAAGGGCGAGTACAAGAAGAAGACGCGTACGCAGAAGACAAACAATCCGGACTTCGGACGCGAAATCGTGAGGTTTGAGGGGGTGAGGGGGGTGACGGAGGAGTTGACATTTGTGAGGTGAGTTTTGCGCTGTTCCTTTCCTTGTCGTTTCTCCTTGCCCCTATTCGCATCCATGGTGCTGTGGTTTTCTCGTTTCGAACTTTGATTGTTGGTATGCGGCTCGCCATGCCCACGACAATGGACCAGGACCAGGGCCAGGGTCAGGCTCTACACTTCGGCAATCTATTCCACGAATACTTTTCTCTGGTCCCAGGACGATGCAAGCTCTCCGCGGCCCCATCTAGATCAAAACGATGCCATTCCGTATCAAGGTGCACCAACGTTTGTGGCTGCGTAACACGATGCGCATGCAGTAGCGCCGTTATACCCGCCTGGTCGCCTCGTCATTTTTTCAACCTCCAACGCGACGACGACGATCAAGCATCTCGTATATGCGCTGCATCCACCATCTGCCGGCAACCTTAGGCCTGGTACCACGCCGCGATTCAGCTCAGTTGATTTTCGACAAGAGCGGTCAATACTGCAGCTATCTGCCGGCAACCAGGGACTTGGTACCACGTCGCGAACGCACGACGGAAAGTTCTGCCAGCCAATCGTTAGTCGTCTTGGAAGGACCATGAGAGCGAGGATGCGTGCTCTCGGCTGGGCATTTTGTCCAATGATGACCATCGGACCACATTCCGTCTACACATCGTTCTACGACCATGTCTCCAGCAAGCCAGCCTCATTTCCAAACCAGCAAACCATGTCCAAGCCACTTCCTTCTACAGCTCCACCTCCCGATTCCCGCACCCCCTATCTCCATCCTTCTCTCTCCACTTCCGCCTGCTAACCCGCTCCACCCAGATTCAAAGTCATGGACGACGAGCGTCTCTCCGACGACCTCGCCGCCTGGGCATGTTTCCGCCTCGACCGCTTGCAACCCGGCTTGCGCATGCTGCATTTGTACGACGCGAATGGGGTGGTGACGAGGGGGGTGTTGCTGGTGAGGATCAGGAAGACGGTTAGTGGGGAGAGGGTGGGGACGTGGTGATGCGATGCAGAGGGAAATGAGGGTTTTTTGGTGTATGATGATGTGGCTGATGTGTGTCTTTGTGTAGTTGTTTCCTCTTGGGCGACGGTTTGCGAAGAGGGGAGGAATTGTGGAGAGGGTGGGGAAGGGGAAGGGATCGAGAAGGGGACAGGTATCGGGTGAGTTGGGCATGGATGGAGCATGGCCGTGTGAGACTGTCAAGGACTGTGCAATTGCGATCACAATGGCGGAAGTTGAGGTTGATGTGGCACATAGGGAGGAAG
>Ga0265797_10002154_pt1 | contig 33614 bp, 25 predicted proteins | sample P2T30metagenome_FD_192433 | JGI IMG/M metagenome (GOLD analysis project Ga0265797, IMG submission 192433) | Plant litter microbial communities from East Loma Ridge, Irvine, California - P2 T30 | ecosystem: Environmental > Terrestrial > Plant litter > Unclassified | place: USA: California... | reverse complement strand
TAGGGGTCGCAGGCGTTTCGAATCAAATATAAGCACAAAGCGTACTTGAGCGAGAGCACAAGTCCGATCCCAAGTCCAGTCCTTTGTCAAGCTTCGAGTCCATATCCAGTCTCCAGTCCAGTTCCAGTTCCGAATCCAGCTTCCTGCTTCCAGTCCAGGTCCAGATCCAGATCTAGTCAAGAAGCATAGTCCAGAATCCGGGACGCATCGATGTGCAGAGGCTGTCGACAACAGATACTGAAAGACTTGACAGGAGGTACTCGGGTACCTCGGTCCTGGGTAACGACATCGATACAAACACTATCAACTGGTACATCACGGAACACAAAGAAATTTAAAGCCGTCTCACCCAGAAATGGCGCCCCACGCGTATCCAAGCTCTTGACACATATTCGCGTCGTAACCTCTTACACCTGGGCACGCCGCCAAAGGTCAAGGGACAGCATGCCAGGCCAGCACCATACAGAGAGACTCATGGAGTGCGTATGACAGAATACAAGATGGAAACGCAAATTTTGCAGCACGGGGACGAAGAGATGCATGGACAGAGGATGCAAGGAGGATAAGCATGCTGGCGATGGCACTTTGGCAGGCTTTTGGATTCTGCGGAGATGGAGATGGTCAAAGTGGGCTGGGCGCTTATGTAATGGCAATAACCACGTATCATTGGACGATTAACGGTAATGATCACAACTCTTTTCCTTTGAGTACATATAACTGTGAAAGGGAGCAGACATTTTGACTAATGGATGGCCAGTCTTACAAGCGATTGCACCGCGCAGATGGGCTATGGTGTTCAACGTGGTTTACGAAGGGAGACAAGGGTATCGGAATAACCTACATGGTTGAGGAATTGATATGAAACTGAAAACTAGTTGGTACCCTGTTCGATTTATAGAGAGAGTGTGGTTCCGTTGTGTATCGCCAGAGCAAGAAAATAATGGACTTGGTCAAAGAATGGCACAGAAAGCGGGATGCAACGAGCGAGCGCCCGAATAATTTACAACACCATACATTAAACGAGTCTACACAGTCCTGGAAGAATAATGATAATAACATAGTTTGGAGAATTTTCTACTCTATATCTGCCTCTACCAAAAACGCTCAACCGCACTTTTGATGTTCGCCGCCACCTGAACAGATAGTCAGTATGTTTGATCTCGAAGTGTAAAGTACCATTGGGTTAAGTCTTACCTTTCACCATCTTGGCAACGGCCTGCAGCAAACTGATCACCATGACGATGCAGCCAAAGGCAATGCACGCGTAGGACGCATAAGTCTCCCAAGTCTTCCGCTTCGTGAGCTTGACGAAGCAGAGGGGCGGCAAGATATATGCCAGCGCACACGCACTTGTCGCGCCGACAAGTTCGAATACAACGCCGATGTCGCAGGTGATCAGCGATAGTGTCATTGCTGATACAACCAGCGAAGTGGTGAAGATGAGGTGGCGGTTGGGGTTGTGCGGCTCTCCGGGGAAGTAATACTCGGTCATGACTTCGCGGCAGACGAAGCACTCCAGCGGGAGAGTGGTGATCATGTTCAGCCCGAAGCAGAGGCGCGCGATGTTGACCATGATGTTGTCTGTGGGAAAGTTGTTGAGCACGTTGCCCTTGGTCATGTCGCCGAAGGTGATGTAGCCTCCCAGTGCCATTGACAGGCATGCGACCATTGAGATGGCCGTAGAGTAGTGTGTAACGCGTGCGAAGCGGTCCATGGTAGGCTTGCGCAGGGACCCGTAGATCAACAGACTGTTGTGGTGGCAGACGAAGGCGAAGGAGATGACGCCGATGGCTTGGAAAACTCCATCGTTGATGATGAGGCTGCCTCGTAGTTGGCCGCGCATATCTGCTGGCAGCCTTGGACCTTGCGTGAGGATGGTGACCACGATGACGCCCATGCTTACGAGAGCGAAAGTACTGGCTTTTGACAGCTAGAGAATATTAGCTGGGCTCAATCGAAACAGACATTGGCATACGTACCATAGCAATGTCCCTGTACAACGAGAGTGGGTATGACATTCCCAGCACGTGCAAGACTATGATCGCCCTCCGATCAGTGAGCAGCCAAAGTACAGGTGTCTCCGGTAGCGACGGGAACACAGCCGCAAGCACGTGTGGTATAGTGTCTCCAATGATGATGCAGAAAGCTACCATCCCACCGAAAGCAAAAGCCCACTGCGCGACGGAAATCGCAACGAGTCCAGACTTGCCGAAGCAATGCTGCATAGTCTCCTGGAACGAGTTTGTCCCGCTCAGCTTCGAGTTCGTAACAATGAGTCGAATCGTCCAGTCCACAGTGACGGTCAAGGCCACAAGGAGGAACACGCCGGTGAGCAAGCCCGCCTGTTTGAACGCATATGGTTGTCCGATGATTCCAGCGCCGATGATACTGTTCGCCATATTCATGAACGCGCTCTTCATGCCACTCTTTGGACGCGCAGACTCGAGAAGATCATTCGGGTTGAACTCTTCTGTAGCCAATGTCACACTTGGTGCTTCAATATCCGTCAAGAGTGGTACTCTGTGTCCTGTATCGCTCCTCTGATGCTGCGCGCCATGATCATCAGACAAGTAGTCCTCCTCCTCGATCCATTCCCTTCCATTGACGGAGCCATTCGGTTCGGGTGCTGCTCGCGGCTCTGCCATGTCGAATCGTACGCGGTTGGATGTTCTCGGTGTTCCGTCCGCCCTCGGTCGGGCAAACGAGGACTGTCGCCGCAGCGGTGGTTGTTTTCTCGGCGTAGCATTCTGGCCGTTTATAGGATCCGCATCTGGCGAGGCGTCCCTGGACTCCTGGAGCAGGCCGGCTGCTTCCTCGGCGTCGCCCTCTCCGGCAGCGTGGCCATTCTTTCGAGCGGTGCTGTTGTCTCTGGCCATAACATCGTTGCAGTCTCGCAAAATTCAATTCATGGTGAAAGGGTCGCAGGCAAAGTAAAGGGTCGTTGCCGTTCCAAAAAAAGGGCTCCCTGGCAACTCCACGTAATCGTCAGGGCGGCACATGCGTTCCCGAAATAGCCGGATCCGGTCTATCACAAGCCAACAAAAAGCCTCCACATTTTATTTATTATTATTAGCCACGTGGAGCTGATTTATGCGTAAGGCGCTCCTTCCGTAAGGTATTGTGCACAAAGCAAGACACGGCACAGATTATGGATTGGTGTTCAAGGTGCCATCATTGTGATTTCATGCAAGGCAAAGTATAGTATATCTGCTATATTCCGAGCGGGCCCAATACGGTTAACTGTTCACCGTTACAGGAGCAGGTGCACGTCCTTGTGGATGTCGCCCATCGCGTCTTGCACGTGTCCATCACTAGAAATTGCTTCACTTCCTTATATTGGTATTTCATCTGTTCTAGAAAACTCTGTAGATTGTTTGACACAGTCCTGTCAATGGTCTGATTCTTCGGGCCTTCCAGAGCCGATACCGCTTACCGACCACAAATATGAGCCTTAGCAGCTTGAAGGCGAAATCACTACAACATATCGCCTTCCTCACGGGCGTCCCTTCTGCCGGAACAAAATCACAGATCCTAGAACAGCTCCATGGATCACTCCAACATGCCCGCATGCCGCAAGGCAAAGCACGTATCCTAAGTGTCGACATGGGCATACGGAATCTTGCTTACTGCGTGATCGACGTGCCAGCGAACCGGCATGCAACAGACGAGAAATTGCACGTGCAGTCCTGGCGGCGGCTTGACTTGCTGGAGAAGATGCGACCTGAAGTAGCTATACCATTGGCAAAACCTTCCCTTGATCGCGTGGCAGACGCGCCGGATTCTGTCGCCCAAGTTGTCCTGAAGAACTCTTTCACACCGTCGATCATGTCTAAAGTTGCTCTACAGGTCGCTCAGGACTTTCTGGCTCACAAGCCTGATATCGTTCTTATTGAGCGGCAGCGCTTTCGCTCAGGGGGTGGCTCGGCTATCCAAGAATGGACCGTCCGCGTTAATACATTGGAAAGCATGCTGTGGGCGTGTTTCGAGACACTAAGAGCCAGCCAGGTCATGCCTCAAAGTGGCACATTTCCAGCTGTTCATGAGGTGGCTCCTAAAAGGGTAGCGAGCTTCTGGACCGCCACTCCTGATGCGCATCGTCCTTCAGCAGATCTCTTCGCACCAGATTTCACACCACCCGAACTGAAGGCGTCTAGCAGCACAGCAAAAGCTGCTAGCACAGGCAAGAAGGAGAAGATTGCCGTCCTCCGCTCTTGGCTTGACGGAAGTGGTGGTGTCTCGCTCGACTTCTCGGCTGAGACACGGAAGATTGCTGATGCATTTGCGCAAGGGGTCAAGCGTCGTAAGGCAAAGAGCGATGCAGATGGTGGCGCAGACCCAGTGATTGAACGTGAGACCAAGCTGGATGATCTTGCGGATTGTGTGCTCCAAGGTGCGGCTTGGGTGAGGTGGGAAGAAAACAGACGTGTCATATTCGAAAGCATCACAGAAACATGACTACCTTACACTGCGGTGCGACGACTCATGTGAATTGTTGATTGAAATGCCTACGAAGAAGTGAAGGATACAGGAACTAGAATGGAAGAGCTCACGTGAGATGTCCTGGACAAAGATGTCGAGTGTCGTCCAAGGCAGCAGTGTCGCTCCTTCCCAAATTCCAGCTTCCTTCCTCCCATGAGACATCGAATGCCACATCACCTAAACTTTACACTGATACCTCACGCCTCCACTGACATCTCTTTCATCAATACCAACAACGCCACAACATCGCTTCAATGGCGGAAACACAAGGTACCCGCCGCAGCGGTCGCGCTCGCAAGGCCGTCACCACCTACGCAGAAGAGCAGGCCGAACAAAAATCCACTGATGTCGTGGCACCTCTAAAGCGCAAGAAGCCTGCCGCCAAAGCTACCATATCCAAATCGAAGGGCGCATCTACAGACTCTACCTTGCCCAAGCCTGACTCTGCCTACGGTGAAGAGCCAGAGCCGCCACGCAAAAAGACCAAGAAAGCTCAGCCGACCGGCGAGGAGGAAAACACGGCTCCCGACCTCGACGCGCTTCAGGATGATGAAGACTTCAAGCCCGCGCCCAAGAAGGCGAGGAATAAGCGCACCGTTCCCATCGACAAGCTCGACTCTGAAGGCGTCATGCGCCTTGACACGACCGAACAGCGTCCGAAAGGCGAGAGGAAGCCAGCGCAAGTCTATGCGATCCCACCCGAGCCCAAGGGCGGAAAGGGAAAGTCGACTATCAACCTCGCCGCGGTAATGGCGGAGTCGTTCGAAGATCGCTGGGAGCGCAAGGTGTCCAAAATTCCTCGTCTGGAACCTGGCGCTCCAGAGGTTCGCCTGAAACCGTAAGCTCTGTCCCATTGTGTCTATTCTTACAAGCGCTGACGTTAAATCCAGAGATGTCTCATACATGACCGACTCGTACAAAACCTTCCTTGACCGCGCCACCACCCAGCGTATGTTCGTCCTTTCGCGCACTCAAGATTACGAGGAGAACTGTCACGCCCACGACAAGGAATGCCCAATCCATGAGATCAAGATTGCCGGCTCCACTGGCAACGTCTACACGGTCATCATTTCACATCTGCCAATTTGCAGCTGCCCGAACACGAGCTTCAAGCGGAACGACTCTGATCAGGCCTTGTGCAAACATGTGCTGTACGTGCTGCATTACGTGCTCAAAATGCCACAGCATCTTCGCTACCAAAATGCCTTTCTCACCTCCGAGCTCAAGGAAATCACGGCAAATGCACCTGAGCTGCCCACTGCTGTCATCGAAAAGGGGGAAACAAACGACGGCAACCGTAAACCTGTCGAGGACGACTGCCCGATCTGCTGCATGGAGTTTGCAAAGGACGACAAGGTCACGTGGTGCCGCGCTGCGTGCGGTAACAACATCCACCAAGACTGCTTTGATCTCTGGGCGCAGACCAGAAAGCCCAATCCCACTTGTCCTTACTGCCGCACTCTGTGGCAGGACGACAAGCCGGCCAAGTCTGGAGAACAATCAGAGACTCTGATGGACGTGAAGATGACGCAGCGCACTGGCGGTTACTTCAATGTGAGGGGCCAGCTGGACTATGACTGAGTTCCGGCGGATACAGCATTAATGAACTGTCACTGAGCAGTCTGACTGCTGGAATCTGAGCGATTATCTGCTAAGGCGTTCTACTGCCTCACGCAGTAACTATCCCACTAATGGCTTAAGCATGTTTATCACCAATAATTACTCCAAGGCACCGACAAAGACAGCATGGAAATGCTCAGACATGATCATGAAGGAATCAATACATTCGTTACGCTAGTGGGTTCTCGCTAAAATCAAAAACAAATCCAATGCCTTTTCCGTGCGCCTTTCTTTTCATTTTTGGGTAATGCATCGCGATGCATTTACCACCAGTCACCCTGGTCGCGCATGGCAGCAGCAGTCTTGCTGAAGCCAGCAATGTTGGCACCAGCGACCAAGCTGGGGAACTCGCCCTCCTTGGCGGGCACGTACTCCTTGGCAGTCTCAAGGCAGTTGGTGAAGCAGTTCTTCATGATGTCCTTGAGCTTCTGGTCGACCTCCTCGGAGGTCCAGGTAATGCGCTGGCTGTTCTGCGCCATCTCGAGACCGGAAACAGCGACACCACCGGCGTTGGCGGCCTTGCCGGGAGCGTACCAGATGGCCTGGCCCTGGCTCTCCTTGCGGTGTGCCTCGAAGGTATCGATGGCCTCCTGTGTGCAGCCCATGTTGGAGCCCTCGGCGATGAACTTGCAGCCGGCGTCGATGAGCGCCTGGGCCTCCTCGCCGGAGACCTCGTTCTGGGTGGCAGAGGGCAGGGCGACGTCGACCTTGCCGGCGTGCACCCACGGGCGCTGGCCTTCGAGGTAGTTGAACTTGTCCTTGTACTCGGCGTTCTCGGACAGCTCGGACAGCTGCTTGCGGTTGACCTTCAGGTCGGCGATGTGGTTGATGATCTCGGGGTTGAAGCCGGCGTCGCTGGTGGCGATGAGGGCGCCCTTGCTGTCGGAGAGCGAGACGACGGTGCCGCCGAGCTCGATGACCTTGAGGGCGGCGTACTGGGCGACGTTGCCGGAGCCGGAGATGGCGACGCGCTTGCCCTTGAAGGACTCCTTGCCGCCGGAGGCGTACTGGATCATGTGCTCGACGTCTGGAGAGGGTTATTAGTGACTGCTCGACAAGGCTGAGCTCGGATATTTCTTTCAACTTACAGTAAACGCAGCCGTAACCAGTGGCCTCAGGCCTGATCAAGCTGCCACCCCAGCTGCCACCCTTGCCAGTGAGAACACCCTCCCACTTGTTGGTGAGAGCGCGGTAAGCACCGAACATGTAACCGATCTCACGGCCAGTGACACCAATGTCACCAGCAGGCACATCAGTCTCGGCGCCAATGTGCTTGTGCAGCTCGCGCATGAAGCCGTTGCAGAAGCGGCGGATCTCGCTGTCGGACTTGCCCTTGGGGTCGAAGTCGGAGCCACCCTTGCCACCGCCCATGTTGAGGCCGGTCAGGGCGTTCTTGAAGATCTGCTCGAAGCCCAGGAACTTGAGCACGGAGAGGTTGACGGTGGGGTGCAGGCGGAGGCCGCCCTTGTAGGGGCCCAGGGCGGAGTTGAATTGCACGCGGAAGGCATTGTTGACCTGGACCTCGCCCTTGTCGTTCTCCCACACTACGCGGAACTGGATGATGCGCTCGGGGATAGAGACGACTTTGAGGGCGTTGCGGTATTCGGGGTGCTTCTCGAAGAGAGAGCTGTTCTCGAGGGTGGAGGCAAGCTCTGGTGGGAATTGTTAGAGGGTGTTTTCAATGGTGTTGGAAGCTTCGTTTCGATGATGTCGTTGTCTTACCGTGGTAGGCCTGCTGGAACTCGGGCTCGACGGGGAGGTTGGACATTGTGACGATGGTTCTGGTTGTTGGTGGAAAGAAGTTTGTTGTGTTTGCTCGTCACTCAATGGGTATTTATAAGAACAGGAAGAGCGGATTGGAGCAGGTGGTGAATGAAGAACAGGACCAAACCTCGAGTGAATGCAGAGGGAGACGACGCTTCTTGTACGATTCGCGCCTACACACCACAGAGCTACCGTGTTCCTCAACAACACTCGGACTAAAAAAGCAGCTTAGGCTCGGACGTCACCCACGGCTACACTTTTCGGCCTCTCACGACGAGTAACAGGACAGCCCACCAAACAATCGCCAGCAGCCCCAGAGCTAGCCTCCGTTCTCGCGGCATGGCAGGGCGCCTTCGCATCCACAGATTGGCGACCCCAGAAGGGCTGTGGAGTGGGTAAAGATGCGACACATCCCAAACAGAACATGGCCACCGCGCAGATATGAGTGCGCATCGAGGGAATGAGAAGATGGATGTGGTCATTTTTGCTGCCCTGCCCTTCGTCACTGATAAGGAATCGCGCGCGCCCATTGGCCGCGCACTGCAAATCAGACCGATGAGACCCTGGTGGAGCGCGGAGAAGGGAAAGCTTGCTGCGAACATCCTTTTCCACAGGCCCGGTGGAACCTGGCGCCGGTCGACACTCTACTCTCCCCACCAACACTAAATCTCATCTACCGGCCGCCCAAGCGAAGCTCTCGTGACTTTTGCCACTACTACAGTACTTGCATTGTTAGGTTGGATCTTATCTTCTTCGCCGAAGTGTGGAAGCGCCGCTGCTGCACTCTGGCCTCCGACACCGGCGACGCTGCGCTGCGCTCCGAGAGCCCTCCGCGTAGGGCTGTTAGCCTCGCTGGCTGACGAGGCTCGCTTCCTCAACCGTTGTTGCGCACCCAGCGCCCACGTTTTCTAGCCTGATTGCCTAGTCTGCGCGCGCGCCCTCAAGGTGGCGGGGTGGAATAATGGCTTGGGCGGGCGGGCGACTTCGCTCTCGGAGATGAGCGGAGTCTTCACAGTAGTCAGTGAGAGACGCCTTCTTCGGAGGGCGAGCGAGCAAGGCGGAAAATGGGCCCTGAGTTTCCCCTATCATGCGTGGCTGCCAGGCTGCATGAGAGGGTGACAACAGCGTTCAAGTCATTCTGTGTTCAGATGCCCGCCTTGAGTTCCTTGGCTGCGTCTTGTATGCCTAACCAGCAGGCGATCTTACACGATTTGAATATGAAATGGATGTGCAGGAGGCATGGGGGTTTGATCGGATCGTGAAACGCTCCTCTTGATTGTTTTGCCGGACATGGAGGTGTTGGAGGCATCTTTTGGATAAGGTGAGAGCCAGTCCTTTCATTAGCCGCCAACGAACTTGTTGAGCCAGTCTCGCTCCTCCTGCTTGCTTTTGATGTTGTTACTTTTGCTGTCCTGCATAAGATCGTGGATGTCTCATGACCGCCCCCAATGGTCAACCGGTGTTTGATGTATGAGCCATCCAGGCGGCCAGGCCGTCACGAAGAGTCCCCATATAGACCACATAGCAGTATGTTGTGTTCCAATCGCTTTCGCATCAAGAAGGCATGGTAAAGCATGCCCTGTGCAAAACAACAGCCTTATGCGAAAATACATGAGAGTTCACACCGAATCAGGTCCCTGTAGAATCTGTGGTGGCAGATGTTACAGCTGGAATCCTCTGCCCCAATGCTGAGCCACTCTGGCGGTACTGACCTCGTGGAGCCGACAGGAGGAGTCAGTATAAGATAGTGCACTAGGCGAGTCCGCGCCATAAGACGTACTTTCTTGGAGTGCTTTGATCATCACGTGGCTGCGTACTCTTCCTCAAGGTACACCGAGAGACTCAGTAGCGGTCACTCTGTTTAGACTACTGCAACAGCTAGTGATAGAATCTCTTATGCATACGGGTTCATACATATCCTACAGACAGCTGACCAGTAAAATAGATTGCATGTGTGAAATAGCTACGATACTCATTACATTCATTCATGTTTTCATTCGACCCGGTGTACATGTAGCAACTTGGGGTTGCGACCCTAACCCTTCGATGGTCGAAGTCGAAGACGTCACGTGCACGTATACACGCGCAAGAATGAGGTGTCCGTGATTGTGCTCAAGTTGCATGATTTGGAAGCAACTTGGCTTTCGTATCGAACGACTACCAAGTAATATGTGCTTGGCCCGCGCAGGAAGCCATCGTCACGACTTCACCTCACATGAGAACCATCAGTAACCGACCGAGAATGAGGTCTGCGGCAATGTATCACATGCCGGTACTCGTGGCAGCACAGAGGCCAATGACACTCACTTCGGAACAGCACATTACTCGACGCTTGCTGACTGGCTTCTCACGGGATGTCGCTCGATGCTGACAACGCTTCCTTAGCAAACAGCGCGCAGCATATGCGTTCGCTGAGAACAAAGTCAGGAAGACTGGCAGAGCCGGCACATGCTTGTGTCGGACAATTGTCCCTGCCATGACATGAGGTTCGTGCACCCATGCATATGTATGCTTCTGCATGCACAGTACCATGCGGCTTATGGAATGCACCTTGCACGTGTATTTGTCCTTTGATTGAAGGCGACTTGGCGGCTTGCTACAATTGTCAAGCCGCTTGCTGCGCCACGCTTGATTGTCTTGGTATGGAGTCGTAAGGGCCTTGATTCACGTCTCCAAGACCGACGCGGTGTATCACATCGGGAAAGTGAAGCTCTTTGTCTTCGACGGTGCGTTTGTCCAGGCGCGGCAAGCCACGTCTTTGACGCTTCCATCGCGCAATGCAGCATAGCTCGCGGTGTCACAGCCTGGAACAGCCCCTCGCGTGAATGCGCGCCAAGTTGGCATGCCAGTCTGCAAAGATCTCCCAGCAAACTCCAGCAAATAGTCGTGGTTTGCCCAGACAATGCCACGAGCAAGGTCAACGTAGCAGCTCCACAGCAAGGCTTGTCCGCGTGACCTGACGGCCACCTTCCGACCATCACACATCAGCATAAGGTCCTATCCGTACCCCGCGCTGACCTGATCGAACTTCTTTTCCATCTACAGGTCAATTCCGGTATCGATACCGCTGCTGTTGCCATCGATTTATGGAAAAAACCGTTCAGACTTCCGTGCAGCATGTTGAGTCCGGCTCCCAGACTCGACAAGATGGACTGCAACCTGCCGCTGAAGATGGCGGCAACGACCCTCCCCCTATACCGCACGCGAGCTCAGCCGTGCTCTTGAATGAGAAGCACCCGGCTGGAGCTCGCTCCTATAATCACAAACACAACCATGAAGTCAATGCATTGGCTGTTCAGCACAGCCAGAATGTAGACAACGTCCCCGACTGGGCCCACACTGCAGGCTTTGATCACGTGGCTAGCCTTCTTGACACGAATGTGCAGTGAGTGTTGTTGCTTCAATATGCATCCGACGTGTTCACTAACATACTGTAGAGCAGGTCTTGCTACGAACGAGGCTGCAAGCCGCAGAGAGAAATACGGCCGCAACAAGCTTGAGACCTCTGGAGGCGTCACGTGGTGGAATATCCTCGTCCGTCAGGTCTCGAACAGCTTGACCCTCGTCCTGGTCATCGCCATGGTCCTCAGCTATGCGACACTCGACTTCATCGAAGGAGGTGTCATCAATGCAGTCATCCTCCTGAACATCGTCGTTGGCTTCTTCCAAGACTATCGCGCTGAACAGACCATCCAATCGCTCCAAGCTATGGCTGCACCTGTATGCAAAGTCGTACGCGACAACGGCACAATCTCTACGGTCAAGGCAGATGAGTTGGTCCCTGGTGACATCGTTCAGTTGAACGTCGGAGACATCGTCTCAGCAGATCTTCGCCTCGCCACCAGCACCAATCTTGCTACCGATGAAGCACTTTTGACTGGAGAGTCGAAGCCTTGCAGCAAGAGTGCCGACAAGACGATCAGTGAAATTTCCGCCCCTCTTGGAGACCGTCACAACATTGCATATTCGTCTACCACCGTCACCCGAGGCAGAGGTGTAGGTGTAGTCATCGCTACAGGCATGAGTACCGAAATCGGAAAAATCGCTTTCCTGCTTCGTGACAAGAAGCAGACAGCACAAGGCAACTGGCTGGTCCGTACAGGTGGACGAATGTTGTACGCTATCAAGAATGCTCTCGGCCTCGTCGGCACCCCACTGCAGGTCAAGCTCTCTTACTTCGGTTTACTGCTCTTTGGTCTTGCTATCTTGCTTGCCATCATCGTGTTCTCCACAGCCATGTGGGACATCGATGGCGAGACCTTGATCTACGGTATCTGTGTGGCTGTCGCTGTCATTCCGGAGTCTCTGATTGCAGTCCTTACCATCACCATGGCTGTCGGATCTAAGGCAATGGCCAAGGGCAACGTCATCGTCCGCAAGATGGGCGCACTTGAAGCCATTGGTGGCGTAACCAACATCTGTAGTGACAAGACCGGAACTTTGACCCAAGGCAAGATGTTGGCCCGTATGGCTTATTTGGCCGACGGACGACCTCTGACTGTTGAGAATGAGACCAGTCCATTCGACCCAACCTCTGGCCACATCAGCATGAACGGCTTGACTGTGATGCAAAGTTGCGTGCTCGGAGATGCAGCACTCAAGGCTTTCTTCCAGACCATCTCAGTTTGCAACTTAGCGTCAGTGTTCCCACCTAAGGCTGAGGATGGTGCCACTGGAATGTGGTCTGCCACTGGTGAGCCGACCGAGATTGCACTCCAAGTCATGGCTATGCGTGTCGGTCACAGTAAGGCAGAAGTTCTGGAGAAGCGTGGCCTCAGTCTTGCCGCTGAGCACTCTTTCGACTCCTCCGTGAAGCGGATGACCGTTGTCTATGAAAGTCAAGACCCCAGCCAAGGACTGTCTTGCTTCACCAAGGGAGCTACTGAAGTCATCCTCGATCTCATTGAAGGGATGGACGCGCCTACGAAGATGATCATCAACGCACAAGCAGACGCGATGGCTACACAAGGTTTGCGTGTGCTCTGTCTCGCGCGTAGAACGTTGCCATTGTCCGATCGTGCCTCTCTGGAAAGTCGTACTTTTGTCGAACAGAAGCTGACCTTCGTCGGCCTCGTGGGTCTCTATGATCCTCCCCGTTTGGAGTCTGCAAGCGCCATCAAACAATGCCAGGCCGCTGGTATTACTGTGCACATGTTGACCGGAGATCATTTGAAAACCGCGACCACGATCGCTCAGGCAATTGGTATTCTGGGCCCTCAAGTCACAGGCTCGCACTTGCCTTCGGCAGTGATGACAGCACCAGACTTTGATGCCATGACCGACAAAGAGCTTGACGAGCTTGAGACACTACCTTTTGTTGTTGCTCGTTGTAGCCCGACTACTAAGCTGCGCATGCTTGACACCCTCCATCGCAGAGGCAAGTACTGTGTGATGACCGGTGATGGTGTCAATGACTCGCCTGCACTGAAAGGTGCTGATGTGGGTGTTGCCATGGGTCTTAACGGTAGCGACGTCAGCAAAGAGGCTGCTGATATGGTCCTCACTGATGACAACTTCGCATCGATTGTCTCGGCCATTCGCGAAGGCCGCAGACTGTTCGACAACATCCAGAAGGCACGCTTATTCTTCATACTTGCTTGCATTCATATACTAACAGGTCTATAGTTCTTGCTTCATCTCCTGATCTCCAACATCGCCCAGGTTGTTCTTCTCCTCATCGGTCTCGCCTTCCAGGACAGGAATGGCGTTTCAGCCTTCCCACTCTCTCCCTTGGAGATTCTTTTCGCCAATTTGATCTCCTCGTCATTCCTCGCTATCGGCCTTGGTTTAGAATCGGCATCTTCAGATGTCATGACACGACCTCCACACAGTCTCCGCGCCGGTGTCTTCACCAAAGAGCTCATCATCGACAAATTCATCTACGGCACATGCATGGGCTCTCTCTGTCTCGCCAGCTTCGTCATCGTCGTCTACGGCGCAGGCAATGGCGACCTCGGCGATGACTGCAACCACAGCTACAACCCCACCTGTGACCTCCCCTTCCGCGCTAGAGCCACGGCATACTCCATATTAACAGTCCTGCTCAGCATCATGGCCTGGGAAGCCAAGCACCTGACCCGCAGCCTGTTCAACATGTACCCCGAAGAAGACCCCAGCACCTTCTCCATCTTCAACACCCTGCTCAAGAACCGCTTCCTGTTCTGGGCCGTCATCGCCGGCGTCTGCACGCCTTTCCCCGTTGTCTACATCCCCGTCATCAACAAGGTCGTCTTCAGACACATGCCGCTCACGTGGGAGTGGGGCCTTGTCCTCGGCAGCGTCGTGTGCTTCGTGTCTCTCGTCGAGAGCTGGAAGGCTGTCAAGCGCCGCATGCTCAGGAAGAGGGTCGCCAGGAGACAGGCTGATGGTAGCAGCATTGAAGTCGACGACAAGAGCTCTATTACCGCGTAGTCTCATATTGTGATGATTCGCACGATTCAAATCTGGAAAATCTCAACATAGCCAGGACTTTCAACAATAATTGAAGCGGACTACAACGCCGCGGCAGAGGTGGCACTTTTCAACAAGCGTCTTTAGTAGCGATGGATCTGGCGGAAAGCGGACATGCTGGTTCATTCTTTCCCAGCATGGTCGGCTAGGCGTATCGTGATCTTGTTGTCTTACAGATAGCGAGATGGTTTGGTTTCTTGTTTACTCCTTTAGTACATATCCTTCAAACAGTATAAACAACGATCTTTGGTCTACGATGAAGCTTTCCATGTTACCCTGATGCTCAAAAATGAGTTCTCATTTCACATAGTCTGATCATCCGTTTCGCTGAATCAGTGCACAGGCCGATTGCACATCTCTGTTGCACACGCTCGCGAACCAAAGCAAATCTACCTAATCTGGTTTATAACATCTGAGAGGTGTGGGAGGTTACCCGTCCTAACGCTGACATGAACATGCTGCGTAACCACCAAGGTGTCTCTCCAATAGAGATGGGAAGTACTGGGGCAGGCAGGCACGATGGTCGCACCTTCCTCTTTTGGTCGCGCAAATAGGTGAGGAGTGGCAAGTGAATTCTTCTAAGTAGCGTCTTTCGTGTAGTTTGCGTTCACTGTACAATGTCAAGATAATATATTGTAGCACATCCGCCTGTCATCCATCGAACAACGACGAAACGTCGTTGATTCAACACCACATCCGAATTGGTCTAGTGGCTAGGATTTGTCGCTCTCAATCATCGCAAGATGATCAGTTCCGACAAGGCCGGGGTTCAATTCCCCGATTCGGAAATCGTGTTCTTTTGCTTTTTGGGTGCTCGCCTGTGGTGGCGAAGACATCTCTTTTGCTTGTTTTCCAAGGTAGAAATATTGCATGGGTATCATGCGTTTTGCGTGTTGGAAACTCATGACCCGGCAATGACATGTACAAGACAATCGCTGCAGTCCGGCATCTCGCGGAACACTGATCGTCTGCGGCTAGTGAGCTCATTATATCCAAGCGAGGCATCCTTAATGCAACAGCGCCAGGGGGACTTCCCACTGGATGTTGATGGTGTTATCTATATGCAGATTGAAGAGAGGCGGGACAAGTTGATGATAGGCCATAACATAGTCTACACATCACATCCGCATGATCCTCACCAGCCGAATGACAGCTTGAAGGCGAGTGTGCTATTGATTGAACCTCGGCAGATCGTTGAGTGATCAGGTGTTTGCGAGCATGTGCGCTTGTGTGCTTTTTCTATCGGACTGGCGGGAGAGATGTTGGACCTTTCTCTCACGGGGCACAAGCACCGAGACGGTGGGATACTGAACGGGCACATGATGGGAAGATTTTCGTCGTCAAATGTTTTGATTCGCAATCATTCGAGTGTCGCAATAGGAGCGGAACACCAAGCCTATCAAATTCTATATGAAGAAGGCGCTCTCGCTGAGCATGGCAAGAAAAAAGAAAGCCTATGTCAAAGAGAAAAAATTATTTTAAAAAAGGAATAGTCATGTGGTTGAAATGAAAATAGAAAAGAAGAAGCGGAGAAAGACATCCTAGTTCTCCTTCTCCTTCTTCGCCTTCTGCTTCTTGGGCACGCGCGCAAGCCAGTAGAGGCCAATGGCGGCGAACATGTTGAAGATGATGAAGGCCCACAGGATGCCAAAGTTGCGCCAGCGGTCGTCGTAGCTGCTGTTGATGCCGGCAAGGAAGACGTCGGTGCTGGTGTAGGAGCAGAGACGGCAGGCGTCGGTGTTGTCTTCATTGCCGGGCTCGAGTGATCCGGTGCCGTTGTTCGCACGGTAGTCGGACAGATACTCGTAGCAAGTCTGGCCGGCTGCAGGAGAGAACTCGACGTATTCGTTTTGGGCGCAGGTGACGGTGTTGCCGGCGAGGCCGACGCTGAGAATGCCGGAGACGAGGTAGGTGAAGGGAGAGACTCTGTACATGAAGATCCAGAAGCGGGGGAATTGGCTTGGTGAGGCGATAACACCGCAGAAAATAAGGCAGAGGGAGAACATGAGGTTGGCAATGTTGCCACCGGTTTCTGCGTCGGCAATACCAGCGATGATCATGTTGGTGAAAGTAGATGCGAACAGAAGGAACTGCAGTGTGAAGAGGAAGAAGAGTGCACCACGCTCGTGTTCTCCTCCGGCCGCGGCGGCGTTGTTCTGAAGGCCAATCGGGTAGTAGAAGCACACGAAGATGATAACAGCCATGAGAGCGTTCCAGGGAAGTTCAACGGTGATGTTGGAGATCATGAAAGCCTTCCAGGAGTAGGTTCTGCTAGGGCGCTCACGAACCTCGTACAGGGAACGCTGAGTGACGAAGTGAGGCATGATTTGCTGAACAAGTTGACCGAAGATAGTGAACAGAAGGAAAATCGAGAACATTTGGTTCTGAAGACCCTGCTGGGTGAGGGGAGCACGGAAGAAGATGAATCCAATGAAGATGGAGGAACCAAGACAGAGTGCGGCCTTCGAGTAGATGTAAGAGGGTGTGCGCCAGTACTGCTCGAAGACACGCTTAGTGACTTCCCAGAGCTGAAGACCGAAAGGAGCAGCAAATTCGCGGTACGATTGCTTGTCGGCTTTAGCGTCGGCAGTGGTAGTCCTAGTGATTTGACCTGGGCGCTCATCTCTGAGGTAGTCGAGCTCGCGTTGAACTTCCTGGTACTCCTTGCTGTTGCGCCATGTCTGGTGCCAGTCGATGTCTGTGTGAGATCCGGGTGCAGCGCCAATGACTTCAAGCATCCATTCTGCAGGGTTTGCGGCAGGTGGACACTTGTGGGCGCCGTTACGCTCGAAGTAACTGGTGAGAATGTTCGAGTTGTCGCCAACTTCACCGTAGTAGACTGTGCGACCACCCTTAGCCAGGAAGAGGAGACGATCGAAGCGCTGGAAGAGCATAGCAGAAGGCTGGTGGATAGTACACAGAATAGCCTGACCGGAGTTTGCGAGCTTCTCAAGCAAGTCGAGAATAGCCCACGATGTTTGAGAATCAAGACCAGAGGAAGGTTCGTCAAGGAACAACAGGAGCTGTGGCTTAGCGGCAAGCTCGACACCGATAGTAAGACGCTTACGCTGCTCGACGTTGAGACCTTCACCGGGCACACCAACGACTGCGTCGGCGTACTCCTCCATGTCCAGAAGCTTGATGACTTCGTTCACGTAGTCAAGCTTTTCTTTGCGAGACACATCGGCAGGCTGACGGAGGATTGCGCTGAAGTTGAGAGCCTCGCGGACAGTCGAAGTTTGAAGATGCAAATCTTGCTGCTGAACGTAACCAGTTTTGCGTTGGAAGGATTCGTCACGCTGGCGTCCATCGACGAGCATCTCACCGCCAATGACGCCCATGGTGACACGGGTGGCGAGCACATCCAAAAGAGTAGTTTTTCCAGCACCTGAGACACCCATAAGTGCGGTAAGAGTACCAGGCTTAACCCATCCGTCAACGTGGTCGAGAATACGCCTGTCCTCCTTCTTGATCTTGATGTCGTAGGTGACGTCCCTCCAGCTGAAGATGGCGGTCTGCTTCTGAATGATATCTGTGGCCGAGGTGTAGCTCTCCTTCTTGGTGAGTGCTGCACCGTTGGCGCCAGACTCCTCATCACGAGCCTTCTCCTTGAGCGAAGCCGGGGTGTGACCTCTGCGGAAGACCAAGACTTCACCCTTCGACTTCTTCGCAGAGATGAATTCAGTGGCAGCAATGTAGAATGTGCAGAGACCGATCACAAAGGCGAACAGGATACCGACGTTCCTCCATTTGTGGGAGTTGTAGTACTGGAAAGAGGAGTTGATGTAATCGTCACCATTGACGTATTGCTGACCAGGAATAGAGCCGATGGCAGAGCAGACACGCTCGCCAAGAGCCCAATCTCCGTAGTTAGGAATATCCATGCTGCAGAAGAATTCACGGTTGTGGAACTCGTTGACCATGAGAGATTCGAAGGCGTAAGCGATTGGGTCCAAGTAGTTGATCCATCTGCACCAACCCAGCATGTAGGGCACGGGAATGGCGAAACCAGTGAACGTGACGATTGCCAAAATGATGATCGCTGCAGGCGCCATAGCTTGCGAGAGAGTTCGAGATACCGAAGCGATCGTTCTGAACAACATAGACATAACAAGCGTCGCAATGAAGCTGACAAAGACGAAGAAGAAGAACGCTCCAGGAGTGCGTCGAAGGTTTGCCATAAAGTAGAGGACCAAGTTGAAGAGAATCGCGTTCATAATCTTGTAAGGCATGTCAGTGAGCATTGATGCCCACGCTTCAGCCGAAGGATGATAGAGCGCATATCTGCTGTGCTTTTCGACGATGTTTCGTTGAGCGTACAGGGTGAGAATCTCGAGAGCAGAACCGAAGGCGTTCATCAGGATAGCGAAGAAGAGGACTGCACCACGTTGGAAGAAAGAACTAGTGGTCTGCGGCATGTTGTAGAAGACCGAGCCGATGATAAGTGCCATAATGATATTGCCGAAGAGTTGAGTGAAGGTCAGACTGGGGTCACCCTTCAGACGTTGGAAGCCACGCCAGAGGCAGAGCTTGATCTGTTGGGAGTAGGAGAGAGTGTAAGGCGACTTGCGACGAGCGTGCTTCGCCTGCTGAGCGCGACGAGAGTCGAGGAATTCCTGCGCCTTCTCGCCGCCAATGGGGTTCTCTTGGTTGTAGACTTCGATATCCTTGAGCAGTTGTGCGCGCTCAGGGCTGGCCTTCCAGCGCGCCGCAAACTCTTCGGCGGTTCTAGGGACCTGGTTCTCCATTCCCTGGCGCACAACACGCTCCTGTGATGAAGTCATGGATGTGAGGAAATCGGAGTCGGTTTGACGGTCAGGGCAGACGAAGCCCATTCTCTCGAAGTAGCCACGTGCCTCGGTGGTGATGCCGAAGAAGATCTCATAGCCCTCGTAGAGAACGATGACCTTGTCGAAGACGTCGTAAGCAGCCTGAGGAGCCTGGTAAATTGCGACCATAGCAGCCGATCCTCCAAGCTCTGTTGAAAGACGGAGAGTCTTGACGAACTCAATAGCGTTGGCAGAATCCAGACCACGAGTACTGTTGTCCCAAGCCTGCAGAGGAGCACCGCTAAGTGCTGCCTCTGCAATAGAGACACGCTTACGCTCACCACCGGACACACCACGAACGAAATCGTTGCCAACCACTGTGTTGATCGTGTGGCTGATACCGAAGGTCGCCATCATCATGTCACGCATGTGCTCGGCGTAGATCTTCTTGCTGACACCACCTGGGATGCTCCTAGGGGCTCTTGCGCGGGCAGCGAAGTACAGGGTGTCGCCAACAGTAAGCATGGGGAAGTGGACATCGACTTCAGCAGTGTAGATGGCTTCACCTCGGTGGTAAGTGTGCATCTCCTCAGGAGTAATACCCTGGTAGTTGACTTCAGAGCCTGAATCGATGTTGAAGCCATGGGTCTCTCCAGTCAAGGTCTTCAAGAAAGTAGAGCAACCAGATCCAGGAGGTCCGAGAACCACAAGCATCTCACCGCTCTTGACAAGACCTTCGAAGTCGCGGAGAATATCAATTCTACGCTGCTTGGCCAGACCGAGTGCGCTCTTGATCGGGTCCGCGAGCTTCAACCAGACGTTTGCCACATCGGCTTGGTAATCGGTAGCAGCACCAAAACCGTGAGCGCTAAGGTTGCGGAAAGATACACCAGAGGTACGGCCGGGAGTCTTGTTCTCGTCGTGGTTCAGCTTGATCATGCTCTTCACCCATGATCGCGCCTTGAAGTTTGGTGATTTGGGGTCGAGTTCGGAATCTGCGGCAGCTTCGAATGGGTTGCCAGGGATGTTAGACCAGGTACTTTGCCTGCTGAGGGATCTTGCGAGCTCGTTGATAGCCTTATCGGTCTGAACTTGTTGCTCCTTTTCCCGCTCTGCCTCAGAATCGCTTTCTGCGCGCTCGAGACCAGCTTTCGACAGGTCGACTTCATCAAGGGTCTTTTCGAGTGCGGGAGTGGCACCTTTTGACAGATGGGTGTGTGCAGTTGCGTAAGTCTCCTCGCGGTTGGCGGCTGGACGATGAACTGATGTGGTGGATGGTCTGCGGTTCCTGGATAATGTGCGAGCTAAGCTACCACGACGCTCCTGACGGTGGCCTTCTTGTACGGGATCCTGGTCTGTGATGTGTGACCGCGGCAGGAAAGCAGTGCCACCTTCTTGGGCACCACTCGTCTCTGCTGTGCGGTCATAGTTGCCAAAGGAAAAATTGCCCACGAGGGACATGTTGGCGGTTGTTGTGTATTATGCTATGCCTGGAATGCTGTCTGTATTATCGAATGGTATTGTTGTGGTCGAAGCTGCTGTAGAGGGGGTAGATAAGATTAGACTGCCAACGGTCGAATGGCGTTTGACCACGCGAATAGGTGAGGATCAGAGCAATAGCCGCAGACTTTATCACAATGACAACCAGGGCGGAGGAGGAACTTATTTGAACGCCATGTGCAGAAATCGACTGGGATGGATAGTCCATTGCCCCGGGACAACCTACTATTGGCGAGCACACCAGGCTCTAAACGTGAATAGCGCACATTTCTTGCAGGCAGCCCTGACCGGCAGCACTGCATCCGAATCGTTTATCTCGTTTATTTGGCTCCCACGGATCTGCGTGGCTCCGAGCACAAGGCGGGAAACGCCACACATGTGGCGCGATCGCATACGATGTTCTCTGATTGGCTGACATGACCAAGTTATGCACAGCATTTTATACTACTTCCTCAAGGTCATCTCACGGCTCAGGCTCTTCTCATCTTCCGCCCCGCAGTCGTCGTGTCAGGACCTCCTGTCGTTACCTCCTACCATATCTCCATCCGAGATCGTAGCCTCTCCATATTAGTGAGATGTATTGTTGCCGTAAGCATCAACGGAAGCGGACACGGACATGTTTCAGCAACATTGTGCCTGTCCAGCCCTACACGCGTTGACTCAGCCTCAAGCTCGGAACCGGATGTCTCCAGGTTCTGTGTGTTGCATACCATTCATGGTATTTCTCCTTGTGGACGTCGACAGACTTGGGCTTTGTCAGGAGTTATTCTCAGTGGAGTTGGAGTGGAACGAGCGTAAGTGGCGCCATACCTCCTACAAGAGCAACCCCTACCTCCTGTATGGTTCGCTAGCCTCGCCTTGTGCTTTTTGCGTTTGTAAGAATGGTTCGATCTCTTCTGGTTCAAGCATAAATCGTTCGAGTTTCATATAGAGTGCCCATCTCAGCACTGGATGCTGCTCCTAAATCATAACTCCAAAGATCCACAGTGCAGGCATCGAATGGTTTGTATCTGTATGTCAAACAGCAAATTCCCACGAGTCAACCAACCAGCATCAGCCACAATGGGAAATTCCCACTCGGGTGCGTATCGATTGTCTCCCGAATTGTTCAAGAAAGAAAACGTTCCAGACCCGACCCGAAAGAGCCCCTTCGCTTGTGCAAAAGTGCGCTTTCGCATTACTGTACACTCTAGCTCCTTGGTAAAGCGCTCACTTCCGTGCGGTGATTCACCATGCGCCATCCGACAACAGCTGCATTGGTTCGTCTGGGCATGACGCCACAAGAGATGTCGCCGAGCAATTATCCCTTGCCCCTGTGCATGTCTTGCTTACTCCCGGACGCGGGTACGAGTGCGAACCGTTTTTCGGACTCGCATGCCGACGGATGTCTCGTTGTCGAGGATCCTTCGTCACTTTGTGCTGTGCGTGTGACTTGCTGGTACATTTGTACATTTATATACTTGTACTTCAAGTAAGCAGCTACGGCTCTCCGAATGGCATTGCCGCCGTTCTTCCGCCACACACACTGACATGAGGATCAGATGTGCTGCTTTCGAGATACTCGCCGTTTGCCACTTGAAACACACCACGCAATCCGCCGACCGGCACTCAAATTAGAAAACCACGTTGCTGCTTCCTCCAACGTCTCGTCTCGACTCATTGATTCCGATCGTCTGGGTACCCAAACTCTACCTTTGACTTTTCTGTGACGCCTTCGAGCTACGTCATGATGGCTGAATCATGTCGTCGTGACATTTCAGAGGCTCTCTCCAAGGGTGGCTTGACTTTAACACGCGCCCAGGTACGCCTTACTTGTCGTCGATCTCCAGTCCGGTGACTTTGACAGCCTTGTGGGTTTGGTACGTACGCTTAAACATCAACAAGACGACTTTCAGAAACTCGCCGTAAGTATGTAATGAAACTCATTCCGATTCCAATGAACCACTGCACCGAGGCAGTAGATCCTGATACACAACGTAAAAGCGACCAGGACCGTTACCGCGGCCACGTCAGAAAAGCAACAGGAAAAGGCGAACAAACCACCATCCGAAATGTGATTTCTAAGCACTTGGTTACCAGCAGCCTACAGCCAACCAGCATTTTTGAGCCTCTGTCGTTGCCCTCCAAGCATATCGAGCGTGTCATTCACGCCGATGATCTTGGAAATGTACGACCTGCTCCCATCTCGCGTAGAAAACCCTAACATCGACAAATGCGACGACTGTGGCCCAAACCCCATGCACGAGATGGGCCTGACCGCGCTACAGCCCCTGTGATGGCGTCCGACTCATCACTGATACTTCCAGCAACGCCGTTATTCACCTCATGACCCCCGTTGCTCGGTCAAGATGTTCGAGTTGCTTACGAATTGACGCCTGCCCTAACGATGCAAACCTCAGGAAGTCCTTCGGCCTCGCCGTACCCACCGCTGGCTTCCAATCGATCTTCTTCGCACCATTCGCCGTACCCGCAGATGACTTTCAAAGCCTCATCGTACAACTTGCCGTACCCACCGCTGGCTTCTTCGACTTCCAAGACTTCTTCGGACGAATCGCAGTAACTATCGTAGGTATGGGTAGACAATGTGTGATTAAGAGTCTGTCGATTCAAATTTCTCACTATGTGTGTACCACTTGGCTCGATTATCGTATTCATGGTTCAACTTCCCGGGGTTCATGCTGGTAGACTTCGATATTGTATTGAAAGGGTTTCATAAAAACCCTAATAGATCTAGAGTAGATGCAGCCATTTCTCAATGACAAATCTAAGTATCATTCGGAGTCGGAAACCAGGACATGGCTCGGAAAGAGCACTGTCGGTCGCGAGAACTTCTTGCACATAAGCAACATGACCGACACTGACTACACGGAGCTCGAGCAATGGTGCCAGGAACAGCTCATGACCCCGTGCCCAGACACAGAGATCAGCAAATCCATCCACAAGCCGAACAACAAGGACGGACTTGTTGCAGCACCCGGCGACGATATCTTACTCTTCATGCTTGGTGGCGGTGGAGCGGAGTTCCAGTCTTTGCTCTTCCTGTTCGACAACGCTGCGAGGGAGAGACACCCAACAGTCTTCGCCCACATGGGCAAACAGGCCGTAGTCAAGAGTGACCATCCAGGCGAAGAGGACAAGGACATCATCATGCTCAGCGATAAGGACCGCGACAAATTACTGTACACGACACGGCTCCGTGAGGCTGCCAGATTCAAGAATGCCTGGGACCACGACCAGAAGTCTCTCGGCAATGTGAAACGTCGTGCTGTCGGACACATCGATGCCTCTCCGAGCAAGCCATATGGCATCAGACACAAGTCGGAGTCAACGCCGCGGCTCTACAATTTGAAGCTGACGATCATCGGTATTAGCACATGTGCTGGTGTCCCGATCACTGAGAGGGAATTTGACCATGGAGACGTCAAGACTGGACAGCGCATCGATATCCCGTTCCATAAATTTTGCAGTCTACAAGGCTACAACGATGTGACGAACAGCATCAAGCCGGGCCTGGATGTAAGGCACTTCAGTGCTCAAAGCTCGTTGAGATCGTCAATGCCAAAAAGGTGTTCAGCTTCGAGACAGGTCAGCTATCTTTGGCAAAGGCGCTAAGGGTTTGTGATAATGGTGGCGACAAGAAGAGGGAGTGACACTTCCGTGCCTACAAGGACAAGAAGCATGAACATTGGCTTCGGCATATTTTAACCCAACTGCAGGCTGAGGGCAACGAGGACCTGGGAAAATAAGTTCGTAGTGCACTGGAAGGAAGACGCGCTCTGGCAGGGTGGGGCTTGAAGAGAGAATGAACGTGTAGTGATGGTCTTCGGGGGTCGAAACGCGAACCATTGCGTCACGAATCTGCAATAATAATAAGTAGTTGAGAAGATAAAGGCATGCATTGGAACCACTGGCCATCTTTAAGTTGCGAGTATAGTTATCCTTGAGCAGTGGTCTAACGATATTTACGTACACGACCGGGAGATGCATACTAAGCCCTCAGCCTAACTCAATGGTATTCCTAGCCCACATGAATACTCGGCCCATCAGTACTACCACAGTGGCTGTTGAGAAAGGTGCAGATATGTAGGCTTTGCGCAGCGCTCTTCACAAACCGTCTCTCAGTGACGGATGTGGTTGTTGTCTTGAAATCGAGTCTAACGGTGTTCGCATACATGGCCGTGAAATACATACTAAGCACTGAATGTATCTCCATTATTGTAGATGTAGCTCAACAAGAAGACTATGCCTGTCAATACTGCTATAGTGGTTCATGTTACTAAGAAAGGGTCAAGTGTCAGACGCCTCCAAGCTACGTCATGATCGCTGATTCGTTGATGTCGCTGTAACTTTTTGGAGGCTCGTCTCTCGGCTCTTTCCAACTACAAGGGTGGCTGAACCTTTTGACACAGGCCTTACTCGTCGATCTTTAATATCGTGATATTTGCATACTTCCTCGGCCTGTGAGCCCATCGACACAGCATCGCGCCACAACAATGTCATCACGCGCCCTCCGCAAAGCCCAGCGCGAGCGCGAAGAGCAAGAACAGCTGCAGAAGCTCCAGCAGCAGGAAGAAGAAGAAGAGTCAGAAGAGGAATATGTGCCGGTGCCCGCGAAGAAAAGCGCATTTGCGATGTTGGGCGAAGAGGAGGACAACGACGACGAAGACGACGAGGACAATCAGGACGAGGGCGGGGTTGCTGTCGACGAGGAGCCCGTGGTAGAAGCAGCGCCTGTAAAAGCACCTTCGAAAAAGAAGAAGAAGAAAAAGGCCAAGGGCAAGAGCGGTGGGGGTACGCCTGGCACGCCTGCTCAGCAGGGTCCTGCGCAGAAAGATGATGATGTGGATGAGATTGATGCTGCGCTGAAACAGCTTTCTGCTTCAGGGAAGTCTGCGGGAAACACCACTGCTGGATCGAATGATGCAATTAATGAGAGCTCGAAGCTTCTCGCCATCGACACGCACCACTTGCACGCGCAGAATGAAATGCGACGTCTGTTTGGGCGCGCTGCGCTGGAAGGGGGTGACGATGACGAGCAAGGTGCGCCAGGCGGTGCAGGAGGCAACCGAAGGCAGCAGAGGAGAGGTCAACAGGTTGGTCTAGCACAGGCGCTGAGAGGCCAGCGAGGACAAGGCGGAAGGACTGGCGGTCTCGGATCACTTGGCCTCAGGCGCAACATCTTCATCCAGGGCAAGGAAGAGTGGCCAGTTGCAACTGGAGGCGGTCTCGGCATGGAAGTGGTTGAGAAGAAGGCCGATGGAACTGTGGAATACCGCTACGTGCACAACCGTGCTTATCAAGACGTACAGTCGCAGTTCGAAAGCTGCGTTGCGTCTATGGACCCCAACCGATTGGTCGTCTTGCTCCAGCACAACCCATACCATATCAGCACGCTTCTGCAGGTCTCGGAGATTGCAAAGCAGGAGAGCGATCATGCGACTTCAGGTGATCTGCTGGAGCGCGCGCTCTTCTCGCTCGGCAGAGCAGTACACAGCACTTTCGCGAAGAATCTGTCGGAAGGCAAGGCACGGCTCGACTTCAACAGACCCGAAAACCGAGAGTTCTGGCTGGCGAGCTGGAAATACATGCAGAACCTTAGCATGCGCGCAACCTGGCGGACGGTCTACGAGTGGGCAAAACTATTGCTGTCTCTGGCTCCAGAGCAGGATCCATACGCGATCTGGCTTGTCCTCGATCAATATGCGATCCGCTCGCAACAATCCTTGGACTACCTCAACATCAGCCGCAACGCCACATTCAAGACTGTTCACAACGACCTGCCAAATGTGCAGCTCAGCCAAGGTCTTGCAGAATACCGAGCAGGAAACAAGAGCAAGGGCCAGCAGGCTCTTTTCACCGCCATCGGACGCTTCCCATGGGTAGTCGCACGTCTGATGCAAGAGCTTAGCATCCAGCCTCCACCAGCAGTCTGGGGCAAGGAACCGCGTACTGACAGGGAGAAGCTGCATGCAGAGCTCTACGCAATCCGCGCCAAAGATCTCTGGAACACTCCCGAAATCTGCGAATTCCTCGAAGAAATAGCGAGCGCCGTACCTCCTGAGATCCCACCTGCCGCGCCCAACACAGAAGAAATCACCATGAACGAAGCTCGCCACGTCCTTCTCTCGGAGGTACCTGCATTAATCGCACACGTACCACGCGAGTACACAGCACAACTAACTTCGACCGCCGACCCACTCCCTCCACCAACTTCGATCGCCTCCTATGAAACAACACCACAGCCTCAAGTCAACTCAGCACCACGTGCCGTCAGCGCGTCCTCCGCCGCCGAGAACTTCCGCGAGCTGCAGGGCCTGTACGGCTTCTTCGCCAACCTCTTCCCCTGGTTCAACCCCACCGGTGCCCCGACCGATGGTGCCGCCGAAGCCCAGCAGCCCACCGAAGAGGAGATTGAGCGCCGCATTCAAGCCTCCGGTCTGAACGAAGAGACCATCGTGCAAAGGACGCAGCGTATGATGGAGCTACAAGCCAGTTTGCTCGGAGAAGATGACGATGCGGGCCGCCGAAATGCGCCGGTCGAGGAGGAGCCTTTCCCCGAGCCGCCGCCTTATGCTGGTCCGCAGACACCACTTGCTCTTGCGCAGGCGGCGAGAGTGGCTGAGGCTGAGAGGGCTGATGCTGAGAGGTTGAGACAAGCACATGTTGAGGATGGTGACGATGAGTGAGGTAGCGACTTGGCTGGCTGATAGAACACGACGATGATGATGTTCCGAATCATGAATGAAAGAATACATGTACATCGACTGCATATACAAATACTCATTGTCATAATATACCAGGCATTCGTCTACATGTACTGCCGTCGATTACGACATGTAGGGGCACATGCACATTCGCACCTGTTTTCTTAGGGTTCGAGTTGGGGCATGGCATTTCACATCGGCATCGATGTATTGGACTCTTGTGGATGTCTATGGTCATCTTGAGCACTCTAGTATGTTTGGAACTGTTTTACAGCAATGTTGAATTGGGTTGGTATGCGTATCTGTCATGGTAATCACGATTTGCGTCAAAAACGCATTATTGCTGGTCTGAAGCTGAATGTGCACGACATAACGCCTGTGTTGGCCTAGAACAAGCTGCCACTTTGCACGAAACCCAGTTTTTGGTAACAGAAATCGATCGATATTGTCGTTGATGGATGTATTAGCCAGAGAGGTCATCATGTAGTTATAATTGTGCTATATGTATACAATATTGCTGTCTTCCATTCTCGCCGTCCTAGTCCAACAGCGAGATCGAGCCAACGTCATATCTCCAACATCCAATCCAGCGCAGATCACATGCATTGGAAACCACGACGATGTCAATGTAAATGGCTAAACCACATTCTCCCTACCCGACACAAACACTCCTCTCCTCCCTCTAGCATGACCACGCCATACAAACATCACGCCTCCTCCGTGGTCCCCGCCCAACTCGCCTTCCTCGCGATCTACAACCCCACCCTCGGTCCTACAGACGAGACCTTCGCCGACCAGCTGGTCTTCTGGTACTCGCGCAAAGCAACAGAGGCGCGACGCGCAGACAAGGCCAGCAACGATTTCGCCGGCGATGCGCGCAGGAAGGCCGCGGACAGGGAGGAGGAGAACGAGCGGCTGAGGCAGATCGGGCTGGCGCAGGGCATGATTGGCTTCGCGAAGACTTTCTCAGACGGCGAGCGGCCGGTCGATTCGATTGAGACGGATAAGTCGCGCATTGTGCTACATGAACTGGAGAATGGGTGGTGGATTCTGGCGTCGATCGATCTCACGCGACTGCCGGCTGCGACGCCTGTGGGTTCGAGCAAGAGCAAGGTTGATCCGAACGCGAAGCCTGTGTTGGAGTACTCTTCGCGCGAAGTGAGCCCTCCAGCCTTGCTCACGCAGCAGTTGGTACAGGCACACTGGATTTTCATGCTGCATCATGGGCCGACTCTGGACGAACTCTTTGTCAAGCTGTCGCGTGAGAAGTTCTGTAGCACCCTGGAGCGATACTGGATGCGTTTTGCTCGCAGCTGGGATGTGCTGCTACATGGCAATCCGGCATCAGATGTGTTTGGAGGCATCAAGCTCGCTGTCGGCGGTGAGCTTGGCGTTGGAGTTGGAGAAGAAGAATGGGGAAGTTCAGAGAGGGAGGTGCTGGAAGACTTGACGAGGAGGACAGAAGGCTTGGTCGATGTTGTTGTAGCCAGGTATGGTGAGCCTGCGACCCAAGAGGAGAGCTCTGCCAACGACACAGAAGTGCTTCCATGGCTTGGAAGTGGCAATGTACCCTCAGCTTCAGACGGAATCATCTTTGGCGGCCTTGACAAGATGAATCGACATTCGGTGCGGAGTGTTTCGCTTTGGATGCAGCATATCTACTCATACGGAGACTACGCCTATGGTGTGAAAGACAATCCGCATCGAGAGCGACGAAAGAGGCGAAGGCGCAATCCCCTACCACAAATGGACAGCACTTCCAGCCCATCAACAAAGTCTCGTACATCCACAACAAAGGACCCGAAACAAAAAGTGCAGCAACAGGAAACAGTCACGAGACCAGAGTCACCCTTAATCGACCCCGATCTTCTTCCAAAGGACCATCGACCTCAAATGTATGACCGAGTTGCTTCGCACGACCACGCAACTGGTCAAATGACACCACAAAGTGCCAGTCATCCTGAGATTCCTCCGCCAATTGTCTCAGCCGCTGAGCAGGCGCTCAACAAGGCGACGAAAGATGCAGACAAGAAGTCTGCAGAAGCACCACCAGCAGAAACAGAAGACGGCACGACAATGGGTATACCGGACCAGTATATGAAGTACATGACCTTTGGCCTGAGTTCACTAGCCAAATCATATACCAAAAAGCCGACAGAAGTCACAAAGCCAACAACAGAGAGCCCAAGGAAACCGAAACCAACCGGGAACAACAGGAAGCCGAAGACGTCAAGGCAGAGTGAAGACCAAAGTGACGAAAAGCCTGAATTGTCGCACGCCGATCCAATCCCAGATGGTGAAGAGCTTCGTGCTAAAATCGCGCGGCAGATACATGACGAGAACCAAGGCCACTTCGTGGTTGGATTGAAAGGGGATCTCTCCGTAGACTCGTCCGCCAACTCTGATGAAGACGCAAACATGACCGAAGGTAGCTTTGGTGAGGAGTCAGACGGCAACCGCATTCTCCTTCGCACACTACAAATCGAGCTCACGCCCAAAGTGCAAGATTACACCGACAAAGTGAACGAAGACCTGGAACGAGGTGACAACGCCAGCAACAAGACCGGCCACCTACTGCCAGAGAACCCGGTTACGAAAGACTTTCGCCGTCTTCGGGTCCTCATTTATGTCCGCCGTCCATTCGTATTTGCCTTCCTCTTCGAGCAACGGACCCCATCACTCAGCTACTCCGGTCTTTACAAATCATTGCACGCCACTCTCGCACCGATTCATAAACGCCTCTTCTCCTCTACCAGCCCCGAGACCGTCGCCCAGCGTATCGACCTCTCACAATACCAGCACCAGGCGCAGCAATCACCCATCAACCAAAACACAAACAACGACACAACCTCATCATCAAACAACGAAATCTTCTCCCTCATCTACGACCCAGCAACCCTCTCCCTACACTCCAGCATCCCCAACATCCCTCCTCCCGGCGGCTACAAACCCTGGGCGCGCATCGACGCCCTCAACGTCCACGCCACCCTCCTCGCCAGCTTATCCGCCACCAGCGGCGTCAAAGGCGAAACCGCTCTCGAGCGCACGAGTAAGACCGCGCGCGGCTGGTGGGTCGTCTGGCTGCGCATGCCACCTTCAGTCGCTCTGGACGACGCACGGCCTGGCCCTGGCGGCTCGGGATCTGAAGTGGGAGGAGACGATACTGCGGAAAGCGGGGAGGGCCTTGATTCGCAGGGCGGCGCGATCAGTACCTTGGGCATACCGAGCTCGCTGAAGCCTGCCAAATTGGCGGAGGAGACGCATCGTGTCGCGTTCCTTGTGCGCAAGGCTGGAGAGAATGGGTCCGGTTCTGGGGGTTCGGTTTCTGCTGCTGGACAGAGCAAGAGTAGGCTGGGGAGCGCGATGTGGAGTTCGTTAGGAATGAGGGCTGTGAGTGGAGGAGGAGGAGGTGGTGGTGGTTCGGAAGGAGAGAGTACCACTGCTTTGGGTGGCGGAGGGTTTGGAATCGATGCGAGGAGGTATGTTGAGGGGTTACTGAGTTTGAACCGGTAGATACTAATCATATGCTGTCACATGTTATGACAAACTGTTGCGCGCCGCCTGTCGTTACGAATCACTCGTCAAAAGGAACGCCGCTTAAATCCACCTCAACACAAACAACATCCTCTCCCCAAACCCCTTCACGTCGCGCACTCCACCCTGACGCCGTTATACGGCCCACTATGATCCCTATAAACCTGCTCGTTCAACGCATTGATAGCCCCAGCCGAACACTTCACATGACCATTTATTATTTTCCTGACACTTCTGCCATGAATTATCCGTGTTTTCGAAGCATGGGAACAGACAATACAATTCAGCATACCGACATCAAATGTAATGTAATGTATCATTTTCCTTCCATGTATCGCAATATGAGCGAGCAGAGGATTGCTATATAGTAGTACAGGCTTTTTGTCGGCGCCATCTGAGAGACAACCGCAAAGCCTTCGAGGAACACCAAAACTCCTACGCTGTGCTTTCAAACCACATTGAACCAACCAATCAAGTAAATCAAGAGAGCTTTTCTCAAAGCTTAGCTTTCACGCCCTCGACACCGTGTGCTCCGCCGTTCGCCGCAGTGGCCGAAGCTTCATTGTTGAGCTCCACGCTGCCAGAGTTCTCACCATTGCCGAAGAAGATGACCTGGACAGTGAGGTCGTCTCTGTAGCGGCGGCTGTAAGGCGAAGGGAGAGTGAGCAGTGCAGAGATCATGTCCTTGTCCTTTCCGCCGAGTGCGTTGCGGACAAGATGGGTGGCAGCGTTGGCGTCCTCGACAACGAAGCGCTCATCCTTGCCAGACTCGACACCCCACTGCTGTTGTCTGATAGGTGCGCGCTGTCCACCATTTGCACCTGCGTCGTGGTGGTCCACAGGGAGCGAAGCCTTTTGTGAAGAGAACCACGACTGCAACCAGCCACCGGCAGATGCAGACTTGCTAGTAGATGCCTGCTTCTCGAGCCATTGGCCGACAAGACCAACGACCTCTTCGTTGGAAAGCATCTCCCAGAGACCATCTGTGGCCAGAACGACAAAGTCGCCCTTTGTTGGGTCGACCTTGGTTGTTGTGACGACAGGCTCTGCCGTAACGTATGGTGGTGTCTTGAGATGCTTAGAGGGTGTGCGACCAAAGAATGACTTCTTCATCTTGTCCTGGGTCTCCTTGGTCCACTTGTACACAGCGTCACCAAAGGCACGACTGGGCTCAAGACCGCCAAGGATACGACCGTTGGCAGTGACATAAGGCTCGTTGGGGTGTTCAGCACGAAGACGTGCGTCTTCAGACGGAGTGCCACCGGTTTGATCCTCAGAAAGCGCAATCGCAGTCCATTTGCCACTTGCTCCCCTACGTCCGAGAACAGCACGACTATCACCAGTGCAAGCCACGCGGAGCTCCTTGGAGCGGCTGTCGTAGAAGCTGAGGAGAGCGCAGGAGCCAGAAAGAGCAGGAGCCAGAAGTTCGGCGGCAACACGCTTGGACTGTTGCTTGAGAACCTTTTGCACAGAGTCATTGACGATTTCGTGATCCAGTTTGACAAAGCCGTTCTTGATTGCAGCGTCCACGGAGTCGGCGGTAGGGTAGGTCAACTGAGGGTCCTGCAGGGCTGCCTTGTAAGTCTTGTTCAGCTCACGGGCGACGTAGGAGACGAGAGTCTCGCGGAGTTTGGCAGAGGTGGTCCATCCAGCGTGGCCGTCGAAGACACCCCAGAACATCCAGTCGGAGCTAGTCTTGCCAGGTTCGGCAGCAGCGGTCGAGTCCGGAACCTCTACGATCTTCTCCACGTGGTCATCCTCGATAGGGTCGTTGCTGGGAATCTGAACCACATCGTATCGCACCACACCCTCGCCCCTGTTGACCAGATAGCTTTCCTCGTTTGTCCTCAACTTGGCGTCTGCTTGCTCAGGAGTCAGCATCTCCAGAACTTTACGGCCCGAGTGATCTGTCTCCTTGCTGATGGGCACGTCTGCCGGGATCTGGGCTGTGAAGAGTTGACCTTGTTCAACAATGAGTGCCTTGCGGACCGCCTCGGGGACCTGGCTTGAAGAAAGACCGTCCACGGGAGATGTTGAGGATGCTGCGTATGCTACAGATGGGGTGTTGGAGTATGCTCTGGCCTGGCTCCCTGCGAGACTGGTTGCCGACGGCGCGGCGTCCGTTTGTCCAACGCCGTTTTGGTATGCGTAGTAGATGGCACCAGCGCCTACGCCGAGGGCGAGAGGTCCTGAGAGGCGGCGGAACTGCATGGACGCGTGAAGCGGACGAAGGTTGCGGGAGGCTATAGAGCGCTGGAAGGAGACATTGTTGGCTCCGCTGATGCGGAGAGTCTTGAGGGCCTTGCGCGGCGTCGGCCGGCGGAAAGTGCGCAAGTTCTGCACTATGGCGCGGCGCATAGTGGTCTAGAGGGTGCGCACGCAGCGGCGGAGCATGGAGGGGATGTAGGTGACGGCGGAGGATATAGCGGTGGTGGTGGAGAGGGTGGTGGTGAGCGACGACTACACTTCTGTGATTGACGATGCCGAACCAAACGCGCGCCTGCCCTGCCCATCACACGCTCACGCGGAGGTCAGACGTTTGATGTCCCAATAAGCACTAGCTCTTCCGAGATCCCGCGCTCGCCCCGAGCTTGGCACGGTCGATCCCGCCGCCCGCACACGCCGCTCGCCCTCCCAATTTTGTGTGCAGGTCGAACTTTCGCAGCTTCAGTTTGGACGCCAGCGACTACCGATACTCGACAAATCGATATACCGTCAATACCGTCGCCATGCCTAACGCCACCAAGTCCAACAAGCCCGCCGGCAAGGTCGGCCGCAGCGCCATCGAGGATGT
>Ga0265797_10002153_pt1 | contig 33615 bp, 38 predicted proteins | sample P2T30metagenome_FD_192433 | JGI IMG/M metagenome (GOLD analysis project Ga0265797, IMG submission 192433) | Plant litter microbial communities from East Loma Ridge, Irvine, California - P2 T30 | ecosystem: Environmental > Terrestrial > Plant litter > Unclassified | place: USA: California... | reverse complement strand
GGCACGCCGGTGCACGTGCACCCGCACGTGCTGCGCCACTCGTTCGCGTCGCACCTGCTGCAATCGTCGGGCGACCTGCGCGCGGTGCAGGAATTGCTCGGCCACGCCAGCATCACGTCCACCCAGATCTATACGGCACTGGACTTTCAGCACCTGTCGAAGGTGTATGACGCGGCCCACCCGCGCGCCAAGGCAAAACCGACATCAAAGTAAGGCGACATCGCGCCGGATAGTCGTTTGGGGTTTGAACTCCATCAAGCCCTGACACGCTAGTGTCCTGAATCGGAAGTTCGTTGAGTAATCAATGTGGCGAAGTCGGCCTGAGACAAGGAGCAAAGCACAGCAAGGCCGGGGCCTTGCGCGCACTTGCGACGCAGTATCAGGCAGACGCTCGCCGCATTTATTCAGCGAATCTCTGATTCGGGACACTAGGTGAGGTTGCAAGAATTGCGGCATAATCCCCCGGTTCTTTTGTCCAACCTTGAAGTCAACCACGAGTAGCGAACCAATGGACCTGATTCCCAGCACCATCCTCACCGGCTTTCTCGGCGCGGGCAAGACGACCCTGCTCAACCGCATCCTGCAGGAAGACCACGGCATGCGCATCGCCGTCATCGAGAATGAATTCGGTGAAGAAAACATCGACAATGAAATCCTGGTGCGCGAGACGGGCGAACAGATCATCGAGATGAACAACGGCTGCATCTGCTGCACCGTGCGTGGCGACCTGATCGAAGGGCTCACCAGCCTGGCCAGGAAACGCGCCGCCGGCGAGATCCGTTTCGACCGCGTGGTCATCGAAACGACGGGCCTGGCCAATCCGGGGCCGGTGGCCCAGACCTTCTTTGTCGACGAAGAAGTTGGCGCCCACTACCTGCTCGACGCCGTCGTCACCGTGGTCGACGCCCGCCACGCGATGGAACAATTGACTGAGCATGAAGAAGCCCAGCGCCAGGTTGGCTTTGCCGACAAGATCCTGCTCTCAAAGACTGACCTGGTCGATGCCGCGGCCGTCGATGCGCTCAAGGCGCGCCTGCAGCGCATCAACCCGCGCGCGCCGATCACCACGAGCGACTTCGGCCGCGCCCCGATCGCCGACGTGCTCGACCTGCGCGGCTTTAACCTGAACGACAAGCTCGACATCGATCCCGACTTCCTGCGCGTCGATGACCAAGATGCGCACGACCATGATCACAAGCACGAGCACGGCGCTGACTGCGGCCATGACCATGTTCACGATGCCTCGTGCAGCCACGACCACCATCACGGCCACCACAGCGACGATATCGCCGCCTTCGTGTTCAAGAGCGAACGCGCGTTTGACCCGGAACGCCTGGAACAATTCCTCGGCAGCCTGGTGCAGGTGTTCGGCCCGCAAATGCTGCGCTACAAGGGCGTATTGCGGATGGAGGGCGTCGATCGCAAGGTCGTGTTCCAGGGTGTGCACCAGATCATGGGTAGCGACGTTGGACCGAAATGGGGGGAGAATGAAGTGCCCGCCACCAAGATGGTATTTATTGGTAAAAATTTACCAAAAGACGTATTTATCCGCGGACTCGAACAGTGTTTGGTATAAACTGCATCAGTTTGACTGGCCGAGCAGGCATGGCCGACGCCTTGCGTCGACAGTTTGCCGGATCAGGCCGCACGTACCGCCACGACGCGCGTCAAACAGCCAGTGGTGAACCGCCCTTGCCGCCCATGCGGCGCGGACGGAGATAGGATGGTGTACCGTCGCCATCAAGGCAGCTTGCCCAGCATGCACCCTTTGTGCGGTGTTACTGATGAGCAAGCTGATAAAATGCAAACCTCTGTCGTATCGAAGGCATCATGACTAAAACAACGAAACCGAATACCGCCCAGTCCGACGACCGTATCATTACGGAAGACGAGATTCGCGCGATGGGCGAAGGCGACTACATGAATGCGGCCCAGCTCGCATTCTTCAAGAACCGCCTGCAAGAACTCGAGCGCGAACTGCTCAAGAACGCTGGCGAAACCACGGAACACCTGCGCGAAACCGTGCTGGTTCCCGATCCGGCCGACCGCGCAACCATCGAAGAAGAACATGCGCTCGAACTGCGCACGCGTGACCGCGAGCGCAAGCTGCTCAAGAAAGTCCAGCAATCGATCCAGTCGATCGATGGCGGCGAATACGGCTGGTGCGAAGAAACCGGCGAGCCGATCGGCATTCCGCGCCTGATCGCCCGCCCGACCGCCACGCTGTCGCTGGAAGCCCAGCAGCGTCGCGAACTCAAGCAGAAGCTGTACGGCGACTGATTGATGGCCGTGCTGAGCACCAAGCCGGCACAGCAATGGAAAGCATGCGATTCGTCGCATGCTTTTTTTGTTTAGGCACATCGGTTCTTGACGATTGTAACGAGTCATGACAGTCACCGCCCTGCCCCGACACGCACGCTACAATCGCTCGAATCTATCTGATAATTTCCCTTAAGATACACTGACGTCCGGTCACGTGTGCGCAGCATACGTCGTCAACGTCCGTGCTAAGGTCATGGGTAGACAGGTTATCAACGACAACGGTGAGCATGGGGCTTTTTTCCTTCCTGAAAAAAAAGAACGATGCGGTGGCCGCGCCCAACTGGCCGCCACCCGAGTCGCGCCTGCGCGGCGAACCGTCACGCCTGGATTCTGAAGCCGAACGCGAGCGCCAACGCGAAATTGCTCGCGCCACGGCTGCCAAGATCGACGAGATCGAGCTCGAGTTCGCATCCGACATGTTCGACGACGAGCCAGCCTGGGACAGTGGCGGGCGCCCCGCGAACGGCGTCTCGTCCATTGTTGCCGTGTCCGATCCCGACGACATTCCGGACCAGGCCGCAGCACCCGCCAGCGCGCCGGCGGTCGACGAAAGCGCCATCCTGTACGCCAACGGCCAGGCCGCCGCTGCCGAACAATTGCTGCGCGAAGCGCTGCCGACCCTGGGTCGCCACGAGCGCCTGCCGTGGTGGATGCTGTTCGACCTGTACCAGGCCGACGGCCGCGAAGAATCGTTCGAGAGCATCGCGATCGATTACGCCAGCCACTTCGAAACGTCGCCACCGACCTGGAAGCCGCTCGCACCCGCCACCGTCGCGGCGCAGCCGGCGCTGGGCATGGCTGCCGTCGAAACCTTCGACACGCAGCTCGATGCGACTGTCGCGCCCCGCCTGCGGCGTGTGCTCGACGCGCCGGCGCCGAATGTCCGCCTCGATTTCGGCAAGGTGCGCAGCATCGATGCGGACGGGGCCGACTGCCTGCTGGCCGCCTTGCAAGCGCTGCGTGCGAGCGACCGCAAACTGGTGCTGGCCGGCGCCGACACCCTGATCACGGCGCTGCGCCCGATGCTTGTCATCGGCAAGCGCGGGGCCAGCCCGGCGCTCTGGCTGTTGCTGCTCGAATTACTGCTGCTGACCAATCGCGAGAAAGATTTCGAAGAAGCGGCGATGGATTACTGCGTCACCTATGAGGTCTCGCCGCCCTCGTTTGAAACGCCCCGGCACGTTTCAACCGCCGCGCCGGCGCCGAGCCAGGGCGACCGCTTCATGCTGCCGGCCCTGATCACCAGCCTGGAGCCGGGGCTGATGGCGGCCATCGATGCCTATGCCCAAGAACGCGACACGCTCGTGCTCGACTGCTCACGGCTGGTGCGCATCGACTACGCCGGCGCTGGCAGCCTGCTGGCGCGGCTCGATTCGCAGGTGGCCGCCGGCCGCACAGTCGAGCTGCGCGAACTGAACCACCTCGTGGCGGCCCTGCTGCGCCTGCTCGGTGCCGGCAATGGCGTGCGGCTGTATCCGCACCGCTACTGACGCTACAGCACCCCAAACGCCAGCAACAGCAGCAGCGTCACCGCCAGCGACACGAGCACCGAGCCTAGACAGCCGAGCTTGTTCGAAAAAAAGAGAAACATCGGGCACCTTGGGACTGTTGATTGTGATGACAGCCTACCGGCTCGCGCGCCGCCGGGTCGCACAGCAGCGCAGGCGTCACTGGCAGCTTCCCTATCCTGCCGAGATAAACTTGCAATCCCGCGCACGGTCCCCACCTGCTGATAGCCAGACAATTACGAGGTAAAAATGGAACAATTTCACGGTACAACCATCGTCAGCGTGCGACGCGGCAATCAGGTCGCACTTGGCGGCGATGGGCAGGTCACGCTCGGCAACGTCGTCATGAAGGGCTCGGCCCGCAAAGTACGCAAGCTGTATCAGGGCAAGGTCTTGTGCGGCTTTGCCGGCGGCACCGCCGACGCCTTTACGCTGCTCGATCGCTTCGAGGGCAAACTTGAAAAGCACCAGGGCAACCTGCTGCGCGCCTCGGTCGAGCTGGCCAAGGACTGGCGCACCGACCGCGTGCTGCGGCGCCTGGAGGCGATGCTGCTCGTGGCCGACCGCGAGACCACCCTGATCATCACCGGCAATGGCGACGTGCTCGAGCCGGAAGACGGCATCGGCGCGATCGGCTCCGGCGGCATCTACGCCCAGTCGGCTGCCAAGGCGCTGTACGAGAACACCGACATGGCGCCTGCCGAAGTGGTCAAGAAAGCGCTGACCATCGCGGGCGAGCTGTGCATCTACACGAATATGTCCCACATCATCGAGACCCTGGATTGATATGAACAGTTTCATGAACATGACCCCACCTGAAATCGTCTCCGAGCTGGACAAGCACGTCGTCGGCCAGGGCAAGGCCAAGAAGGCCGTCGCGATCGCGCTGCGTAACCGCTGGCGCCGCCAGCAGGTCGAAGAACCGCTGCGCTATGAAATCACGCCAAAGAACATTCTCATGATCGGCCCGACGGGCGTCGGCAAGACCGAGATCGCGCGCCGCCTGGCCAAGCTGGCCGATGCGCCGTTCATCAAGATCGAGGCTACCAAGTTCACCGAGGTTGGCTATGTCGGGCGCGACGTCGACACCATCATCCGCGACCTGATCGACATCGGCATCAAGCAGACCCGCGCCAGCGAAGCAAAAAAGGTGCGCCAGCGCGCCGAAGACGCCGCCGAAGACCGCATCATCGACATCCTGGTGCCGCCGGCGCGCGACTTCGGCTTCAATACCGCCAGCACGCCCGACAGCAAGGAAGGCGACGCCACGCGCCAGACCTTCCGCAAGCGCCTGCGCGAAGGCGCGCTCGACGATCGCGAGATCGAGATCGAGGTGGCCGATGCCGCGCCGCAGATGGAAATCATGGCGCCGCCGGGCATGGAAGAAATGACCGAGCAGATCAAGTCGATGTTCGCCGGCGCCAACGGTGGCCGCAAGAAGCCGCGCAAGCTCAAGATCCAGGAAGCCATGAAAATCCTGATCGACGAAGAGGCCGGCAAGCTGCTCAACGAAGACGAGCTCAAGCAAAAGGCGATCGCCAACGTCGAGCAGAACGGCATCGTGTTCCTGGACGAGATCGACAAGATCGCGACCCGCTCCGAGCACGGCGGCGCCGACGTCTCGCGTGCCGGCGTGCAGCGCGACCTGCTGCCGCTGGTCGAAGGCACGACCGTCAACACGAAGTACGGCATGATCAAGACCGACCACATCCTGTTCATCGCGTCGGGCGCATTCCACCTGGCCAAGCCGTCGGACCTGATCCCGGAATTGCAGGGTCGCTTCCCGATTCGCGTCGAACTCGAATCGCTGTCGATCGAGGATTTCAAGAGCATCCTGACGGCCACCCACGCCAGCCTGACCAAGCAATACCAGGCGCTGCTGGCCACCGAGGGCGTGCAGGTCGAGTTCCTGGACGAAGGCATCCATCGCCTGGCCGAGATCGCATTCTCGGTTAACGAGCGCACCGAGAATATCGGGGCGCGCCGCTTGTACACGGTGATGGAAAAGCTGCTCGAAGAGATTTCGTTCACGGCCGGGTCGGAAAAAGACCAGGTGGTGCGCATCGATGCGGCCTTCGTCAACGATCGGCTTGACGCGCTGGCGGTCAACGAAGACCTGTCGCGCTACGTGTTGTAATTAGTTGCGAGAGAACGGCATGGCAAACAAGGCATTGGCGACGCGGCAAAAAATGCGGCTGCGAATCGAACCGTCGCAGCAATTCGGCAAGCCGCGCAATCCGATCGCCGCGCTGGCCAAGGCGCGCGCCGCCGGTCCGCACGCCAAGCCGCTCTCGAGCGAGCGCAACGCTGCCAAGCAGGCGCTCAAGAAGGTCAAGCTGGTGGCCGAAGACGACGACTAAGTCGGCACCTCTGTACGTACACTCTTTGCGGACACTTCGGTGTCCGCTTTTTTTGGCGGCCGACGCCCTATTCAACGCACGCGCCTTGTCCGCACCGTGATTCAACGTTAAAGTCAGCCGTCGTCATCTTCCCTGGATTGCCAATGAGTTCACCCGATCTGATCCTCGACGCGCTGCGCATGCGCTTGCGCGCTGCCGGCATCACGTATAAAACGCTGTCCGAGCGCATTGGCGTGAGCGAATCGAGCGTCAAGCGCATGTTCGGGCAAAAGGATATGGCGCTGTCGCGCCTGGCGGAGATTTGCCAGGCCACCGGCATTGGGCTGGAAGACTTGCTGCGCGGCGCGATCGAGGCGCGGCCCCAGCTCGACGCGCTGAGCCTGACGCAAGAACGCTCCATCGTCGCCAACCCACGCTTGCTGTTGATGGCGATCTGTTGCCTCGGTCACTGGAGCATCGAACAGATCATTGAGACCTATAACCTCACCGAGGCCGAGTGCATCACGCTGCTCGCCGAACTCGACCGGCTGGGCCTGATTGAACTCAAGCCGCTGAACCGCTACCTGCTGCGCGTGTCGAACGCATTCCGCTGGCTGCCGGACGGGCCGGTGCAGCATTTCTTCCGCGAGAATGTGGTGAGCGATTACTTCTCGGGTCGCTTCGATGGCGCCGGCGAAGCGCTGCTGTGCCTGCCCGCGCGGCTGTCACCGGCAAGCGCGCTTGAACTGTCGCTCAAGATCGACCAGCTGGCGGCGGAACTGGCGCGCCTGCACCGCAACGACCGGCGCCTGCCGGCCGACGAACGCAAAGGCCATACGCTGCTGCTGGGATTCAGGTCGTGGGAACTGGCAGCGTTTACGGCATTGCGGCGCTGAGCCGCCGTTACATCAGCGGCCGGTTCTCGTTCATGGGCGCCGCATTCGGTGGCATCTGCACCTGGCCTTGCTGACCCGGGTTGTCTTGCTCTGGCGGTGGATCGCGGGGCTGCCCCGGCATTGCGCCATTTCCTGGAAGCCCTTGTGGGTTGGAATTCGGCGGTGCGCTCTGCATCGTCGGCGGCGCGTTGACCACGCCTGGTGAAGTCTGCGGATCCATCATCGGCGCGGCAGTCACTGGCTGCGGTGGCATCGGGCGCGGTTCTGGCTGGCTGATCGCACTGGTCTGGCCGGCATCGGGCGCCAGTTCGACGCGCTTCATCACGCCCCCATCGGACAACATCACGTAGCGCCGATGCACTTCGGCCACCACCACGCCAGGCGCGATTTCGCGGCCGATGCGCACCGCTTTCGGCGGCGCGCCGTCGGCTACCAAGATCACGGCGCTGTTGGCGCCGGCCGAGACCACACCGGTTAATTGGAAACTCGAAATCGCGACCGTTGGCTGGCCGCCGAACAGCGTTGCCGCCGCTTCAGGACTTGGTTCTGGCTGCGTCGCCATGGGCGCTGCCGCCAGCGGGCGCTGCTCGGGCTTGTACAGCTGCAGCACCCAATAGGCGCTCGAGGCCGCCAGCACGATCAGGGCCAGCAGGCTCAAAAGAAGGGGCAAACGCTTGTTCATGGTGTCTTTCGCATCACTATCTTTGGCATCACTGCACGATTACTTATTGCACCAGCTGATTGATTTCGATGATCGGCATCAGCACCGCCAGCACGATCAGCAGCACGACCAGGCCCATCGCCAGAATCAGGACCGGCTCGAGCAGGCCGGCGATGGTCAGCGTGCGGCGTTCAAGGTCGGCCTGCTGCGAGTTGGCGGCGCGCTCGAGCATCGCCGGCAGTTCGCCGGTGATTTCGCCGGCGCGGATCATGTGCACGAGCATTGGTGGAAACAACTTTTGCGCCGACAGCGCGCGCGCCAGGCTCACGCCTTCGCGCACGCTGGCCGTGGCCTGCTCGACCAGTTCGGCCATCGCCACGTTCGACAGCGTCTCGCGGCTGGTATCGAGCGCGCGCAGGATCGGCACGCCCGAACCGGTGGTGATCGCCAGCGTGCTGGCGAAGCGCGCCGTATTCAGGCTGCGCTCGAACTTGCCATAGATGGGCGCGGTGAGCAGCCACGTGTGCCAGCGCCGCTTGAGCACCGGATTGCGCAGCGCGCGCCGCCACAGCCAGAACGCACCCACGAGCAGGATCCCGACGTAGATGCCATACGCCCGCACGAAATCAGACACGGCCAGCATGACGACGGTGAGGAACGGCAGTTTTTGCTTGGTATTGGCAAACACCGAGACGATCTGCGGCACCACGTAGGTGAGCAAAAAAATCACGATGGCGAACGCGACGACGGTGACGATTGCCGGGTAGGTAAATGCCAGGCGCACCTTTTGCACGAGGGCGTTACGGCGCTCGATGTAGTCGGCCAGGCGCGAGAGCACGCGCGACAGTTGGCCGATCTGCTCGCCCGAGCCGACCAAGGCGCGGTAAATCTCGGCGAAGTCGCGCGGGTGGTGTGTCAGTGCGGTAGAGAATGCCGAGCCGCCGATGACTTCGGCGCGGATCGACGCGACCAGATCGCGCACATACTGGCGCTCGGCCTGTTCGAGCAAGGCGGACAACGCTTGCTCGAGCGGCAGGCCGGCTTCGAGCAGGCTGGCCAGCTGGCGCGTGAACAGGGCCAGCTCGTTTTGCGACATGCGCTCGCCGATGCCGCGCGAGCGGGCCACGCCGGCTGAGTCTAGCTGGGCAGCGATGGCTTCGACGCTCAGCGGCGTGAGGCCTTGTGCGCGCAGGTCGGCGCGCGCGGCGCGCGGGCTGTCGGCGTTGACCACGCCCTTGCGGGTGGCGCCACCGCTGTCGACGGCCTCGTAACGAAATGCCGGCATTAATGCATCCTCAACTTCGCGGTTCCCATCGTCACGGTGCCCATTTTAGTCCTTGGTCACGCGCACGATTTCGGCCCGTGTGGTGGTGCCGTCGAGCAGCCAGCGCTCGCCGTCTTCGCGCATGGTCTTCATGCCGTCGCCAAGCGCGGCTTCGCGGATATCGGCTTCAGAGGCGCGGTTGTGGATCTGGGCCCGGATCTGGTCGGTGGTTTCGAGCAGCTCGTACACGCCGACCCGGCCGTGGTAGCCGGTGTGGCCGCAGCGTTCGCAACCGACCGCATGCCAGGTGGTGCCGTCGAACGTCTTGCACTGCGAGCAGAGCTTGCGCACCAGACGCTGGGCCATCACGCCCAGCAGCGACGACGACAGCAGGAACGGTTCGATGCCCATGTCGAGCAGGCGCGTCACGGCCGAGGCCGCATCGTTGGTGTGCAGCGTGGCGAGCACCAGGTGACCCGTGAGCGATGCTTGCACGGCGATCTGCGCCGTTTCCAGATCGCGGATCTCGCCGATCATGATGATGTCAGGATCTTGCCGCAAAATGGCGCGCAGGGCTTTTGCGAACGTCATGTCGATGCGGGCATTGACCTGGGTCTGGCCGACGCCGTTCAGGTCATACTCGATCGGGTCTTCCACTGTCATGATATTGGCCGTCGCCGCATTCAGGCGCGACAGCGCCGCATACAGCGTGGTGGTCTTGCCGGAGCCGGTCGGGCCCGTCACCAGCACGATGCCGTGCGGCTGGTTGATCAGGCGGTCGAACTGCGGCAGCAGGTCGCTGGCCATGCCCAGGTGCGACAGATCGAGGCGCCCGGCTTCTTTATCGAGCAGACGCAGCACGGCGCGTTCGCCGTGGCCGGTCGGCAAGGTGGACACGCGCACGTCGACCGGCTTGCCGCCCACGCGCAGCGTGATGCGGCCATCTTGCGGCAGGCGTTTTTCGGCGATGTCGAGCTGCGACATGATCTTGATCCGCGAGATCAGCGACGCGTGGATCGCCTTTTTCGGGCGCACGATGTCGCGCAGCGCGCCGTCGATCCGAAAGCGCACGACCGAGGTTTGCTCGAACGGCTCGATGTGGATGTCGGACGCGCCTTCGCGCAGCGACTGCGTCAGCAGTGCATTGATCATGCGGATCACCGGCGCATCGTCGGACGATTCGAGCAGGTCTTCGATGGCCGGGACGTCTTGCAGCAGCTTGGTCAGGTCGAGGTCGGCATCGAACTCGTCGACGACTTGCGACGCGTCGTTGCCGCCGCCGGCATACGCGCCGGCAATGACTGTATCGAGCTCGTCCTTGTCCATGCGGCGCAGCTGGATGCGGCCGAAGCGGCGCGATACCTCGGCGATGGCGGCCGGCGCGGTGGCGCTGGAGACCAGCACTTCGACGCTCTGGCCCGGCTCGCCAGTGCCGCGCGCCAGGACGACGTGGTCACGGGCGAAGGCGTAGGGCAAGAGATTGTTCATAAGATTTACTCCCGGTTCGGTGGCGTCACCGGGCGAAATTGCGAGGCTGGCAGGGCGGCGCCCGATGCGGCGCCCGGTGCTGGTGTAGACACGCCGGCGCCCGGTGCGGTTCCCGCAGGATTTGTCACAGGGTTCAAGGGCGCCGGGCGCGATGCGCCTGGCCGGTTGGCCGCGCCATCGTTCGATGCGCCCGGAGCGGCGTTGGCCGGCGGCGGCGTCTGGACTGGCATCGTGGCCATGCCGCCACCTGCCGGCGGCTGGCCATTGACCAGCGGCGGCAACAGCGGCGCGCCCAGGTCGCGCAGCAGCGGCGAACTCTCGGGCTGGCCGGCAGCGCCGGCGGCGCGCATGAATTCGTAGCGGTCCATCGCGATCGAGTTCGACGCATCCTTACTGCGCACCACGACCGGGCGCAGGAACACCATCAGGTTGGTCTTGTTGCGCGTGCGCGTGCGGTACTTGAACAGGTTGCCGATCACCGGGATATCGCCCAGGCCGCGCACTTTTTCTTCGCCGTCGCCCTCGGTGTCTTCGATCAGGCCGCCCAGCACGATGATCTGGCCATCGTCGGCCAGCACATTGCTTTCGATGGCGCGCACATTGGTCGTCAGGCCCGAGGCCAGGTTGCGGGTGGATGCGTCGACGCTCGAATTCTCGTGGTAGATGGCCATCTTGATGGTGCCGCCTTCCGAGATTTGCGGGCGCACTTTCAGCAGCAGGCCGACATCTTGCCGGTCGACCGTCTGGAACGGGTTGCCGCTGTTATTGCCCGATGTGGTGTACGAACCGGTGATGATCGGCACGTTCTGGCCCACTTTGATGGTGGCCAGTTCGTTATCGAGCGTGATCAGGTTTGGCGTCGACAGGATGTTGGCGTTGCCATCGTTTTCGAGCGCGCGCGCAACCGCGCCCAGGCCGAGCTCGCCGCCGACCTGGCGGAACAGGCCGAAGGTCAGGCCGGTAGCGATACTCGGCACCGTCGTTGCGCTGCTGCCCTGGCTGGCGGCCAGCGCCAGGTTGACGATGCTGCTGTTCGAGCCGCCGCCGCTGTAGTTCTGCACGCCGCCGAAGCGGTACTTGCTGTCGGAGTCGCCGGTGGCGCCGACCCACTGCACGCCGAATTCGGACGCTTTGTTCGACGTCACTTCGACCACCAGCGCTTCGATATAGACCTGGGCACGGCGTACGTCGAGCTGGTCGATGACCGAGCGCAGGTTGCGGTACACGGCGTCCGGCGCCGTGATGATCAGGCTGTTGGTCGAGGCATCGGCCTGGATGAAGCCGGAACCCTGGCCGCCGCCGGCGCCGCCCGCGTTGGCGGTGAGCTGGCTTTGCTGGCCGAAGGTATTGCCGGTGCCGCCCATGCCGGTGCTGCTCTGCTGCCCCTGCTGGCCACCCAGGCCGCCTGCGCCGCCCTGCCCGCTGCCGGTGGCCGACGTGATCGAGCTCCCCGACGTGCCCTGCTGCTGCACCGGCACGGCCGACGCGTCTTGCGAAACGACGGCGCGCAGCGTTTGCGCCACGCGGCTGGCGTCGGCGTTTTTCAGGTACACGACGTGGATATTGCCGCGGCTCGAGCTCTCTTGGTCGAGACGCGCAATCAGGCTCTTGGCCAGGTTGGCGCGCGCCTGCGACGGCGCGCGCACGATGACGGCGTTGGTGCGAGGATCGGCCAGCACCGTGACGCGGCCCGAGTCGCCGCCGGCGGCCGGTTCCATCAGGCGCGTGACGAGTTGCGCGATATCGCTGGCGATGGCGTTGCGGATGGGGATCACGTCGAGCTCGGCCGCCACCGGCGCGTCGAGCGCGGCGATGATGCGCGCCAGGCGGCGCAGGTTGTCGGCGTAATCGGTGACCACCAGGGTGTTGTTGCCCGGGTTGGCCATGATCGAGTTGTTCGGCGAGATCAGCGGCCTCAGCACGGCGGTGAGGTTGGCGGCCGATTCGTACGACAGGTAGAACACCTGGGTCGCGATCTGGTCGCCAGTGGCCTTGCTCGAACGGACACCGCCCACTTGCGTGGGCGACGATTGCAGCTTGGCCTCGGCCTCGGGCACCACCTTGGCGTAACCGTCGCCGCTGGTGACCACCGCGAATCCCTGCAGGCGCAGGGTCGAGGTGAGCAGGCCAAAGGCTTCGGTCTTGCTCAGCGATTTCTCAGAAACCAGCGTGAGCGTGCCCTTGACGCGCGGGTCGATGATGAAGGTCATGCCGGTGTAGTGGCCGATCGCCTTGATCACCGATTCGATGTCGGCGTTCACGAAGCTGAGCGCTGCGGCGTTCGCAGTCTCTTGCGCAAGGGCCGGTAAAGGCAGCGCGACGATGGTAGCGGCGCAGCACAGCATGGCGCCGGCGGCAAGACGGCGCAGGGCCGGAAGTTCGAGGTGCGCGAAGGTGGTGTGGTCTGTTTTCTTCATTATCTGAACTCGAGTGCGATTACGTTTTTGCCGTTCACCATCCGGCGCTGTCCCAGCAGATTCAACATGGTTCCCAGAGTGTCTTCATAGCCATCGGCGGCCGCTGCCTGGCCTGAAAAGCGCAGGCGGCCGTTCTGCAATGCACCCGTGCCCGACAGCAGCAGGGCCCCGCGCACCGTGCGCAGCGTCAGGTCGGCCTGCGGTCCGCGCCAGTCCATGATCATTTCGTAGCTGCCGAGCGGCTTGACGGGCGACATGCGCGAACCCATATCGCTCATCGACAGCGTGGTGCGACCCTGCAGCGTCACGATGTTCTGCTGGCGCAGCAGGTCAAGCGTGTTCCATGAAAGCCGGATGCGCCCGCTCGGCGCCAGCGTGTTGAGCGGCGCGCCCAGGCCGGCCAGCCCCTCGGCCGGCAACAACAGTTCGCCGGCATTGACCTGCCACTGCGACCAGCTGCCCTGCACGCGCACCGGATTGGCCAGCGCCTGCGTATTCTCGAGCGTCATGTTCACCTGGCCCAGCACCACCAGCGGCGACAAGGTCCAGTTGAACCGGCCCGGCAGCAATGGCGTGACCGCACCGCCCTCGCCCGGCGCGCCGCCGATAAAGGCCGAGCCGCGCCAAAGCGTACCCTGCGCATCCCCCAGCGTCAATCGACCGCCGGTCTGGCGTTCGACCATCGGGCCGAGCCAGGCCGCCGGCAAGAATGCCAGCACCGTTGCCACCACCGCCAGAACGACCAGCAGGCCCCATGTGAGCACCCGCCTCATGCGGCCGGCTCGCTGCTTTGACGCAGCGTGAGCGTGGCATCGACCTGGCCGAGGGCATCCTTGGCGGTAAATTGCGCGTCTTGCACCAGCAGGCGGCTGTCGCGGCGTTGCGCGTCGAGCCAGGCCATCAGGTTGGCGAACGACACGCCATTGAGTTGCACCTTGGTGTATTCGCCGCTGACCGACAACGATGCCGGATTGAGGCCACTGGAAGCCATGCTGGCGGCCAGCGCTTCGCGCGTGACCGGTACGACGGCCGGCGCCGGCTGGGCCGCAACGGCCCGTGCCTCGGCCGCGAGCGCGTCGAGCTGCGCAGCTTGCTGGCGCAGTTCGGGCAACGAGCGGCGCAGTTGTTCGCGGCCAGTCAGTGCCGGCTCGAGCAGCACCAGGTACAACAGCGCCAGCGCCACCACGCCGCCACCGACGAGCAGGAACTTGCGTTCTTGTGCGGTGCGCGCGATCCAGTAGCCGCCCACGCGCTCGCGCAAGCCGCTCAGTTTGCCGACGACGCTCATGGCTTGGCTCCCGTGCTGCGGATCAGCCAGGTGGTCGCGTCGGGCGACTCCAGGCTGAGGTTACGTGACGACAGGGACGAGCGGAGCTGGTCGGCCATGCCAGGATTGGTTGACTCTGGTTTGACGCGCACGGTGAGCGCGCGTTCGCGGTATTCGATTGATGCAATCGCAGGTGGAGCGCCAAGAGTACGTGTCGCTTCGCCGAACGCGGCGGCCATCCAGTTGAATTCATTGCCCGCTACCTGGCCGCTGCCGGCCTTGGCGCGATCAATGTTCTGGCGCATTTGCGCGACAGGATCGATGGCCGGCTGGTTCGGGTACACCGAACGGAACGTTTGGCTCATCTGCAGGCGCACGGCATCGGCTTCGCGCTTCAGGCCCAGCCATTCGACATTCAAGCCGATCAGGTTGATGGCCACCGCCGCCAGTGCCAGGCGGATCGGCCAACGCCAGCGGCGCCAGTCGCGCTGCGCGACGCCGGCAGTGCCCAGGCCAGGCACCAGGTCGAGCACGGGGCCGGTGCTGCCTTTGGCGCCAGCGATCCAGTGCGCCCAGTCATCGCTTTCAAGGGTGATGCCGGGGCCGGCTTCAGCGACCAGCGCGTTGTATTCGCCCAGTTGTTCGCGCTCGACATACAGCACCAGCGGCGCATCGCCCGACAGCGCGCGCGCCGTTTGCAGGGCCATCACCGGGCTGCCGTCAAGCGCCAGGCCCATGCCGTCGTACTGGCTCTGGCGCAGGATCAGTTCGCCGTTGCCGACGGCGGCGCTGACGCTGCCCGGATGCAGCGGCAGGCACAGTTGTTCGGGCACGGCGGCAATCTGGCGGGCGCCGAGCGCGAGCAGCGCACGCACCAGCGGCTCGAGCCAGGCTTGCTGCACCACCGCGACTGGGCGGCGGCCATCGGGCTGCACCGGGCCGGCCACCAGCACGCAATCGAGCGGGTCGCCCAGGATATGTTCTTCGACGAGCGACGGCAGCGCCGCGCGCAGGCGCGCGCCGGCCAGCGGCGGCGCTTGCACGGACAGCAGCGTAACGTCGCTGGCGGCCAGCACCAGCACCACGCGCCGGCTGGCGGCCACGACGTCGCCCAGATTGCGCAGCACGCCTTCGCCCTGCTGGCCGATGGCGCCGTTGTCGCCGACCAGCGCAAAGCGGCACAAGGCGCCTTCGCCCTGGCTGCGTGCCGGATGCCGGATATAAAGAGTACTCAAACTGTCTCGCTTTCTTCTTAGTTCTGGCGGGTCCAGATTACATTGACTGCATTGGGATTGACCAGGTTGCCGCCGACTTGCACGAGCGACTCGGCGTCCAGCGCGGCGCGGTCAAGTCGAATCCGGCTCTGCACCAGGAAATACGTGCTCTTGGTGGTGATTTTAGGCTCGATATCCCCTTGCCCGCCCTTCCATGTCAATCTGAAGTTCGCCACGTCGATCCACGGCGCCCGCTGGCGCTGGGCAACGAGCGAGGCTGCCTCGGCCAGCGAGCTGCCTGGCAACACGGCTGCCAGCACTTCGGGCGCTGCGGTATTCACATTCACATTCGTATCCGACGACGGCAGCACGATCACGAACGGACGCAGACGCTCGACCGCTTCGGGCCTGAGACCTGGCACCATCAGCAGATCGTCGACCCGCTCCAGCCGCATGGGCGCACCGCTGCGCCGTGGCTGGGCTACCGCTGTCGTGCCCGTGTCGTCCCGTTCCGGCACGGCGGCCAACTGCTGGCCGGCGGCGACGAACTCGGCGATTGGCACTGCCAGCCGCGCTTCGAGGCGCAGATTGGTCAGCAAGCTGCGCATGACTTCCACCTGAGATTTTTCAACAATGCCAGCCTTTGCCAGATTGTTCAGATTGTAACGCGCCGTGGCGTCCAAAACCTGCCCCGACAGCGACGCATTGAAGTTTTCGCCCTGCACCCGCTCACGCTCGATGTACTGGTCGAGCCGGGTTTCGGCCAGCGGCGTGGCCCAGACCTGGTCGAGCGAGGTGTATTGGCCGTTATTAACGCGCAAAATCACGCTGGCCCAGTCGAGCGCGCCGCGCTGGATCCACTTGGTCTGCGATTGCAGCCGCTGGTTCTCCATCGAGCGCACCTGCACCTGCTGCTGCCAGAACAGGCTGGCGACAATGGAAATGGCCAGCGTGGTCAAGAGCATGGCGGTGACGACGGCGACGCCGCGCTGGCGCGTGAGTAGCGATTGTGGCCGGTGCATCACGTGCCCCCCAGCAGGAAGGCCTTGACCATCGGCTGGGCCAGGCCCTGCACGCTCAGGGCCACCTGCACGCCGGTCGGTTCCAGCGCGCTTTTGGCAGACGGCACGGTACCGGTGAGATCCACCGGCGCGCCGCCCACGGCGGTGGGCTCGTTGCGCCAGACATTGTTTTGCCAGCCCTGCACCTGCATGCCGACCACGCCGACCTGCAGCACGACGGACGGCGAATTCTCGGCCGCCGCATCGGACGCGATGGCTTGCCACAACTGCTCGATCTGGATCAGGTCGCGCGTGCCGGGCGACTCGCGCCGAATCAGTTGCCCCGCCACCACGCGGTAGCTCACCACTTGCAGGCGCGACGGTTCATTCTCGACAAACACCTTGCGCACGAGCGTCAGGCGGTCGGTATCCCACAGCAGCGCGGGCCGGCCGGCCATGATGTCTGTGCCGGCTGCATGCTCGCAATCGTTTTCCATCTGGGCAAAGGCCAGTTGCATACCGCGCGTGGTTTCCATGTCGGCCGTGAGCGCCACGCGGGCGCGGACGATGCCGTCCAGCCCGCGCCAGCCGAGCACGGCCACCATGGCGAGGATGGCGATCGCCACCAGCAGCTCGACCAGGGTAAAGCCCGCAGCGCGCGGCCCGCCGCTTGGGATCCGTGTCATACCGGGGATGGCCTTAAAACCAGTTGGATCAGTTTGACAATGCGGCGGCCGGGATTATCGACGTCGAACACCGACACTTCGATCCTGCGCAACAGCGGATTCGGGCTGGTTAGCACTTCTTCTTCGCACATCAGGTTCAGGCCGCCTTGCGGACACGGAAAGCTGCGCTTGCCGACTTCAGGGAACTCGCGGCCGAGGCGAATCTGCACCAGCCGGTTCTCGGCCGACCAGGTCGCCATCATCGAGGCCCGCAGGCCCTGGCTGTTGGAGGTCAGGCTGCCGACCGCACGCAGGCCGGCGGCCAGCGCGGTGCCGACGATGACGAGCGCCACCAGCACTTCGAGCAGGGTAAAACCGGCGGTAGGACGAAACGGGCGGCGCATGGTAGCGAAATAGGTCATTCGACAGTGAAGTGGCCGACGCCGTCGGCGCGGATCCCGACCGTGTTGCCGCCTTTGGCCAGCGTCAGCACGAACGGCCGGTCGACCGGCTCGCGCCCGAACGTGATGCGCAGCATGTCCGGGTTGCCGGTGCCGCTCGGCTGCAGGATCAGTTGCAGCGGTGCGTTCTTGAATCCGCGCTCGCGCAGCAGGTCGTCGCGCGTGACTGGCTCCCAGCCGGCGTCGCCGCGCACCATGAAACGGTAGTGCTCGCCATTGGCCTCGAACGCCACCAGACGATTGCGCACGATCGCTTCATCGCGCGCCAGTTGCAGCAGCAGCGCCAGGCGCTGCGCTTCTTTCTCGAGATCCTGGCGCGGACTCGGGATGGCGTTGAGCGTGGCCATGCCCAGCGTGAGGCCGATGATGACCATCACGACCAGCAGCTCCACCAGGGTGAAGCCGCGTGTGCGCGCTACGCGCCGGGCCGGCATGGCGATGACTTATTCCCAGGAACCGACGTCGGTGTCTTCACCGGCGCCACCTGGCTGCCCGTCGGCGCCGTACGAGAACACGTCGATCTCGCCTTTCACGCCCGGCGACAGGTATTGGTAGGCGTTACCCCATGGGTCTTTCGGCAGCTTCTCGATGTAGCCGCCTTCTTTCCAGCCGTTGGCCGATGGGCCCGAGGTCGGCTTGGTGGTCAGGGCGATCAGGCCCTGCTCGGTGGTCGGGTAGCGTTGGTTGTCGAGCTTGTAGAGCTTGAGCGCCTGCATCATCGTGGCGATGTCGACCTTGGCGGCCGTGACGCGCGATTCACCGGTGCGGCCCAGCAGCTTGGGCACGACCAGCGCGCCAAGGATGCCAATGATGACCACGACCACCATGATCTCGACCAGGGTAAAACCGCGTGCACGACCTGTGCTGCGCGCATTGCGCTGAGTACGTTGAAAATTCATAAGCTTTGTGTGAGGACAAGGGAATCGATGGAACCGGAACAGTATAAGCCCGAAATATGACAAGCGTACCGGTGAAAAGTACGCAATTGTATGTCACGATCACCCGCACACCACGTTTCAGGACAGGTGTTAAGACACACCTAATCAACAGTGTTGACGCTCTCACCATGCCGCGTGGCGCACACCGGGCAAGCCGGGTTGCGCGCCACGCCGATGGCGGTCCATTCCATGAACTTACCGTCCAGCATCAAGAGGCGACCGACGAGCGGCTGGCCGATGGCCATGATGAGTTTCATCGCTTCGGCGGCCTGGACCGCACCAACGACGCCGACCAGCGGCGCAAACACGCCCATGGTGCTGCAGGCCACATCCTCGAAGCCAGAGTCTTCGGGGAACAGGCAGGCATAGCACGGCGCAGCCGGGCGGCGCGCGTCGAACACGGCCAGCTGGCCATCGAAGCGGATGACGGCGCCGGACACGAGCGGCGTGCCGGCCGCCACGCAGGCGCGGTTGACGGCGTGGCGGGTGGCGAAGTTGTCGCTGCAATCGAGTACGACCGTGGCGGCGCGCGCGAGTTCCAGCAAGCGCTCGGGGCCGGCGCGTTCGCGCAGGGTGGTGACGGTGATGTCGGGGTTGATGGCCAGCAGGGCCGCGCGGCCCGAGTCGACTTTCGGCTGGCCGATGCGCTCGGTCGTGTGCATGACCTGGCGCTGCAGGTTGGTCAGGTCGACCACATCATCGTCGACCAGCGTGATGTGGCCGATGCCACTAGACGCCAGGTACAGTGCGGCGGGCGAACCGAGGCCGCCGGCGCCGATGATGACGACATGGGCGTCGAGCAGGCGTTGCTGGCCTTCGATGCCGATATCGTCGAGCAGGATGTGGCGCGAGTAGCGCAGGAGCTGGGTGTCGTTCATGGGTTCAGGCGCGGGGTGTGCTACGGACTGGGGTTCCCGCCAAGGCGCCCGGCGAGGGCGGGAACGACGTGCAGAGAGACGTGGCCAGCGTTGCGCCCTCTTTGCTCACACGCCACCATCAACCAACGTCGTTCCCGCGCAGGCGGGAACCCAAGTACACCCCACATCACCCCACCATCATTTCTTGGCCGGCGCATGCAGCTCCGGCGGCTTGTGCTCTGCCCCCGGCAATGGCGCCGGCGCCGGCTTGTCTTCCGTCGGCTCACCTTTCGCCAGCACCACCTTCAGACCCTTGAAGTGATTGATTGCCTGAGCCAGTTGAAAATCTTCCTTGCCGCCGAACTCGAGCGGCTTGCGGTCTTTCAGCAGCGCCAGCGCGCGCTGTTGCTGGGCCAGGCTCGCCGTCTGGTCCCTGGCAGCACCTTCGGGCTTTTCGCCTTCGGCCACCAGATGCCGCTGCAGATCCGATTCGCGCACGCGCAAGGCGTTGAGCAGGTCGCCGTCAGCCGACTCGTCCACGCGCAGGTCGGGCTGCACGCCCGTCGCCTGGATCGGCCGCCCTTTTGGCGTGTAATAGCGCGCCGTGGTCAGCTTGATCGCGGTATCGGTCGACAACTGGCGCAGCGTTTGCACCGAACCCTTGCCGAACGTGCGGCTGCCCATCACGATCGCGCGCTGGTAATCCTGCAGCGCGCCGGCCACGATTTCGGATGCCGATGCCGAGCCGCCATTGACCAGCACCACCATCGGAACGGTCTTCAGGCCTGCGGGCAGACCGGCCAGCGGATCGCCCTGCTGGGCATAGAATTCGCGCCGGCCGTAGAACGACTGGTTCGAATCGGGCAATTGCCCTTTGGTGCTGACGATGACTTGATCGGCCTGGGGCAGGAACGCTGCCGTGACGCCGATGGCGCCCGGCAGCAAGCCGCCCGGATCGTTGCGCAGGTCAAGCACCAGGCCCTTGATGTCAGGCTGCTCGGCGTACAGTTCCCTGGTTTTTTTGGCCAGTTCGTCGAGGGTGTTTTCCTGGAACTGGCTGATGCGCAGCCAGGCGTAGCCGGGCTCGATCACCTTGGCCTTGACGCTCACCACTTTGATTTCGCGGCGATCGAGCGGCACGACCCACGGCTTGTCGTCGCCGGGCCGGGCGATGGTGAGCGTGACCTTGCTGCCGACCTTGCCGCGCATGCGCTTGATGGCGTCGTCGGACGACATATTGCGCACAGGGACATTGTCGATCCGGGTGATCAGGTCGCCCGACTTGATGCCGGCCTTGAACGCGGGCGTGTCTTCGATGGGCGAGACGACCTTGATATAGCCGTCTTCGTTTGAAATCTCGACGCCCACGCCGACAAACTTGCCCTGCACCGCTTCGCGCATGTCGCGAAACGCTTTCTGGTCGAGATACACGGAATGGGGGTCGAGCGAGGCGACCATGCCGCCGATGGCTTCGGTGAGCAATTTCTTGTCTTCGACCGGCTCGACGTAGTCGGTCTTGATCAAACCATACACATCGGCCAGCTGACGCAGCTCGTCCAGTGGCAGGGACGTGGCGCTGCCGGCTTTTTGTGCATGTGCCGACAACTGGAACGATGCCGCGACACCCAGCAGCATGCCCACGCCGACCAGCCCGAACCCTTTTGCTTTCATGCCCATGTATACCCTGTGGTGAACCTAGAACCGGACCCAGCCTGCCGGGTCGAACGCCTTGCCGTTACGCCTGAGTTCAAAGTATAGCCCCGATTCTTCGTTACCACCGGTGTTGCCCGCGCTGGCGATCGCCTCGCCCGCGCGCACGCTGTCACCCGGGCGTTTGAGCAGCGCCTGGTTGTAGCCGTAGATCGACAGGTACTCGCCGCCGTGGTCGATGATGATCAGGTTGCCAAAGCCACGCATCCAGTCGGCATGCACGACACGGCCCGGCGCCACGGCGCGCACTTCGGTGCCTTCGGGCGCCTTGAAGAAAGTGCCTTTCCAGTTCGGCCCGTCGCCGCGGCGGGTGCCGAAGCGCGCCACCACGCTGCCATTGATCGGGCTGCCCATGCGGCCCTTGAGCGCCGTGAACGAGCCGGCCGGTGCTGCCGGACCGAGAGACACTTCCGGCGCCGGCGCCGGCGTCGGTGCGGGCCGCGTTTCGACTGGGCGCGGCTGCTCGACCACGAGCGGCGCTTCCTTGATCGGCTCGGGAATCGGCTCGGGTTTGACGCCTGGCTTGGCAGCCGCATTCTGGCGCGCGATGCGTTCACGTTCACGTTCTCGTTCGGCCCGCCGTTCGGCCGCGGCCTTGGCGCGCGCCTGCGCCAGCATGCGGGCTTTTTCTTCGGCCTCGGCCTTGGCTTTTGCCCGCGCGGCAGCAGCGGCAGCGGCAGCCACCTGGCGCTTGCGCTCGGCCTCGGCCTGTTCGCGGATCAGGCGCGCCAGGCGATCGACGAGGCCCGACATGCGTTCTTCGTCGCCCTTCAGGCGGTCGGCCTGCTTGCGCTGGTCGGCCAGCTTGCTCGACAGCGTGCCGAGCAGCGCGGCGCGGCGCGCTTTTTCTTTCTCGAGCGTGTTCTTCTGGTCGAGCTGCTCCTGGGCGATTTCTTCCAGCTCTTGCTGGGCGTTCTCCACCTTGTCGCGGTTGACCTCGACCTGGGCCAGATTGCTGCGCACCTCGTGCAGCAGGCGCGCCTGGGCCTGCGACACATACGCCATCAATTGCAGGTCGCGGCTGATGCGGTTCGGATTGTCGCCCGAGAGCAGCAGCTTGATGCGGTCTTCGTTGCCAGCCACATAGTGCTCGCGCAGCAGCCTGGCCAGCTGCTGTTGCTGGGCGCGGATGGTCTGCGCCAATTGCGCTTGCTGGTTGGCCAGCTCTTGCAGGCGGGTGGCCGTGGAATCCTGTTCTTCGGACAAGTCGCGCAGCGCGCGGTTGGCGTCGGAAATGGCGGCCTCGGACTCGGCCAGCGTATCGGCCGCGTCTTCCTTGGCGCTTTCAGTCTGGTTGATGTCGCGCTTGATCGCCGCTAGCTGTTGCTGGATGCCGGCGCGCTGCTTCTCGGCCGCCACTTTCTGACGGCTGCGCTCGGTCTGGCGCTGGGCCCACGCGTCCGACGCGAATGCGCCGGACAGCGCGACCGCCAGCAAGGCGCTCAGTAGCGCACTGCCGGCGCCCTTCATGGTTGGCAAGCGCAAAAGATTACTTCGCCTTCCCTTGATTCGCGACCGCTGCCATGGCGGCGGCAATCGCTGCCTGGTCACCCAGGTAGTAGTGCTTGATCGGCTTGAGGTCGGCGTCGAGTTCGTACACGAGCGGCTGGCCGTTCGGGATGTTCAGGCCCACGATGTCGGCGTCGCTGATGTTATCGAGCATCTTGATGATGGCGCGCAGGCTATTGCCATGGGCCGAGATCAGGATGTTCTTGCCGGCGCGGATCGCTGGGGCAATTTCATCGTTCCAGGCCGGCATCACGCGCGCTACGGTGTCTTTCAGGCATTCGGTCAGCGGAATCTGCGCCGGGTCGAGGCTGGCGTAGCGCGGGTCGCTGAACGAGGTGCGCGGATCGTCTTGTTCAAGGGCCGGCGGCGGCGTGTCATAGCTGCGGCGCCACACCAGCACTTGCTCGTCGCCGAACTTGGCGGCGGTCTCGCCTTTATCCAGGCCCTGCAGCGCGCCGTAGTGACGCTCGTTCAGGCGCCAGTCATTCTTGACCGGCAAGTACATCGTGTCCATTTCGTCCATTGCCAGCCACAGCGTGCGGATCGCGCGCTTGAGCACCGAGGTGTAGGCCAGGTCGAACGTGAAACCGGCGTCCTTCAGTGCGCGGCCGGCGGCTTTCGCTTCGGCCACGCCCTTGGCGGTCAGGTCGACATCGACCCAGCCGGTGAAGCGGTTTTCGAGGTTCCAGGTCGATTCGCCATGGCGCATGAATACGATTTTGTACATGTAAGCTCTTTTCGCAAAATTTCTGGTTGATATCCGGTCCAGCATCTATTTTATAATGCCCCGATTCAGTTCAACCAATCGGAACCCTTGTGAAATTCATTATCGATAATATTTTCCTCGTGGCGATCGCCATTCTTGCCGGCGGCGCGCTGCTGTGGCCAGCCCTGGCGCCGCGCGGAAAGCGTGCGACGCCGCTGCAAGTGACGCAGATGATCAACCGCGGCAAGACCACGATCGTCGACGTGCGCAGCAGCGAAGAATTTGCTGCCGGTCACCTGCGCGACGCGAAACACATCCCGCTGGCAGACTTGAGTGCACGCATCGGCGAACTGGACAAGTCGAAAACTCGCACTGTCGTCATGGTCTGCCAGACCGGCGCCCGCAGCGACAAGGCTGCACGCCAGTTGCAGGCGGCCGGTTTCGAGGACGTTCACAGCCTGGAAGGCGGCCTGGCGGCCTGGAAGGCTGCAGGCCTGCCGCTTACCAAATAAACCGCCCATCGACCCGATCGGGCACACGAAAGGATTCATCATGGCAGCTCACGTCGTTTTGTACCACACCGCATCCTGCCCTTACTGCGTGCGCGCCGAGCGCCTGCTCGAAGCCAAGGGCGTCACCGAGATCGAAGGTATCCGTGTCGACCTGGACCCGGAGCAGCGTCAGGTCATGATGCAGCGCACCGGCCGCCGCACGGTACCGCAGATCTATATTGGCGACACCCACGTCGGCGGTTTCGACGAATTGTATGCGCTGGACCAGGCAGGACGCCTGGACCCACTGCTCAAGGGCGAGTAAGCTACATGCGCACTGCGTAGCGTGGCCGCCGGCGGCAAGACTGCTATTGCTGGCAAGTTGATTTTGCTACAATTGCCGTCGTGATCGATCCGGCGGTACGCTCATGACGTCGCGCTCGACCAGGCAACCGGAGTGGCCCGCCACTTCCCACTATTATTAGAAAGCGTTCCATGTCCGACGAAACTCTGCAACCAGTATTCCAAATCCAACGCGTCTACCTGAAAGACATGTCGCTGGAGCAACCGAACTCGCCATCGATCTTCCTGGAGCAAGAAGCGCCAGCAATCGAAGTGTCGCTCGACGTGGGTGCTGAAAGCATCGCTGAAGGCATCTACGAGTCGACCGTGACGATCACCGTCACCGCCAAGGTCAAGGACAAGGTTGCGTTCCTGGTCGAAGGCAAGCAGGCTGGCATCTTCGAAGCCCGTAACATCCCGGCTGACCAGATGGATCCACTGCTGGGCATCGGCTGCCCGAACATCATCTATCCATACCTGCGCGCCAACATCGCCGACGTGATCAGCCGTGCCGGCTTCCCGCCAGTGCACCTGGCCGAGATCAACTTCGAAGCCTTCTACCAGCAGCGCGCCCAGGCCATGGCCGAAGCCGCAGCAGCGCCGTCGAACTAAGCAGCAACTAGTCGTACCCGACGAACGCGGCATCACGCCGCGTTCGTGCCAGATGTTCGGCGTCCCGGTTTCATCCACCATCCAGGCCCGCCATGTTCCCGTCCCGCCGTCTTGCCGGCCTCTCTTTGACCGCCTCATGCGCCGCATTGCTGGTCGCCCCAAGCGCGTTTGCGTTTGATTTTAAGACAGTCGGCAATGTCCCCGCGATTCTTTACGCGACGCCATCGGCCAAGGGAAACAAACTCTATGTCGCGCCGCCCGGCATGCCGCTGCAAGTCATGCTGACCTATGGCGACTGGGTCAAGGTGCGCGACATGAACGGCGACATGGCCTGGACTCAGGCCAAGGGCCTCCAGGCGCAGCGCAATGTGCTGGTGAAAACACCCGGCGCACGCGTGCATGCCAGTCCCGACGAACGCTCCGCCGTCCTGATGACGGCCGACAAGGGCGTCGTGCTGGCACTGAGCGATCCGACTGCCGTCGTCTGGGCGCGCGTGCGCCACCGCGACGGCATCGATGGCTACATCAAGGTCTCGGATATCTGGGGCCTGTAATCCACTGCAGGAGTTCCATGCAACAGCATAACCTCACCAAAATCACTGTCCTGGGCGCTGGCGCCTGGGGCACCGCCGTTGCCATCGCCCTGGCGGCGCGCCACGACGTGCTGCTGTGGGGCCGCAATCCCAAGCAGATGCACGATATCGACGCCGCGCGCGACAACCTGGCGTATCTGCCGGGCCATCCGCTGCCGGCATCGCTGCGCGTGAGCGCCGACTTCGATGCTGCATTGGCCCACGTTGCCACGACCGCGCCGGACGACACACCGCTGTTGATCCTGGCCTGCCCGGTGGCCGGCCTGCGCCCGCTGCTCGAACAATTGCGCGGCCGGGCGATCCCGAACGTGGTCTGGCTGTGCAAGGGTTTCGAGGCCGGCACTGCCCTGCTGCCGCACCAGGTGGTGGCGCAAGTGCTGGGCGACACCGTGCCCGGCGCGGCGCTGTCCGGCCCGTCGTTCGCGCAGGAAGTGGCGCGCGGGCTGCCGTGCGCGCTGACCGTGGCGTCGAGCTCGCGCGCGCTGCGCGAACGCGTGGTCGCGCTGGCGCATGGCGACAATCTGCGCGTGTATTCGTGCGATGACATGGTCGGCGTGGAAGTGGGCGGCGCGGTCAAGAACGTGATGGCCATTGCCACCGGCACATCGGATGGCCTCGGGCTGGGCCTGAATGCACGCGCGGCCCTGATCACGCGCGGGCTGGCCGAAATCACGCGCCTGGGGCTGGCGCTGGGTGCGCAGCCGGGCACGTTCATGGGCCTGAGCGGCATGGGCGATTTGATTCTTACCTGTACGGGTGATTTGTCGCGCAACCGGCGCGTGGGGCTGGCGCTGGCCGAAGGCAAGGCGCTGGAAACCATCGTGGCCGAGCTGGGGCATGTGGCCGAAGGCGTGCCGTGTGCCAAGGCGGTGCGCGAACTGGCGCGCAAGATGGGTGTGGATATGCCGATCACCGAGGCGGTGGCGGGCGTGTTGTTCGATGGGGTGGATGCGGTGAAGACGGCGGCAGGGTTGCTGGCGCGGGATCCGCGGATTGAGGTGGCGTGATGGGGTGGGCGGCGGACTTGGGTTCCCGCCTCCGCGGGAACGACGTTGATTACGGCAGTTGGAGATGGCGTGCCATGACTTCGGTCACGTCCGGTAGCACGTCGTTCCCGCGGAGGCGGGAACCTAAGTTAATGTGCACGCCGCAACCGTAAAACCTCAGCCGGTTGGCCCACCCGACCGTTCCGGCCCCATCAAAATGGTCATCAAGGCCACCGCATCCTTCACGGCGCGCACCGTGTGCGGCACGCCGCCGGCCAGATACACCATCTCGTTTGGCTGCAGCGACGTCGTCGCGCCATGCGCATCGACGGCGATCTCGCCTTCCAGGCACAGCACCGTCACTTCGCCATCGACCCGGTGTTCCGGAATCGGTCGTTCCACCGGCAGCACCAGCCGGATCAGTTCCATATGCTCGGTCTTGACCAGGGCCACCGAGGTGAAATGGGCGATGTCGTCGTCGCCGCGTTGCAATGCGATTTTCTCGCCGGATGTAGCGTGATGCAAGGCCATGTCGCCCTCCTCTATTCGTCGTGTTCGTCGTGTTGTTCCGGGACGCTGCGCAGCCAGGTGACCAGCGCAAACGCATCCTTGAAGCCCTGCGCCAGTTGCGGCACCAGTTTCTCTGGTGCGTTCAGCGCCAGGTCCACTTCGGTCCACACGAAAAAGCTTTTCAGCTTCAGGTACTCGACATGCGGATGATCCGCATCGAAACCCTTTGGTGGACGCTGCAACTTGTCCTCTTCCAGGAGGTCACCATAGGTCGCGCGGAGATGCTTATTCTTCAACATTTTGGCAAAACCCGTCGCATCGTTGACCACGTGCTCGCGGATCGCCTTCAGGCGCGGCGGTGGCGGCAGGTATTCGCCGACGCCAAAACCGAGCTTGCCGTTGGCATCGATCTGGAAATAATAGGTCGAGCCGCCACCTGCGCTGGGCCGGCGCTTGTCGTTTGGCGTGATGCCGGCCGAGAAGCGCGTCTTGTACGGCGTCTTGTTCTTTGAAAAGCGGATGTCGCGGTTGATGCGAAACATCGCCTTCTTCGGGTTGCAGGCCGCCACCTGCTTGTCGAACGCCGTGATGGCGCGGATCAGCTCAGTGACCACCTCGTGGAATTCTTCGCGCAGGATGTCGTAGCGCGGCTTGTTCATGATGAACCACGGGCGGTTGTTGCTTTCGGTGAGTTCGTTCAGGTATTGCGTCAGGTCGCGCAGGTGCATGTGGGTCCGAAAATAAAAATCAAAAAGTTCAGGGCGTCTGGCGCGGACGGCGGCCGATCTTGACGTCGATCGTCGTTGCGCGCTGCTGGCGCAGGATCGTCATCGGGACGGATGCGCCCGGTTCGAGCTGGGCGATCAGCTTGAGCATCTCGCTCGTATCCAGCACTTTTTTACCAGCAACTGCCACCAGGATGTCGCCCGGCTGAATGCCGGCGCGCGCGGCCGGCCCGCCGCGCACTACGCCGGCAATGATGGCGCCGCTGCTTTTTGGCAGACCGAAGCTGTCGGCCATCTCGGGCGTGATGTCCTGCGACTCGATGCCGATCCAGCCGCGCACCACCGAGCCGTTCTTGACGATGGCGTCCAGCACGCTCTTGGCGGTGGACACGGGAATCGCAAAGCCGATGCCGACCGAGCCACCGGTCTGCGAATAAATCGCCGAATTGATGCCCAGCAGGTGGCCCTTGGTATCGACCAGTGCCCCGCCCGAGTTGCCGAAGTTGATCGCGGCATCGGTCTGGATGAAATTCTCGACGTGGTTGATGTGCAGGTTGTTGCGCCCGAGCGCCGAGATGATGCCCATCGTGACCGTCTGGCCAACGCCGAACGGATTGCCGATGGCCAGCACGACATCGCCCACGCGCGCCTGCTCCGGGTCGCCCAGCACCATCACCGGCAACTTGCCTTCCCTGATACGGATCACGGCCAGATCGGTTTCCGGATCGGTACCGACCAGCGTGGCTGCGGCCTTGCGGCCATCGGCCAGGCCGACCTCGATGGCATCGGCGCCATCGATCACGTGGAAATTGGTGACGATATAGCCGTCGCTGCTGACGATAACGCCCGAGCCAAGGCTGGCCAGCTGCTCGCTTTGGGGCGCGCGGTCGCCAAAGAAGCGGCGAAACAGCGGGTCTTTCAGCAGCGGATGCGCTTCGCGCGACGCTTTGCTCGTGTAGATATTGACCACCGACGGCATCGCCTTGGCCGCGGCGTCGCGATAGCTGCCGGTGGCCGCTTGGGGCGGCGCCTGCAGCATCGGCACTGCTTTGCCGGGGCCGCCCACCTGGACTTGCGTAGGCTTTGGTTCGAGCCAGGTCGGCCTTACAACGGCCACGACCAGCCAGAGCGCCAGCGCAATTGTCACCGTTTGCGCAAACAGCAGCCAGTAGCGCCGCAGCGGGTGCGGACGCCTCAGGTCGCGGACGATGTCATGGCTCACTTTTTAAGCGAGTCGCGAATCTCGCGCAGCAGCAGCACGTCTTCCGGCGTGGCAGCCGGTTTTGGCGCCTCGATCGGGCCGCGCAGGCGGTTCATGATGCGCACCATCTGGAAAATGATGAATGCCAGAATGACAAAGTTCAGCAGGATCGTCACAAAATTGCCGTATGCAATCACCGCACCTGCCTTTTGCGCCTCGGCCAAAGGTAGGCTATAACCTTGGTTATTGAGGGGAATGTAATAATTGGCAAAATCGAGGCCGCCGAACAGGGCGCCGATCGGCGGCATGATGACATCCTTGACCAGCGAATCGACGATGCGGCCGAAGGCGCCGCCGATGATCACGCCGACGGCGAGGTCCATCACATTGCCGCGTACCGCAAATTTCTTGAACTCTTCCATCATCGCCATGATCGCGCCCTCATTGTTGTTGATATAAGAGTTTGCATGATACCCGATGCATATCGGGGGCGGTTTCACCTTGGCGCCGCCATGATGAAAAAGACCACGCCAGCAAGGCGTGTAGACGAGACAATATTTTTTCTATAGGTGTTGCCGTTCACATATAATTTTGCAAGCTGGAAGCTCGGTATTAATTCTTATAATTCGTATATTCACGGAGTGGGGTTGGTATGAGTACTCAAAAGCAGGTCGATCCTGGTCGACGGGGCTTGCTGGTCGCGACATGCGCCGCAGGCGGCGTCGTTGGCGTGGCCACGGCGGGAGCCCTGGTCAGCACCTTCCAGCCATCCGAGCGCGCCAAAGCGGCCGGCGCGCCGGTGGAAGTCGATATCGGCGATGTCGCCCCCGGCGAAATGAAAGTCGTCGAATGGCGCGGCAAGCCAGTCTGGATCTTGCGCCGCACCCCCGCCATGATGGCCACGCTCGACAAGGACCAGGGCGAACTGGCTGACCCCGCCTCCGAAAAGATATTCCAGCTCGACATGCCGGAATACTGCAAGAACCCCCACCGCTCGCGCGTCGAACACAAGGAAGTGCTGGTCACGGTGGGCATCTGCTCGCACCTTGGCTGCTCGCCGTCGTCGCGCCTGGCGGCCGGCCCGCAGCCGAACCTGCCCGACGACTGGCCGGGGGGCTTCCTGTGCCCGTGCCATGGTTCGACCTTCGATTTGTCCGCACGCGTCTTCAAAAACAAACCGGCGCCGACGAATATGGATGTCCCCCCGTATATGTATCTGTCCGACAGCAAGATCGTGATCGGCAAAGACGAGAAAGGCGAGGCATAACCATGGGCGCGTTCAAGGAGACAAAGCTGCCGGCCAATGCGCCCGCCGCCGAGAAAGCGCTGGCCTGGGTCGACGACCGTTTCCCGGCAAGCAAGCTGTGGAACGATCAGTGGGGCCAGTACCGCGCACCGAAGAATTTCAACGTCTGGTATCTGTTCGGCTCGCTTGCCGCCCTCGTGCTGGTGCTGCAGATCGTCACCGGCATTTTCCTCACGATGCACTACAAGCCCGACGCTGCGCTGGCGTTCGGCTCGGTCGAATACATCATGCGCGAAGTGCCGTGGGGCTGGCTGGTGCGCTACATGCACTCGACCGGCGCCTCGGCCTTCTTCATCGTCGTCTACCTGCACATGGCGCGCGGGCTCATGTACGGCTCGTACCGCAAGCCGCGCGAGCTGGTCTGGCTGTTCGGCTTCGGCATCTTCCTGTGCCTGATGGCCGAGGCCTTCTTCGGCTACCTGCTGCCATGGGGCCAGATGTCGTACTGGGGCGCGCAAGTGATCGTCAACCTGTTCGGCGCCATTCCCGTGATCGGCGCCGACCTGTCGCTGTGGATCCGCGGCGACTACGTGGTGTCGGACGCCACGCTGAACCGTTTCTTCGCCTTCCACGTGATCGCCCTGCCCCTGGTCATCATCGGCCTGGTCGTCGCCCACCTGACGGCGCTGCACGAAGTCGGCTCCAACAATCCGGACGGCATCGAAGTCAACGACCATATCGGCCCGGACGGCTACCCGCTCGACGCGATCCCGTCGCATCCTTACTACACCTTCAAAGACTTGTTCGGCGTGAGCGTGTTCCTGTTGCTGTTCTCGGCGGTCGTGTTCTTCGCACCCGAGATGGGCGGCTACTTCCTCGAGTACAACAACTTCCTGCCAGCCGACTCGATGAAGACACCGTCGCACATCGCGCCGACCTGGTACTTCACCCCGTTCTACTCGGTGCTGCGCGCGACCACCGCTGACTTCATGTATGTGCTGATGGCCGCGGTCGCCGCCTACGTCGTGTTCATCTGGTTCAAGTCGCGCCTGGCCTTCGTCACCAAGGCAATCATCGCCGCGATCGGCCTCGTGCTGATCATCGGCATGCTGCCGCAAGTGCTCGACGCCAAGTTCTGGGGCGTAGTGCTGTTCGGCTCGTCGGTGATGATCATCGCCGGCCTGCCATGGCTCGACCACTCGCCGGCCCGCTCGCTGCGTTACCGCCCGGACTGGCACAAGTGGGTGTATGCAGTCTTTGCGCTCGTGTTCGTCACGCTGGGCTACCTGGGCACGCAATTGCCCACCGCCGCTTTCACGTTGATCTCGCAGGTGTGCACGCTGGCGTACTTCGGGTTCTTCCTGCTGATGCCGTGGTGGAGCACGATGGGCGCCTTCAAGCCGGTGCCGACCCGTGTCACCTTCACCCCGCACTGATTGCCCACGGACACGCGCACAAGGACATCCCATGACATTGCTTGTGAAAAAACTGATCGCCATCCTGGCGCTGGCGCCTGGCCTGGCATTCGCTGCCGAGGGCACGTTCCCGCTCGACCGCGCGCCCGACCGCGGCGACCTGGCATCGCTGCAAAACGGCGCCAAATTGTTTGTCAACCATTGCCTCAACTGCCATTCGGCCACGTCGATGCGCTACAACCGCCTGCGCGACCTGGGCTTGTCGGACGACCAGATCCGACAGAATCTGTTGTTTTCTGCCGACAAGGTCGGCGATATGATGACGACGGCGATGCGCCCGAAGGATGCCGCGGCCTGGTTCGGCGCGGTGCCGCCGGATTTGTCGGTGATCGCGCGCGCCAAGGCCTCGCCGGCCGGCACCGGCGCCGACTACCTGTACACCTATCTGCGCACGTTCTACCAGGACGAGACCCGGCCGACCGGCTGGAACAATATGGTGGTGCCGAATGTCGCGATGCCGCACGCCATGTGGCTGCAGCAGGGAATCCGCACAGCAAAGTTCACCGACCAGCCCGATCCGCATGAAGCCGGCAAGACCGTGCATACCTTTGCCGGCTTCGAGCAAGTTAGCCCGGGCACCATGAGCCAGCAGGATTTCAACACCGCCACCGCCGACCTGGTTGCCTACATGGTCTGGATGGCCGAGCCAGCCCAGGCCACGCGCAAGCGACTGGGTGCGTTTGTGCTGTTATTCCTGACAATTTTCGCCTTTTTGGCCTGGCGACTGAGTGAATCGTACTGGAAAGAAGTGAAGTAATTCGCTTTCGTTGTCCGGTTGGCTATAATACGGGCAATCATTTCTCTGGGGTGAGTGCTCGGCGCTACACCCCTTTGTTTCTTAAGGAACTATAAACCATGATGGTTCTCTACTCTGGCACTACGTGCCCGTTCTCCCAACGCTGCCGCCTCGTCCTGTTCGAAAAGGGCATGGACTTCGAAGTGCGCGACGTCGACCTGTTCAACAAGCCGGAAGATATTTCGACGATGAACCCGTACGGCCAGGTGCCGATCCTGGTCGAGCGCGAACTGATCCTGTACGAATCGAACATCATCAACGAGTACATCGACGAGCGCTTCCCGCATCCGCAACTGATGCCGGCCGACCCGTTGATGCGCGCCCGTGCCCGCCTGATGCTGTTCAACTTCGAGAAAGAGCTGTTCGTCCACGTGCATACGCTGGAAAGCGAACGCAACAAGTCGAACGACAAGATCCACGACAAGGCCCGCACCGAAATCCGCGACCGCCTGACCACGCTGGCGCCGCTGTTCCTGAAGAACAAGTACATGCTGGGTGACGAGTTCTCGATGCTCGACGTGGCCATCGCCCCGCTGCTCTGGCGCCTGGACCACTACGGCATCGAACTGTCGAAGACGGCCGCGCCGCTGATGAAGTACGCCGAGCGTATCTTCTCGCGCCCTGCTTACATCGAGGCGCTGACCCCGTCCGAGAAAGTGATGCGTCGTTGATGGATTGGGGGCGGGATTGTTCTCGCCCCTTTCGTCATCCGCACCCTATGCGCCGAACTCGGATGCCTTTGCCCAAATCCGATAGACTGGCGTAACGCCCTGTTTTGCCTGTATTGCTAGACACTACCACCATGTCAGAAATTTCCACCAAACCCTACCTGCTGCGCGCCATCTACGAATGGTGTACAGACAGTGGCTTTACGCCTTATCTCGCAGTCAAGGTCGATGGATCGACGACGGTGCCGATGGAATATGTCCGCAAGGGCGAGATCATCCTGAACATCAGCTTCGGCGCGACGTCAGCGTTGAAGATGGACAATGACGCTGTCCACTTCCGGGCGCGCTTCAATGGCGTGTCGCGCGAGATCTACATCCCTGTGCACAATGTGTTGGCGATTTATGCCAATGAGAATGGTCAGGGGATGGCGTTCGAGGTGGGTGCGTTGCCTGATGCCTCATCGGAGGGTTCGTCGCCGGAGGTAGGGACTGCGCCTGCGGGGCCGTCGCTGTCCGCGGTGCCGTCCAAAGGTGTGGATTCGCCGGTGGTGCCGGACACGGAAGTGTCGTCGCCTGCGCCTTCAGATGGTGATGATGAGCCACCGAAGAAGGGTGGACGCCCGACCCTCACGCGCATCAAATAGCGTATAATTCTTGCTCTAAAGATCACGCCGGCTTAGCTCATTTGGTAGAGCAGTTGATTTGTAATCATCAGGTGGCCAGTTCGAAACCGGCAGCCGGCACCAG
>Ga0265797_10002152_pt1 | contig 33631 bp, 22 predicted proteins | sample P2T30metagenome_FD_192433 | JGI IMG/M metagenome (GOLD analysis project Ga0265797, IMG submission 192433) | Plant litter microbial communities from East Loma Ridge, Irvine, California - P2 T30 | ecosystem: Environmental > Terrestrial > Plant litter > Unclassified | place: USA: California... | reverse complement strand
TTGTGAGAAGGAGGTCGACGGTACGCCATAAATCCGTACCACTGCCAGCATCGTCGATGAGTGATGTCGAAACCATTGCCGAGTCGGTCCTAGCGTCACTGCTTAAAACTAGCAAGCCGTATCTTTGGCTCTCTTAGAGAGCCTTGTGTTCTCTTAGACCCACAAGCTTGGCATATCTCGGGCGAAGTGGAGTCTCGACATGGCCCTTCTGCGAGACTTTACCGTCGATGCTAAAGTGAATGAACGATCTTCTCAGAGGTTTCGTCACACCCCCAGACAGTTGCACGTCTACGGCATGACTCTCGCGAACCAGAGACGTGCTGGCGCTCGCTCTGATCATGCCCTTTTGCTCGGCAGGCTCCATCCCTCCGGAAGGGACCCAACAGAAATCCGCTCTCAGCCTGGGCGTTCGTTGTTGTAAGAGCGATTTTATCGTTCCCGGCGCCGTGATATGCTCAAAACGTACGCGGTCCGTCCGCACACCCACATCCCATCTCCCCGACGTCATGCAGTGGACCTGGCCGTTGGATCAATAATTACTACCGCGTATCTCCACGCGCTCTCTCCTCTTCTCCAGCATCTGATTTTGTCGTCCCTCTTCACTTTCAGATCAGCAAGATGGCGAACGACCAGCAGGTTCTCGGGTCGACCGGAGGCATCAGTGACTCCGATAACAAATCCGAAGGCAAGACCGTCACACCACCAAACGAGAATGCCGAGAACAACGAGAACAACGAAAAAGTGCGCGCCGACGGCAAGCGCGAATTGACTGAGGAGGATGCCTACGAGATCTTGGCCTACAACTGGCCGACTTGGAAGAAATGGATGTACCTATCCTCGGTGGCGGTCATTCAGATCGCCATGAACTACAACACTTCGGTCTACCCCAACTTGATCGGTCCTCTGACTGAGGAATTCGGCATCACCGAGCAGAAGGCTCGTACTGGTCAGATGATCTACTTGCTATTCTACTCGTTCGGTTGCGAGCTGTGGGCGCCCTGGAGTGAGGAGTTTGGTCGCTGGCCTATCCTCCAGCTTTCGGAGACCTTGATCAACATCTTCATTCTCCCTGCTGCCCTTGCCAACAACTTTGGCAGCATTCTAGCAGGTCGTGCATTGGTAAGTTTCGATCAATATTCCTGCAATCCATCAACAATCTTTGACAGTTTATCCTAGAGTGGTCTCTCAACAGCCGGTGGCAGTGTAACCCTCGGTCTGATTGCCGATCTGTACGAACCCGATGACCAACAATTCCCCCTCGCCTTCATCGTCTTGTCCTCCTGCATCGGCACATCCATTGGAGGTGTGATCGGAGGCCCAATCGAAAGATTCCTGCACTGGCGCTGGAACTTCTGGATTCAACTGATCTTCAACGGCGGCGCGCAAGCAATCCACTTCTTCATGCCCGAAAGCCGTGCGACCATCATCCTGGACAAAGAAGCCAAGCGCAGACGCAAGACCGGCGAAGACCCCAACATCTACGGACCCAACGAATTGAAGACACCCCGCATTTCGATGAAGGAAATCGGAACCATCTGGATGCGTCCGTGGATTATGCTGGTCACCGAGCCGATCGTGCTGTGTCTGTCGCTACTCTCTGGTTTCTCCGACGCTCTGATCTTCACTTTCCTTGAGAGCTTCAAGCCCGTGTACGAGCAGTGGGGTTTCGGCACCCTCGCGGTGGCGTGGGCTTTCATCCCAATCAACCTGGCTTACTTCATTGCCTACTTCACCTACTACCCATGGTTCTGGCGTGATATCCACCACCGCAAAAAGTCCGGCACCATGTTGCCTGAGCGTCGTCTGAAATGGCTCTTGTGGACCGCACCGCTCGAGCCCATCGGTTTGTTCTGTTTCGCCTGGACAACGCAAGGCCCGCAAGTAACCCACTGGATTGCGCCAATGATCTTCTCGACGTTCATCGGAATCGCCAATTACAGTACGTTCCTCAACCCTCAAATCGTTCGCTATCTCAGAGACACGTTACTAACCAAATCCACAGCCATCTACTTCAGTTCCGTGGACTACATGGTCGCCTCCTACGGCGTCTACTCAGCCTCAGCAACAGGAGGCAACGCATGGGCGCGCGATTTCTTCGCCGGTATCTCCGGTACGCATCATCCCCACAAGTCCCAAACAGCTCTCACGCGCATGTACTGACTTCACATACCAGCAATGTACGCCGCACCCTTATACCACAACATCGGCCACTTCCCCAACCCGGCCGTCAACAACGCCTCCACCATCCTCGGCGCTCTGTCGTGCCTGATCGTGCTGCCCATCTACGTCTTCTACTGGTATGGACCCCAGATCAGAGACCGCAGCAAGTTCGCCAAGTCGCTGTCTGCGCAGAGGGAGGCGACGGGTGGCCGTCGCATTTCCAAGACTTCGGCTACGCCGGAGCACTTGATGGAGGAGCCGCAGCAGGCTTGAATGTGACACGTTTTGCGAAGCAGGAGATGAGAGCCTCGTTTAGAATTGGAGATGGAGAGGAACGAGAAGGGGGAGGGAGAGAGAGAGCGGATTTAAAAAGTTAATGATACCCTGTCATAATGAGATATATGGCCCTTCGCTCGCCACTTCGAAGGAAAAAAACAAGTTTACTTGCGCTTGATGACCACTATTGATGTATGGAGACGTTCTGCTTCTTGCATCCAACACACACCGAGATATGCACTCATAAAATTATTATGTGGTAAAACAACTCCGCTCAAAAGCAAACCTTTACGACTCAAAAGCAACAACAGTCCATCACTTCCTCGCAAGCAAGCCACCTCGGAAACGTCAAGATTAGCAAGGCTACTTGTGACTACTACTACTACTACTACAGTATCATTACAAGCCCGACCAGCGTAAACGAGAAAGCACCCGTCTTGCTGTCCTCAATCAGTTCCCCGCTTACATACTCGTCGTCCCTTCTGCCTCCTAAAAGCGACGACGACAACAAAAGTGCCGGAGTCGATTCCGGACAGTCTTGAGGCTCCTGGGAATGCAAAATGCATCTACCGGCAGGACAACCATCTTTCGGGGAAAAGTCTGGATCGAGACAGAGGTGGTTTGAGGATGTGGGGAGAGTGGGAAGTTCATTCGAGGTTGTTTTGCTTTGTGATGGTGATTTGTGATAGTGATGGTCGAGGTGGTAATGACAGACTAGGTAGTTGCAAAACTCAACGTAGCGAAGTAGCTCGGTATTGCGACGACCTAGCACACACATGCAAACATGTCCGATATGGATTCGGATGTGATGACTGCGTTCAAAAGGAGGCAAGACACATGTAAAGAATAATTTGCCATTGTCACGTCATGTGCGAAAAAATTCGAGGAGGATGATATTCATTAGGATTATGGGGGGATATATAGCAGTAGGTATATAGAGTAGGGTGGGTTATTGGGTGGGTAGGATCCAAAGAGACCACAAAATCGGGAAATCAGATCGTCGTAAACGCATCTCACATCCGCGTCCGTGGGAAAAAAATACCAAAAAGCGCGACAGGGCGACGACGCTCGCTGAGCGCCGTCTTGGGGGTATATCTGCAATCAACATTGACGATGGGCATGCTCGCAACCCATCGCTTAGTAGGACAGGTTCAGTCTCGACTTCAGTCCGGGGACTGTCTCTAACGTTTCGAAGCGACGATCGGCGTCGCTTCTTAAACGCTGCTGCCGTTGATGCCGTTGGCAGGAGTAGCCATGGTCTCCTCGTCGGTGACAGCCTTCTTCTTGCCCTCGAACTGGAGGTCCTTCTCCGTGTAATCGTGGATGTGAAGGCCGAGAGCGGACGGGTTGATGTTGCGGTGGCCCCAGATCAGCAGGGCGCCGAAGACGGGCTTGGCGAGGACGTCGAGCACGCCGTAGAAAGCGGCTTCCGAGTCGGGCGAGATGAGGTTGGCACCCTCGCACACTCCCCAGGCGATGGGGTACAGAGTCCACAGGATGGCAGTCAGAGATCCGCAGATCAGGAAAGTCCTGCCGATGTCGCGGCCCAGGGCGTTGGCATGGCGGCGGGCTTCCCAGCCGAGCATGTAGAGGATGTAGATCAAGGCAACGCAGCCGAAGGTGAAGTAACCCCACTTGTAGCTGGTGCGGACGAGTGCGCCGGCAAGACCGGTGACAATCATGATTTCGTCGATGAGGATGACGAAGAGAATCGAGGGCCAGGGCATGCCAGCGGTAAGGAGCAAGTCTGTGAGCAACAGAGGGGTGGTGATGACCCAGTCGATGTATCTTGGGAGACGTTAGTAGATGGAACTTGTATCGCGACAGAAGAAGAATACATACCTCACGTAGAAGATCTCACGGTAGAAACCGCGAACCTCAGGGTCGTCGCGGATGAACTCGACGGCAATGCCGGTCCAGCCAAGGTTGGAAGCCATGGAGAAGTAGGCAATGGACGCGACCATGGTGATCATGGCGGTGATGTAGTGGAAGATACGGTGTTGACGAGGCTTGGTGAGGGCAAGGCCCATGAAGGCGATGGTCGAAGTGATCATGACAGCCGTCACGGCCCAGTACCAGTCCGAACCATGAGTGGTAATGGCAATCTCAGCGTGAGCATTGTTGACAGAGTCATCTGGGTGTAAATGTCAGTGAATTGCGCCATCTGGATATCTGCAAGGTAAAGACCATACTGTTGACGTTGAGTGCATTGTTGCCGGCCATCTTAGCGGATGGGATGTAGATACGACTTCGAGAGGATGTTGGTAGGGGTGTTGCGGAAAGTGAATATGCTATCAGAGCGGGACCAGGAGAGGTTATAGCAGATACACGCCGCACCAGCACAAGCACACATGATGTAGCTCGAAGAAAAGCACGGTAGCGGTATGACGTGCAAGTCGGTCCAAAGTCCGCGGTGCATTCGTCAGGGAGGTCTTTGATGCTTAGGATCCGGGCTAGAATCGACAGACTATCGTAGCCGGATCGGCCGGGTCATCCTTCAGGTTGCCTCACCACCGTTGCGGAAAGGGGTGAGGGTGGTCAGGTACTACAAGTCCCATTCGTGCGATAAGAAGAGCTCCGTCTGCATTGTTTCGCGATCAACCTTGCGGACAGCTCCAGCTCCAGCTGTGTGATGTGGTCCATTGGTAGGTTCTGATAGCAGACGAGAGCTGCAATAGGCCGTCAATGGTATAGATCGTACCGGCGCATGCGCAAAGGTCGATGGCAAATCACATCAAAGCCTGTAACGATGAGGTGAGGTGACGATAGTGATTCAAGATCGTCTCGTCATGAAAGTCCAAGCGTGAAAGCTTAGACGCGCACCATCGAAGCAAGCTCTCGGTCGCCCTGTCAAGAGAGCTTGATTAACGCCGGCAGTGAGGGTGAGATTGCATTCCGCCTCGAGATCTCTCATGTCCATGTGCATCTCTGCCCTGCGACAGAGTCCCACTTCTTAGCGCTGCTGGCCTCGACCGTTCTTCCACACTTCTGCCCTGTTGGTGTTATGTCATACAGACGACTTGCAAATCTCATCACCAGACACAAGGGACTCCAGAACATCCGCGGAGCCGTTCGGAAGTACCAACACGTCTCAGTCGCGGTCGGTCGCATGGACGATACTATTACAGCCATCGCGTCGTTGATGTTGATGTTTTTGCGTAAAGTAGTGCCGCGATGCATCCGTGGGAACCTTTTCGTCTGCTCGTGGCGGCCATGTCCTAGACTCCGGCACGAGTCCACGGCTGTGCGGGAAGAAGGAAGGACTCACAATACCATTGTCGATTATTGCATCATGCTATACCGCAACGACAAGGGGGTGCATACTGTCACACCACCACCCCCTCAAGCAACGATACGCGCACCCGCACATCAAACTTACATGTATCATGCATCAGTATCACATCGCTGTGAGGTGTCGTGCGGTCTGTCGTGCGGTCGTGCCACCTTCAACCCCGCAAGCATCCCAGCCATCTCCGAGTCCATCACGTCCATCTTCAAACGGTCTCGCATCTCAATCGATAGTTTCCTTCTGTGAGACCTCGGCCAACCCATTAGTCAGTGCGCGAGCAACCCGTAAGTGGTTCGGTACAGCAGTACAAGATGAAATCCGACAAGGAGAAACCCCAAAAACCAAGATCCGCGAAAAGCCGTGCACAGTGCTCCGTTGAGACGCAAAAGATCGTCTGCGTCATGCGACCTGAAGAACGGAAGGAACGGTAAGGCGAAAGAAACAAGCACAAAGCACAAAGCACAGAAGGACATGGTCGCGTACCACAAGGCCGAAAATCGGTCTTTGAATTGGTGTCTAGTCGAACCTGTCTCGGACTACCTATTTGTATTTATTATTTGTTCTGCGACTTTTGTCACTCTTCCTCGCGTAGCCACGCGAGGAGTTTCCATCGTCAAGAGAGGCTCTCGTCAAAAGAGGCTCAACTCATGGCACCAAAGCTTACATACCTAGGTAGGATAAATTGTCGACCATCCGACATCATTCGATCCTAGATATTGAGCAAGTGTTTAGTAGTCAACGCACTACTGGTATATCGGATCTACATATACAGCAATTCTAATCCCATCAATCGATCATAGCGGGAATATTCATCGAATCCTTGCGCTTAGTTTTTTTAATGTATATGACATTATAAAGTAAGGCTATCCATTCATGTAGAAAGATATAAAAAAACGGTGGCGAAGAACAACGCCCACAAACCAGGCCTCAAATATTCCACCACAACAACGTGCCAAAAACCCACGGCACAGCCATGACCATGACGATAACAAAAATCCAACTCCTCGAATCGTCCAACCAGAAAGGCTTATCAACCCGATCAAGCCTCTCGTTCTTGATGACTCTATCCCTCCCCTCCCCACTCCACAGTGCCTCCATGCCCAAATCCTCCATAATCTGCTGCGCAACCAACCTACCACCGGCAAGCACAATCGGAACACCAGTTCCCGGGTGCGCGCTGGCACCGACCATGTACAACCCCTGGACGTCTTTGGCCTTGCCGCGGGTGGTGTCGATGACAGTCGAAGCGACGCGTTCGATGACACCAGCGCCGAGCTTGCCATCTATCCAGTGCGGTCTGCGAGCGCGGGTGGAGGGGCGGAAGGAGAGAACGTTGAAGAAGCTGTGGCTGAGGCCGAGGATGGCTCCTTTGTCGAGGTTGAAGCGGTCGCGCCAGCTGAGAGGGTCGTTGGTGAGTTCGTGTTTGATTAGCGGGGCGAGGTCGACGCCTGTGCGGGCTTGGATTGTGCTGAGGATGGTTTTGCGGGCGAGTGCTATCATGGCGGGCCAGTCCTGGGTTGCGGAGGGGGAGATGCCGGTTTCGTTGGAGGGGGAGGCGGAGGCGATGGATGATGCTGCTGGGCCGTTGGTGTTTTTCGGTGAGGTTGTGCCGTCGTTTTGAGAATCGACGTGGCCGACGGGGACTAGGACGACGACGCTGTCGCCTGTGGGCGGTGCGGCTGTTGGATCGATGCGGCTGGGGACGTTGACATAGAAGCTGGGCTCGTCGGGGATGAGCTGTTTTTTGAAGATGCTGTCGAACGACTCGCGGTAGTCGTCGGCAAGGAAGATGTTGTGTGGTTGAAGAGCTGGCACCTTTTCCGAAAGCGCCCAGTAGAAGCTGATGCTCGAACAAGACCCGGGTCGTTCGTTCAGAGCATCGGCGTAGGAAGATTTGGGCAGGAGCTCGTTGTAGGCGTACACCAGATCCGAGTTGTTGACCACGATATCAGCTTCCAGCACCTCTCCACTCTCCAATCGTACGCCCTTTGCCCTCGAGCCGTCTTGATCAAGCAGAATGGCTTCGACGCCAGTAGCCAATCTATAATCCACACCAAACCTCATGCCGACCTCCACCAACGCCTCCACTACCCGATGGAACCCACCAACCGGATACCAAACTCCCTCGGCCAACTCGGTATATTGCAGCAGCGAGTACGTCCCCGGCGCATCAAACGGGCTCATACCCATATACATGCTCCCAAAAGTGAAAACGCGCCTCAACCTCTCAGTCCAAAAGTACTTGCTAGCACGAGTCCAGATCGACTCAAACGGATGCAGCGCGAGCAAGTGCTGCAAGAACGACCAGCGCAGCATACTCGCGAGCGTCTCGAAATTCCGCAGCAGCACGTGCGACACCGACAGCTCGTAGTGCTTGTGGCTCTCCTGCATAAAGGCCAGGTAGCGCTCGTAGCCGTCCTTGCCCTCCCACTTTTCGATCTCCTGCTTCATGGTTGCGAGGTCGGAGCTGAGCAGTACGCGCTCACCGTCGCCGAACCAGATGTTGTAGTTTGGGTCGCATTTCAGCAGCTCGACGCCTTCGGCTTCCAGGCTTGTTCCGAGCTCTTCGAAGGTCAGGTGAAAGAGGCGGGGCAGAAGGAGGAGGGAAGGTCCTTGGTCGAAACGGTAGCCTTCATGGTGGATGAGACTGCAGCGGCCGCCGGTGAAAGCGTTCTTTTCCAGCACTGTGACTTTGAAGCCGGCTTTGGCGAGGCGAGCAGCGGTTGACACGCCGCCTACTCCGGCGCCTAGATGGAGACGAGATGGTTAGAGAGGTGCTGCTATGTTTGGGAGGGAGTAGATAGCTCGTGGGTGATCGCCATACCGATCACGATGGCAGTCTTCTGCCTCGGCTTCTCGGACATTGTGATTGCGTCTTGAGGTTTCGAGAGAGATACATGTTTGGCTGTGGTTCTGGTGGGATGGGAAATGTGGTCGACTTCACATGCCAGCCTAGCGACGGGAAGGGCTTGGATGACGCCCGCCAACTTAATGCCCTACGAAACCCAATCTGCGATGGATGAGATGCGGCTTTGGCCGGCCATTGGTCAATGGTTCATCACTTCATCAGGCGATCTGCGAAATGGCCGGGCCCGATCAACTCCATTACAGACAGTACTGGTCTGATCATGAATTGGATGATACGACGAAAAGTACTACAGATGAAGTATATATCAAGTAAGGATATTATGGCAACATCAATGGCCAGCCCCAGTACTATTAGATCTGCAATGCTCAAGCAGTTACACAAAAAGGGTATTTACAAATATATGCAGTCGCTGAATCTTCCAGATATCATCACATTCAATGTACAGATATCAAGCACTCGCCTGTACAGGTCCAGACAAAGCTGTCCAAGCGACGATGACACGCTTCCACGCAGGCACAGTAGCCCGACCGGCTTTGACTTGGTATCCAGGCGTCTTCAACTCACGGCCAATCTGCATGTACGACTCAACTGCGACGCGCATCGAAGCTCTGGCAGGTTTGGGCAGCTCTTCGATCGCACCGCGGCTCTTTTCGTATAGGCTGAAAGCGCGATCGAGCAAGTGCAGACGCAACTTTTCGATCCGCTTGTTCACGTAGTCTTCGTTCTTGTCGGAGCGAAGAGCGGCCAGGAAGGACTCGGGTGTCATTTTCTCTCTCTTCAGCCATGAGATCGGGACGTAGCAACGACCATTCTCTGCGTCGACTTGCAAATCGCGTGCGATGTTGGTGTATTGCAGGGCGATTCCCATGTCGTGTCCGGCGGCCATGACACGCTTTGACGTCGACTCAGACAGACCAGGGTAATGGAACAAGACAAGCTGAATGCAGAGGTGCGCGACTGTGCCTGCAACGCGAGCGCCGTACAAGTCGAGATCTGGCTCGGTCTTGATCGGAGTGGAGCTGGCGTCTTTGGAGAAAGCCAAGTCCATTTCGAATCCTTTCAGTAGTTCAAACAGAGGTTCCTTGTCCATACGCTGGGTCGGCAAATACATCAGAGACAGTTGGGTGTCCTGCGGAAAGTTGTTCATGGCGAACAGTGTGGCAGCGCCTTGATTGACGTCGTTCGCTTGAGTAAGACTACCATCGGCAGACTTCTTTGCTTCGCCGTAGGAGAATTCCAGGAACTTGCGCAGCTTCAACACCCACAATTTGGCTTCGGACGGCGATTGAGCATTGTCAATCAGATCATCGGCAATGCGACAGAAAGAGTAAAGATGAATGAGGTCGATTCTCAGGCGACCAGAGAAAGTGCCACTAGCAAGGTAAAAGCTTCGGCTCTTGTTCTGCAGTCGCTGAACAGATTGTCGCAAGCCCAGGATCCGGTCGTCGTCGTATGCAGCAGCAGGCAAAAGCAGAGCTCGGACGAGCAAGGCGGGCGTTGGCAGCGAAGGCACGCTCGGGAAATGCGCAGGGAAGGCGTTGAGCACGGCAATGGCATTGTCAAAGGCCACCAGTCCGAACACGATCAAGCAATTGGTCAAGAAAAAGAACACTGCCTCCTCTGCTTCCAGGCCGAACACTGGAAGATACATGCCAGTCTTGGTCGCAGAAGAAATGACCCAGGTGCCACGCTGCAGAGCCAGAGAATCGACAGCCCAGAGATAAAAAGTTGGGATAGCAATTGGGATTGCGGTATTTGTAAAAGGCAGCTTGACCAACAACTGATACGCCAGACTCCAGAGGAGGAGCAGGAACGGACATGCCCACACCAGGATCAGGCCCATGTACGTGTATTGACCCGGAGTCTTGATCCAGTCATAACTCTTCTTGATGGCCAGTCCCAAGACCAACTGACCGCCCAGCTTCAAGACCTTCCATCTGTCTCCCTTTTTCTCTTTGACCAAGTAGACGGAGTGCAGGGTGGGTTTGGACAGGAAGAGGTACAGCAGGGTCGTGTTGAAGGTTTGAATGACGAAGAAGAAGACCTCTTCAATGGGTATGTCTAGGAGCTTTGGGCCCATGACCACATTCTCGGGATAGCTCCAGATGTCATTGCGAATGAGATAGCTGTCCCATGGGATTGTCGAGGTGACGGCGATGGTAATCAGGAAGGCGATCTTGTAGAGGTCTAGGCGGGTGCATAATGGCGCATACAGCACGGACAAGAGGACGGCAGGAGGGATGGTGTAGGTAAGATGTCTGTCGAGGGGTCATCAGCATGCAATCGTGATGCATTGGATCGCGGGATGATCTCCCTTACACCAACGCATAGTCGTAGCCCATTTTTTTCGTGTATGTCGGGGGTCGCGAAGCTCTCTAGCTCTCTCTCTCTTTGAATGAGTGTTATCAGATCATGCTGCTTGCTGTTACCGCAAGAGACGATTGAACGCTAGACACTGCACTCTGAGCAGGCTGGCGACGCGACAGACAGACACGACGGGCAAGGTGGCGTTGTGAGGAAAGACGGATGCCACTTTCGCGATTCCTCACCATCTTGGCGAGCCCCAGCCCGGCCTCCTCCTTTGCCTTTGCCATCAGATTTGACTTTGGCCGGGTGTTACGGCACGTGGGAGAGAACGAGCGGATATGACCGGGGAGATCTCGGCGGCGACTTTTGGCATTGTCGATAGAGTTGCTTCCTTCCAACCTTGGAAGTTAGGTCGAGGCGTACCTGTCAGTGACGTATCCCATCTCGATCCTTGTATGATGCACTGGTTGTGCAGGTGCGGAGTTGTTGTGCATGGCCATGGCACAGCACAGCACAGGCACTGGAAGTCCATCTTTACTAACATGTGACAGTCGGTGATGCTATCGTCCTTTCGCCTCGGAGTCCCCTTCTGGCAGTCCGCCGAGCGCCTGCTACACCATGTCCACAGCACCAGGTTATCGAGCTCCCACATAGCTTGCTCTACCATCACACACTCATTCGCGTCCACGTTCACGTCCATCTCGCCACTGTCTTCAACGCGTTCATAATGGCCACACCCGGCCACCGACGCCAGAGATCGTCCAGTGACAACATCCTGCCAACACCGCAAGACAACCACCCATATCTCAGTGGCAACTTTGCGCCAATCGAGCAGACTCTTCCTCTAACCCCATGCACATATACAGGTTCCATACCTGAAGAGCTCGCAGGCGGGCAATATGTCCGCAATGGCAGCAATCCAGTCTCCAACAGCGACCTAGGCCGAGATGCTCACTGGTTTGATGGAGACGGCATGCTGTCGGGTGTGTCGTTCTCCAAGGATGAACATACCGGTTCAATAGAGCCCGAGTTCGTCAACCAATATATCCTGACCGATCTGTACCTCAGCGCCATCAGCTCGGAACGGCTAAGAGTGCCAATTTTACCAAGCATTGCAACATTGGTGAACCCTCTGGCTCGCATCATCTATGTGACCTTGAGGATTTTCAGGACCATTTTACTCGTCATCCTCTCTCACCTTCCTGGATCGAAACAAAGGATCAAGAAAATCAGTGTTGCCAACACGAGTGTCGTCTATCACGATGGAAGGGCAATGGCGCTATGCGAGAGTGGTCCTCCCATGCGGATACAGTTGCCCGGTCTGGAGACTGTTGGCTGGTTCAATGGCTCTTCGGCAGAGGGCGAGCCAAAGGACGAGACCTCGACCGAGAAAGAACGTGTTCTAGGCGAGAATGGTGGACTGATCCAGTTCATGCGGGAATGGACGACAGCACATCCGAAGGTTGATCCTCAAACCAAGGAGATGTTCATGTTCCATGCTAGCTTTGCGCCACCATACGTGCAATACTCCGTCCTGCCGACGCAGACATCGTGTGATAATACCCCCACAGACTATCAACCCGCTCAGGAGAAATTACTCAACGCTGCAGTACCTGGCATCAGTGGCGGCAAAATGATGCACGACTTCGGCGTCTCTTCATCGCACGCTATCATCATGGACTTACCCTTGACGTTGGATCCAGCAAACCAGCTCAAAGGCAAGCCACCAGTCACTTACGACTCGGACAAGCCATCTCGATTTGGCGTGTTCCCCCGCAGGCATCCTGAGGAGGTCAAGTGGTTCGAGACAGACGCTTGCTGCATCTTCCATACCGCCAATTCCTGGGACGATCTGGACCTTGCCGGCAAGCCCGTTGCAGTGAACATGCTGGCTTGTCGCCTTACCTCTGCAACAATGGTCTTCGCCACTGGGAACATTGCGGCCCCGGTGGAGAAGGATATTGCGGGTGCTATGGCACGTAATAAGAAGCGCATGCCCTTCTTCGCCAAATATAACGACACTCTTGATGGGAATGTATGGGAGCGATCAGGGTCTATCGAGTCTCCAGCCGATGAGAAAGAACCCTTACTACGGATCATCTCTCTGGACGACCCTGACGAACCAGAAGAAGACTTTGACGTGGATCAATGCCGACTCTACTACTACAACTTCAACCTCCAAACCAGCTCAATAACACACCAGTGGGCCCTCACCGCCATTCCCTTCGAGTTCCCCTCCGTCCATCCAGAACTCGAAATGAACGAAGCGCGCTTCATCTACGGCTGCTCAACAACAGCAACTAACTTCGGCTCCGCGCTCGGCAAAGCCACCAAAATTGACGCTCTCGTCAAAATCGACGCAACAACCCTCATCAGTCGCGGCCGCGCCTGCCCTCCCAGAAGCGTCTCCGGCATAGTCGACAACCGCTCCATGGTCCAGATCCTCGAATCGACCGACCAGCGCGACCCCGTGCGCGTCTTCCAAATGCCCGAAGGCTGGTACGCGCAAGAACCGCGCTTCATCCCTGCCGCCACCAAGCGCGGCGAAGACGACGGCTATCTTGTCTTCTACGCTTTCGACGAAGAGCAGCTCACTGAAGCCGGCGACGTTCCTGCCGACTCTTCCGCTGGGAGAGCTAAGAGCGAGCTCTGGATTGTTGATGCGAATGATATGCGCTCCGTCGTTGCGCGCGTGCACTTGCCGCAGCGTGTGCCATATGGGTTGCATGGGGCTTGGTTCTCGAAGCAGCAGGTGCTTGAGCAGAGACCTGTGGCGAACGTAAGATCGACGGCTCGCGCGCTGGAGGCGAAGGGGAGTGGGGTCTGGATGGGGCTTCGCGATGTTGTCGAGAGGTGTTTGGGTTGATGACAGGAGTTGTGGTAATGCGATGAGATGAGACCGAGGTGACGGGATCAATACCTCGCCTTGTTGATATAGAAGTTTTATACCCCTTTTGAGTAATTCCAGTATTAGCAATAGACATTGATTCATTCCGAAGATAGTCGCCTTGTGGCTATGTGGAAATTGCTTCGTGTCAATGCTCATCGATATGCCGACTCGATGGCGCTTGCTAGCACACTTCGCCTTGGGTCGTCGAATACTTGGAAGATGTCAACACATTGTAATGGGGTGAAAGTTATTCCGGGCAGGACCTCCATCACTTCTACTTGGTACACTTGATACGGTCTAAAGACCAAGACCTAGTCTCAACAACAGAGACAGATGCTGAAGTGGTTGGCAACAGAGCTGGTTACCCCAACCCTAACCCTTTGTTTCTACGACTACATCGATGCTTCCATGCATGTTCAGTACATAGACAACAGAATACTCTCATCCAAATACGAAGACTGATGCCTAGCTAATCTGAAATGAGGCTGTCCCAGGTACGCGTGTATATGATCTGTTCGATTCCTGGTATAGAGCACCGAATGCCAAGCATATCAAGACCTGCTACAAAAGCTTCGCAAAGTGCATCGCAAATCTGATCATTGTGACGACGATCTCCAAATACCAAAAAATGTCTCGCCCCTCAAAACGCGCCCGTCGCTCCGACTCCTCAAACGAAGCCCAAGATGCCACGCCCGAAGACAAACACACCATCTTCACAGCCTGGGCCCTCGAGCGCGGCGTCGAGATCAACTCAGTATTGCCACAGCAGCTTCCCGGCCGCGGCCTAGGCCTAATGACCACCGCCGCGATCAAGAAGGGCTCGCGCTTGCTGTTCGTACCGGAGAAAGCAATGTTCAAGCCCGACAGTGCGTTCATCAAGCGCAGCGGGCTCTCGAGCGCCTCGCCGCAAGCAAAATTGTCGCTCAGCATCTTGGCGAAATGCAACACGGCTCACTCGCCGCTGACCACATGGCAAGCCACCTGGCCTACGAAAGAAGACTTCGACGCTTGTATGCCGCTCTCGTGGCCAGAGGACGTTCTCGCTTTCCTTCCTCCGGCTGTTTTGGCGCCTTTTGAGCGCCAGAAGGCGGATTATGCCCGGGATTGGGAGGCTGCCGCGGCGTTGTGCGAGGAGCGGGGGTGGAGTGAAGAGGAGTTCAAGTACTACTGGTGTATTGTCAACAGTCGTTCGTTTCACTGGAAGCCCCTGACTGGTGGCGCGGGAAGTATGTGCTGTTGCCCTTTCGTGGACTATATGAACCATGGGCCGACTGGTTCAGGCTGTGAGGTCAAGCAGACAAGTAAAGGGTATGAGGTTGTTGCTGAGAGGGACTATGGTAAGTGGTGGTGACTTTCCCTTCCTGCTTTTCTTCCCATCTGTACGTTCGTGATCGACATCTACCATCGACAGACATCCTCACGAGCAACAACAGCACACTGCAGGTGAGCATCAACCTCAGCAGAGGACATGCCCCGAGTAAGACTGACACTCTGCAGAGATTGGAGAAGAAGTTCTGGCCACTTACGGCGCCCACTCCAACGACAAGCTGCTGGTCCACTACGGCTTCATCTGCGCCTCTCCAATTCAACACTCAAGCCCCGACGACGAGATCCGTCTAGACCACGTGATTATCCCTCACCTCTCAGGCGAAACCAAATCGCAATTGCAGGACGTCGGGTTCCTAGGCAGTTACGCGCTCTTGCCCATTGAATACCCCTGCTACTGCAAAATCCAAGACGATTCCATTCCATGCAAAGATCACTGCCGCCAGCCCTGGGAGCTCTGCTTCAAAACGCAAGTCGCAGTGCGTGCGGTCTTGCTGACAGCCAACGAATGGGAATACTTTGTGACCAACGGCGAGGATTTAAGCGGTGATCAATCTGCTGCTGTCAACAAGTGGCTGAAGCCGCACTTGCAGGATTTGAGGACGGAAGCGCTTCAAAAGTGTACCGATCTGCAGAGACTCCGTAATACCAAGACACCATCCTCGGAGTATCGTGCCGTTGCTGTTGGGATGCTGGAGGATCGATGGCTCCAGATCTCCGGGCATCTGGACAACTTCCTCAGCTCTATGTGAGACTGCCCTGGCCTTTTGGCTAAAATGATATCTGTACACCTAAGATAAAAAAGCTATGCACCAATGTGAATAAAACAACTCTCATTTGCGCTTCAGCTATCGACGATTGAATCGCCGGAGACTCAACTATCCTCTTCGTGGACCGTACGACCAGCAAGTCGCAAACAACGAGCAATCCTACGTCTGGCCGGAGATCTGTACTGTACACTCAAAAAAGCTATGCAATATGAACAAAACAAAAGCCACTCACGCTCGAGCTATCGAGGATCAAATTACCAAAGACTTCATCTATCCTCTCCATAGGTCGTACCACCAGCAAGTCGCAGAACAAGTTCCAACTTCCAACGAGCAATCTTACGTCTTGCACTTGCCTGCAGCAATCGTCATAACCACCCCTGCAACGCCCTGCACCCTGCAGGAGACGGGCAGCACACAGCATTGAGCCTGAAAGCCACGTTACGCGTTCGCCTTTCCCATGTGTTCGGGACCTTCAGGTTGATTGGAAAAGAGTTCGAGTATCCGCAATACCAGGATGTCTTGACCGAGCACAAGCATTGAACAGCGTGCCCGACACTACGAAGAAACCCCGTGATCGCCGCCTACGGATTCCAGGCCAAGGTGGAACAAGGCTTTGATAACGGGAGTGTCCGAGCGATCCTTCGCAATGATTCAATCCACCTTCGTCGGGGGCGTTCGAACCCGCTGGGAACATCTACATTGAACGGCGGGAGGTTGCGCAAAACGTGGGTCCCTGAGGCCGGTTCATGTTATTCAATCGGACCGCTTCCCAGGAAGACGTTACGAAGAGCGGCGGCGGACCATTGACGCTTTGTGGATGTTGCTGTTGCAGACTCGCAGACGTGCAACATCAACGAACGCATGGACTCCGCAGAAAGTCCCCGGCTTGGCTTTCGCGGATTGGTTGGAGATGGCGTGTTTCAACGGGCTTAGTGCTTTCTTGGCTCTGCCTCTTAGCCTGCTCTACCTGTGGAGTCGACGTCCTATACACGACACAACCACCGTCGCAGGCTCGGGATCCTCCTGGCTGCATCGCTCAATCTGCTATCTTCGCCGCTTGGAACTGACGATTGTCCGTGTGACGTTCAGTCCAGACGCACCAGAGCGTGCAGAGCGTGCTCCTCGACGGCCTGTTCTTGAGGGCGCAAGTATGGTATAAGTACTTTCGAATCTGCCCTAAGGGCTTTCTCTAATATCCATCTCATTCCATCCTATCCAGTTCACTCATTGCAACAAGCTGGTTCTTGAAACTCTATTCCTGCCCTCTCTCTCACGATAAAAGCAAACACATAATTCCTTCCACCAATCCTCCAGCCAATCACTAGCAAAATGGTTGCCGTCAAGAACGTTTTCTTCGCCGCCTCGTGCGTGGCTTCTGCGCTGGCCGCACCTGCTACCAAGCGTCAGGACTGGGGCAACGGTGGTGGTGAGGTCGGCGGCTGGAACCAAGGTCAGGGCGGCCAGAGCTGGGACCAGGGTCAAGGTCAAGACCAGAGCCAGGGTCAGGACTCTGGCGATGTCCCCAGCGTCCCTATCGCTGGCGACGGACAGTCTTCTGGATCCTCGGACGTTCCCAGCGTTCCCATCGCTGGCGACGGCCAGTCTTCCGGCTCCACTGATGCGAGCGCCGGCAACACTACAACTGATGTCGATGCCTCGAACTCCGGCGCTGATGCAAGCGCTGGAGCTCCCAGCTCGGCCGCCGCTGTTGACGGCGAGACTCTCACCGAGTCCAGCTCCGGGCAGTCCGGCGACTACTACTACTCCCACTGGGTTGAGAACAACTCCGGCGCGTCGATGACCCTCGGCAGCGGCCAATACTCTCTCGAGTGGACCGAGGCCTCTGGCAACATCGTCTCTGGTATTGGCTGGAACCCTGCCTCCGCCAGGTAAGTCCCTACCCTATAACCAACCTCTCCAAACCATCGAGAAAAGACAAAATACTAACAACCCTCCAGGACCGTCACCTACGAAGCCGACGTCCAGGCCTCCGGCAACTGGTACCTGGCCCTCTACGGCTGGACCAAGTCGCCGCTCGTCGAGTTCTACGTCGTCGAGTCCTTCGGCAGCTACGACCCGTCGTCCGCCGCCACCGCCATCGGCACGGCCGAGATCGACGGCGGCACATACACCCTCCTCCAGACTACCCGCGAGAACCAGCCCTCGATCGAGGGCACCTCGACCTTCCAGCAGTACTGGGCGGTCCGCGGCGAGCACCGCACCAGCGGCTCGATCGACTTCGGCGCGCACATCGACGCCTGGGCCGGCGCGGGTCTCGACCTTGGTGCTTTCGACTACATGATCATGGCTACCGAGGGCTACCAGAGCTCGGGCTCTTCGACTGTCACTGTCTCCTAGATGGAGCGAGAGTTTGAATCGGCTTCTTCTCTGGGAGGAGAGCGGGATCTGGTACTTATGGGATGGATGAACGATCTGGAAGGGATGTTCTTCGTTGCCTCTTCGATTGATGATGATGACGGGGATGCCCTCCGTCCACTCTTTTAGTTTTTTTTTGATTTCAGGCGGGACTGGCTTATAGCTTTAAATCGAAGTGTTTGTTGGTCTTGCGAATCTGTTCTTGGTCTCAAGTCCTCTCTCTTTTTGAACAACCGTGATAATCTTTCCTCTTAGTTAGCATTACCAACAGCGAGGCATCGTCGCAGCAAACGGTTGGCAATAGCGGATTGGGCTGATCGAGTCGTACTTTCAATCAAACAGGCGAGAAGTCGTCATTCGAATCCTCCTCCGACGTAGGAACGGCAGGTCATGGTTTTTGTCTGGGATGGACTAGTATTTTCGCTATACACTCAACAAACAATGAACTACAACGGCCCTCAAGTACCTGTAGTCCATAACTTCCGTCCCTTCAAACGATCCATCTTCTATCAAATCCAGTTCCACTCCCTTCCTCCACTGGGGTGGAAACAGCTGCACTCAATCCATTCCCTCTTCGACGGAGTTTCGCTGGCTGATCAAGTCGCCTATGTGCCACCAATTCAAGGATCGGCAAATCGATCCATTCATCGTCGTTTACACTCTAATCTGACGCCCAGGCGAGCGCAAGAGAAGGATCGGTGTCCTGTGTTGGTGATGTGCGAGTGCGAATTTGATCGAGTACGGGTAGGGAACCTGGTTCCCATATCCAGTTTCGCTGTTGGCCGTAGATATGAAGCGCGATACGGCTAGCTGAGATGTGAGGCTCTGACATGGTGCACGATCTTGAGGGACGATACAATGAGCACCGACGATGGTCTTGCGTGGGAGGGAGCGAGTCGGCGGTGTAACGTGGTGCGACACAGGTCTCAGATTGGAGGTGTTGGCATTGGCTCCGCTGTGCGTCCTTGTTGAGACGGCTTGTTGCGGTGGAGGAGCAGAAGACGTAGGTAGACACTATCACAATGCATGTTAGCCATTGCTCCAACCATTTTCCATAGCAATGACATGCACTCACCAGGTCAAAGGTAGGTTAGTAAGTGAGCGAGTAGATCCAGCCCACCAGCATTCTACATCATCCAATCAACCCAACAATATATCAAGTCAGACGACATCCCTCAGGACACTCGAGCTTTGGCGGCAGAGGCTTGCCAGTGACTCGGCACCGCAAGCGGCGAGACTTGTGCGCCAGGCGGTTGTACTTGTTGCCGTCGTCGATGTTGCGCGACTGCCAGCGTTTCTGCACGGCGCCAGCACAGATGATGGCGCTGAAAGTCACGGCGAGCGGGATGATGATCATGGTCAGAGGTTCCATCTTGACGGTCCGAGGATTTGGTGTGGCGAGAGATGGGTGCTGGCTGTTGAGAGATGCGGCTGAGAAACTGTGGTGGGATTGTCGATCGGTATTTGATTGGACTGGTGGACTGGGAATGTGCTGATGTTTACGTGTGTTGCTTCTCGTTGAGAGGTACGGATTAGTTCCCTTGTAGCGCTGCGCAAAGATTGATGTTCGAATAGACCGGGTTGGTAAGGGTGAGATGCCGTGTATAAGATGTTGCAATGAGGCGCAATGTAGTTCTCGTTGTAAAGAGGCCAGCAATCGACTGAAGTCTGATGTATATTGCAATACATAAGCAAGAGCTGACCAGTGACTTCCATCGGTGACTTCCAATGTAAAGCAGCAAGTTGTTTCCACTCGCGATCGGCGCTTTCTCATGAAAAGTAGCAAGTTCGTTCTGTCGATAATAACACAGGGTATCGTATCTAATAATAATGCAAAATCTTCCTATCCCAATCACTGCTCGCCTTTGCTCTTCCGGTTCTTCTTTTTCTCCTTCTTCGGCACAGGCCCGTTGAGAAGCGCCTCGAAAGTTTCACGATTGCTCCTCGGCGCAGTCTTGCTCTTTCCACCCGACTTCTTAGGAGCAGCCGCAGAACTGTCGTCTTGCGCTTCACTATCCGCGGAACTCTGCTTCGCCTGTGCGCGCTCAGCTCGCCGTTGCTGCTTTGCAGCTTTCTTGTCCGCTTTCGAAGTCTCGTCGTCGTCATCGTCACTGGCATCGTCTGCTTTCACGACCGGAACTGTGGCCTCCTCCGCTTTCATCCTCTTTGCCATGCCGGCGAATCGGTTCCCGCTACCGTATTGAGCACTCGCTTCGAATTCCTCGGCTTTCCGTTTCGCGCCAGACTTGTCCGCCGCGAGTCTCTCCTGCCGCGCCTGATCGTATTTGTCGTTGCCCGAAAGCCCATGTTTGATAAACCTCGCCGCAGCATCCTTGTCCAGAGTCGCGCTGCGTTGTGCGGGTCCAGCCTCAACTTCCTTAATCTTGTTGAAGTATGATCGCACACGCATGATTTCTTGAACGACGGGGTGCTCTTTGACATTCTGGCCATTGAGGCGAAGATATGAGAAGAGGACGGAGTCGATTGCATATGTGGCAAGCACGTAGAGTTTCGCCTTGTCGAGTAGAGGGAGTTTGGATGTGCTTGATGAGAGAGTTGCGTTCAGTAGAGGCGCGAGTGAGGCTTCGAGGTCGTCGATGCTGCCGCTCATGTCTTCGACGAGCTCTTTCACGTCTGAGGAGTCCATGGTGTTGATCGCGTTGTATTGTATGCTGGTAACTTTCGAGTGGTTCTGTTGTGCTGCGTGGTCTGCTGTGATTTCGTGTGATTTCTTATGTGATCGCAGAGACTCGGTCGCAATGTAAATGTCGAGCCCTTAGCTTTGCGCAAAAGTATTGTTCTAGAAGCGTGCGCAGGCCGAGGACCAATCAGCTCTCGGGCTCCGACCTTACTATATTCTTCGCCGTCAATCTAGCATCATCTACATCAACATCAACACCACCACCGTCTCTTCCACTAAACACATCTCGACATTCAAGCTTCCAGCATCTCCAGCATCTCAAGCGACTTCAAAAAACCACATCACATCACCCATCATGCCTCGCCAGAACCGCGGTCCCGCCTCTGCGCCTAAGCGCCCCTCCGTCCCGACTCCTCAGTCTCGCTCTGCGCCCCAGCAGCCCGCTCAGGCTCGCCAGGCCAGCACCGTCGCCCAGCCTCCTGCGAACCAGCACGCTCCTCCTCCCGCCGCTCCCCAGCAGGCCGCGCCCGCAGCGAGCGGTGGTAGCGGTCTCTTCGGCCAGATGGCCAGCACTGCTGCGTAAGTTGCCACGGATTGAAATCTCTCATATTGAAACCCTAGAGCTAACATGTTTCCTTCCATAGCGGTGTCGCAGTCGGTTCCTCCATCGGTCACGCCGTTGGCGGTTGGTTCGGCGGTGGTTCCAGCGCAGCCGCTGCGCCTGCCGACCAGCCTATTGCCCAGACCGAGAACGGCCAGACCACCATGAACTCCCAGTACCAGGCCCCTAGCGTTTGCGCACAGGACGTCACCAACTTCAGGAGCTGCATGGACCAGAACCAGGGCGACCTTACCATCTGCGGCTGGTACCTTGACCAGCTCAAGTCGTGCCAGGCTGCTGCCAGCAAGTACTAGAGGAGAGGAAGAGTAGAAAGGAATCAAAGATTGCATTGCATCGTGGTGGATAACGTGTACAAATGGATGGAGTTCTCTGCTCATAATATAATAAATCATCATTTTATGTAGGGCTGTGAGCCCGGCCACGAACATTGAGAAGAAGTGAGGAAGTTTAGCGTGCATTTGTGATTGAGCTCAACTGAGCCGAGGTTCGTAGACGGCCATGTGTCAGAAGGACGATGCGGCAGGCTTGCCTGAAGAAGATCTCTTGTGGTGTATTGTCATTTTATGCTGCATCTCCTCAGGTGGGAAGCGCCCAAATAGCACCATCCGATTTTGAAAAGCGTTCAGCCAGCGGCCACCAAGTTTTACGCATCCAGGTGGATAAGCAGCGAATTGTAGCTGAGGCGTCTAGGGAACCAACATGTGTCATACACTGCAACAGCAATGCCAGTAAGCTCCAACATAAGCTCTTGTCATGCGACAGAGAGGCCCGATAAAGAGCCTCTCAATCCTCGTTAAGCAGGTCATCCAAGTCATCATCATCCCATCCGCCTTTCCGCCTGTGAACAGTGACCTTCTCCGCCTCTTGTTGCTGCTCGCTCACAGCTTCCAGAATAGACTTGAGCTGCTCCTCGTTGACCTTCTGTCGGAGTTGTCCACTGCGCGCCAGCATGATCAGACGGCTCTCGACGTCTTCAGCGCGGGATGCTTTGACGAGACGAATGCGACCAATGCGGTCGGCGGCTTCGGGTTCGAGGATCTGTGAGAGGATAGAGGCGCGAGCTTCGGCTTCGCGTCTTCTGGAGGTGTGTGTCAGTACTGTCTGTACTGGTGATCAAAGATCCGTCCTTACTGTGCTTCTTGCTTTTGCTGCTCGTCACCACCGCCACCTCCACCGCCGCCTCCACCGCCGCCGCCTCCACTAGGGCCGGCCTGCGACTGCAGCTGCTGGCGCCTTGCCGCGCGAATGGCTTCCAAATCGTCGTCGGCCATGGTTGTTCGATGTGCTGTACCGGCAGAGGTTCGAGACGATCACGTGCTATAGTGGGACCAAAGTGAAGTCCAACATTATTTCGCGGAATTGCCGCCGCTACGATGCCCCGCCTCCTCGTGGAAGTCGATCATGGGATGGGAAAGCTTCCAGCACAGCAGAGGAGACGAGATGTGATGAGCAAGACCAGGCATGAGATGGCACCATCTCCATTATTCTCCATACAGGAAGTGAATCCTTCGACGTCCTTTCGCCCCGACCAGTGGCCATACCTCCAGATGGCGTGCGAGTGGTCATGGTCTGCCACGTGACAGCCATGGCGAGATGTCCCGTCGTTATTCTGGCATCGTGCATCGAATCGACGGTACGCCACCACCACGATCATTGACGTCTTGACTGCCGAGCACGGCTACCGAACATGGACCAGAAATAATAGCATGCCCGACCGTGCCTTGGATGACCTCTCGCCTGGACTGCAGACATCGGGTGAGATCTATCTTGTGCTTGTGCACGGCGATTTCGGGCATGAAGTTCACCTCGCCGTGGGGAGGCAGGCATCAATAACGGGCCCAACAACAATGGGACCCATACCCAGATAACCGGCCTTTGTTGTCCCGGGCCCTCTTCAGCCACATGGCAAACCAGCTTTGATTACACACCATCCATCATCCATCAGCAGGATGTTCCGTGTTATGCCACGGGCTCGGCCGACTCGCCATCGTCATTATGAAAGCAGCGCGGCACCACGGATTATTGATCAGCACTTCGACCGCCCACGGCCGCCTTGCGATGCCTGGACCTCGACAAGAACATCACCGCATCTCCCAAGAAAGCCGTCCGTTGCGAGATGGGCAATGCCGGACGCTCCTGTGATTGGTCAGCTCCATCGTTTCTTCCGCTTCTAGAAACGCACGGACGTTTTGTGCGATTGCGTGCTTGAGAAAAAGACTGACGTTTCCCCCCTCTGTTGATTTCAAAGGCGTGATGGCCCACAGAGTGCCGTGACCGGCGGCGTGGATATAGGCAAGTGGTGAGTGCTGTTTCCTTTCCTCTCGACATCTTCTCTCGTAACTGCATCTTCTCAAAACACCGTCTTTCAATCCGTCGCCACACGATCACGCGACTCGTTCCAAGCCCATTGTCAATCCATATCACAACGCGTCCAACACAATACCTGCTCGTCTGACCCCTCAACACTTTCACAATGGCCTACCGTCAACGCTCGACCTCATCCGAGCGTGATGCGGAATCCGGATATGCCAGTGGCTCTTCCACAGCTAGTCTTCCTGATGTCTACTTCACTCGCCCTCACCTCAAGTACATCAACTCGCAGCTCAGCAAGCTCGAACCCGTGGACGTCCTGAAATGGTGCATGACGACTTTCCCTCGCCTCTACCAGACTTCAGCTTTTGGTTTGACCGGTCTCGCTATCATGGACATGGTTGCAAAGCTCGACTACTCGATCAAGCCTGATATCGATCTCATCTTCCTCGACACCCTCTACCACTTCAAGGAGACCCACGAGCTTGTCGACCGCGTACGACAGCACTACCCTCAACTCAAAATCCACACCTTCAAGCCTGCAGACTGCGAGACTACCGCCGACTTCGAAGCCAAGCACGGCGAGCGTCTCTGGGAAACCAACGACGAACTCTACGATGCCGTAGCCAAGGTGGAGCCCGCCAACCGCGCCTACCGCGAACTTGACGTCAAGGCGGTCATGACTGGCCGTCGCCGCACACAAGGCGGCAAGCGCGGTGACATCGACATCGTCGACGTTGACGACCAAGGCCTCATCAAGATCAACCCGCTCGCCAACTGGTCCTTCAAAGAAGTCCAAGCCTACATCAAAGAAAACAACGTCCCGACCAACTCCCTCCTGGACCAAGGCTACCGCAGCGTCGGTGACTGGCACTCGACGCAACCCGTGACCGACTCCGAGGACGAGCGTGCCGGCCGCTGGAAGGGCAAGAACAAGACCGAGTGCGGTATCCACAACAAGCGTTCCCGCTACGCCATGTTCCTGCAAGAACAAGAGGAAAAGCGCCAGCAACAGCTCAGCGACGCCATCAACAGCGGTCTCAACATCCAGGCCAACGCATAACAATGCTTGGACCGTCTTCGTTGTCGATCGATCGATCACTAATTTCCTTAATTCCTTCACATTGTTTACACGAGCCCCACGAGAAGCTCGCAAGGGTCCGACGACAACTACTATTACCAGACGACCCTGGCCACTGCTTATTCCTTTTTTTGCTTTTTTTTTGCTTTTTTTACACGGCGTCATTAGCGGGATGGGCAAAATACCTGGAGGGTTTGGGCTATTTGTTTCTTGGGTATTAGCAACGGCGTTCATTTGATGAGTCCAAGGACTGTTGTGGAGTGCGGAAAGCGATGAATGACATGAGCATTCAAAATTATTACAACGAGAGAAAATCATGCCTGGGCTTTTGAAAGCCAAAGGCGGGAAAAGTGGCGAGCTGCTTTGCTGCTATCATACTTCAGATCACTGTATGCAGAGGATCGTTGATAGTTCGCTGGAAGCGAGAGATACCGAGGATAAATCACAAGAAGAAAAACATCATTATAATAAATTACTGTGCTTCATAAGATAAGTTTGTTGTTGTTGTTGTTGTTGTTGATGTTTCGTTAAGGATATTCTAGCAATACATGTATTCACGTATGCTTCTTTCATGTATGTATGAACGTGTACACGGACACATGTATACTATAAATGCATGGTATGCGCTTAGGATGTTCATCGTTGTTAGCTGCTTATAGATAAAGTAGGTAATAATTCCTGGATTAGCAATACCACATCTCACTTACAATACGGCTTTTCTCGGTACCGATCTTGCCACATGAATAAGAAAGACTTCATCACGGTTTATTCGTGTTAAGGATCCATTTCTGTATCGAAGCAATCGAACAAACGAGGCGAATGCATCACAATGCACATCACTAACCAACCCTTCCCAACCAACCCATTTCTCGACTCCGCAAACCATCCCCAATCCTCCACCATCACGATCCATCACCTCAACCAACCTCTCATCCCACCCCTCAATCCTCCCAAACATCCCACAACAACCACCCCTGCCCAGCCCACTGCTCCCTCACCACCGGCCAAATCTCCTCAGGCGGCAACACAAAGCCCACATCCGCCTCGTCCGCCCCAGGGCTCAGCTCCATCGTCCACGAGTGGTCCGCGCCGCGCAGAGCATGCTGGTGGTCGCGTGAGTTGCCGGTCGAGAAGTACAGGATCTCGCAGCCGGGCCCGGACACGTACTCGCTGCCGCGCGTGCTGGCGCGTTCGATGGCGGCGGCGGTTCCGGCGGCGGCGGCGAGCATGCGGTCGATGGTGGCGGGGAGGGGCGAGCAGGAGAAGCCCCAGGGGGTGAGGATGAGTTGGCTGTAGGAGTGGAAGTCGATGAAGGAGCGGATGCCGGGGGCGGTGGTCGTGTTGCTGGTGCTGTTGGAGGCGAGTTTGATGGATAGGCTGTCTACTGCTTGGTTCTCGGGCGTGTCGCCTGGGGCTTCGCCTCGGAATGTTTGGCCGCAGGGGTCTGGGGTTGAGCCGCCCGAAGGGGGTTCGGCGTCCCATTCGAAGATCCAGTTGCGGTTGCCGTCGGTTCCGAGGCAGGTTGTGTTGAGGTTTGGGCGCGGTTGGCGGGTTTTGCGCCAGAGGCGGTCGTTGGTTTGGGTGTAGACGAAGCCTGGAGGTGTTGGGTTTGTTAGTTGATTCTTGTCTTTGAGCGATCGGCTGGGAGATATTACCGTCAGGGTTGTGGAAGGGTACGAGGTAGAAGTCGTAGTGGTCGAGGAAGGCCGTTACGTTTCCTTCCCCGGATTTGTAGCCGTCGATGAGTTGGTATGCGAGGTATTCGATTACTTTTGGATGTTAGTGTTCGTTCTTTCGGATGTGGATTAGTAAAACATACCCATCGTTGATATCCACTAGGATCGTTCTCAGTCAATGCTCCGAAATGTTAAGATGAACAGTACGCGTACCTCTCTTGCATGAACCGTGGCATGCCACAAGATAACCGGCTTCTCGACCTTGTTGCCAGGCTTTCCATATCCCTTCTTGTCATCACCAAACAGATGGAACGCATGAATAGTCCGGTTCTCATAACTCTTGCCAATCTCAAACTTCTTCGAATTGTCTGGGAAAGCAGCCACAAGATCGTCCCAGTACGTCAAATGGTCAGCGTAGTCGTGGTAAGAATCATACCAGGACAAGTCCGGGAGCTCTCCACGCTTGTGCAAAGCGCTGTTGTACGAGGGAGCCTTGCTCTCGGTGGACCGGATGTATGATCCCAGGTCTGAGTGGACGAGACGAGCTTCCAGATTGAGAGCCTTGAAGTCCTCGAGGTCTTCGGGAGGGACTGCTACGGAGAGGGCGTCGTGGACTGGTTGGGTGTGGTACCTCTCGAAGCGTCTCTCGAGTTCGCGTGCTTCGAGTGCTGAAGATGGGGTGAAGCTATAGACATGGTAGCCGTCGTAGCTGACTTTTGCATCTCGAGTGTTGAGAGACCCGTCCGCTTGCAAAGGCGTTGCCGCCGCGGACAAGGCGAGATATGTTAAAGTAAGGAGTCTCATTGCAAAGACTGCTTCGTGAAAGATACCGATTGAGACTGACGAGTTTGTCGGCAAGAAGAACGTCCAACCTTTATTCACCTACTGTATCGCTCGCCAAGTCAGTCATGACGTGAGTTGCTTTCTCCATTGTTGAAGTTCTACTGATAGAGCAGCAGCGCATTGAGGGGAAGTTGCGAGTTTCCATGTCGGTCAGCTTGGCGCAAGGCCTAATGAGGCAGCTACAGATAGATGTGCATCTCGGCGGCTGCTTGGCCAGCAGTAGTGAAGGAGATTCATCATATATAATTGATGTCATTTGAGAGGTGCGATAGGCATTCAGGAAGTGACCCTGTAAGATAGAGATAGGCGTTGGTATGGCAGGTGAACGAATTGTTGCCGGATGAATGTGGATGTATTAGACGTGGGGAAAAGAGCGTGAGACTCGAGGCTACGGCGAAAGTCGATAGGTGTTGCTCGGGTAGACGTAGACGTAGTAGTTGTATGATATGGCCATGGTCGAAACAGCGTGAAATGATTTATTAGGTTGTTAGCAGACTCGCCCGGAAGGAAGGAACAAGGTGAAGAAGGCATGTTTGCGGGGATGGCTGCGAGATGGTCGCGGATCGTTGGCATTTTATCGCGTTCCTTTGGCAGTGTTTCATCTGTAAACTCTGCCATGCATCCAGCAACTTACTCTGATCGCGGCTTAGTAAGTACCTACATGCAAGTGTAGTACATTAGTTTTATCCTCTTGCTCAACGTGAACATCTTTTGAGGCATCGACTGCCAATAGAGCGATACCGCTGCTGCTGTCGTTGCCTTTCACCCACAACGATTGACGGACTACTGTGGAGTGAGATGCTGTTCTCCGCGGCGACCATCACGTATGAACAGAAACCGATGCCCCAGAAACAGTGATCACGCTTTTATCATTTCAGCGAGAATGGCATGTTAATTCTCGCAACGAATGGATAATGGAGATGCCAGATAGACGACGCATCCTCAACATCAGCCTTGTAGAGGGAGATCATTGTCGACATGACCAATAATAAGCCGGTGATGCATCAGTGACAGACATACACAAAGAGAATTCGTGTCTACGCGGAGTCCAAGGGTCGACGCTCCACTGCCGTGCCAAGATGTCTAGGGTTGGTGAGGATGTGAGGGGCATTTTGGTCCTAGCTGCCATCACGCCATCGTGGCTTGACGAATTTCTCGACGAATCTGCGTAATGCTGACTTGGGTCGAGGATTACATGTATTGTTGATAGCCAATCGATTGGAGGTCGATGGTATAATCAATCTGCTGCGTCAAGGTATCACAAAATGACAGGAAAGCTGGGTTGAAACGATATCAAACTCGCTTACCCAGCAGTATAGAGATATGGGTGGAAGAATGAGGGCGGAGTGTCTTGCCGGGCGCCGTGATCGGGTGAAGATGGTGTACCTGCAGATTGCCAGAGAGTCTAGTTGATGCCACTTTCAACCATCCGTGCCCTGACGTACCCATACAAACTTCCTCTATCCCCCGCGTCCTCGACAATAAACTGCTTGCTCCAACACCCTTACCTCACCACTCTCTGTCGCTGTTGTTCCAAACTATCCTCCTGGAACATTCCTTTACCCGCCCTCTCTCACACATACCAACATCTGCACAAGATGGCCAACTCTCCCCACGGTATGCACCAACTGGCGACGACAATGTCCACTTTGATCAAATAGAAAGACCGCTGACACTCAACACGTCCAGGTGGTATCCTCAAGGATCTTATTGCCCGCGATGCTCCCCGCCGCGACGAACTCGCCGCCGAGGCCGAGAAGCTCCCCGCTGTCGTCTTGAACGAGCGCCAGCTTTGCGATCTTGAGCTTATCATCAACGGTGGCTTCTCCCCTCTGGAGGGTTTCATGAACGAGAAGGACTACAATGGGTTGGTTACATGAATACCAAGACAGCATGGCCTAAAGAACTTCCGCTGACAAACCTCAGCGTTTGCAAGGACAACCGTCTCGCCGACGGCAACCTCTTCTCCATGCCCATCAACCTTGACCTTTCCGAGAAGGAGGTTGAGCGCGTGGGTATCAAGGCCGGCGCCCGCATCACCCTCCGTGACTCTCGCGACGACCGCAACATCTGCATCCTGACCGTCGAGGATGTCTACAGGCCCAACAAGGCCACCGAGGCCGAGCTGGTCTTTGGCGGCGACCCCGAGCACCCTGCCATCAAGTACCTCAACCAGACCGCCGGCGACGTCTACGTTGGTGGCAAGGTTGAGGCCATCCAGCGCCTCATGCACTACGACTACGTCGGACTCCGCTACACCCCTGCGGAGCTCCGTCTTCACTTCGAGAAGCTTGGCTGGTCCAAGGTTGTCGCTTTCCAGACTCGCAACCCCATGCACCGCGCTCACCGTGAGCTCACCGTTGTTGCTGCCCGCGCCAGACAGGCCAACGTCCTCATTCACCCCGTCGTCGGTCTGACCAAGCCCGGTGACATTGACCACTTCACTCGCGTCCGTGTCTACCAGGCCATCATGAACCGCTACCCCAACGGCATGGCTGTCCTCGGTCTGCTTCCTCTGGCCATGCGCATGGGTGGTCCCCGCGAGGCCATCTGGCACGCCATCATCCGCAAGAACCATGGTGCCACTCACTTCATTGTCGGCCGTGACCACGCCGGTCCTGGCAGCAACAGCAAGGGCCAGGACTTCTACGGCCCTTACGACGCACAGTACGCCGTTGAGAAGTACCGCGAGGAGCTCGGCATTGAGGTCGTTCCCTTCCAGATGATGACCTACCTTCCCGACACCGACGAGTACAAGCCCGTCGACGAGGTCCCCAAGACCACCCGCCAGCTCAACATCTCCGGTACCGAGCTCCGCAAGCGCCTGCGCACCGGTGCCGACATCCCCGAGTGGTTCTCCTACCCAGAGGTCGTTCGCGTTCTCCGCGAGTCCCACCCTCCCCGCAACAAGCAGGGTTTCACCATCTTCCTTACCGGCTACACCAACTCTGGCAAGGACGCCATTGCCCGTGCCTTGAACGTCACCCTCAACCAGCAGGGCGGCCGCAGCGTCTCCCTCCTCCTTGGCGACACCGTCCGCTCCGAGCTGTCTTCCGAGCTCGGCTTCTCCCGCGAGGACCGCGAGAAGAACATCCACCGCATCGGTTTCGTCGCCTCCGAGCTTACCAAGTCCGGCGCCGCCGTCATCGCCGCTCCCATCGCACCCTTCAAGTCCGGCCGTGACGCCGCCCGCGAGATCGTCGAGAAGTTCGGCAGCTTCTTCCTCATCCACGTCGCCACCCCTCTCGAGGTCTGCGAGAAGACCGACAAGCGCGGCATCTACGCCGCCGCCCGCAAGGGCGAGATTAAGGGCTTCACCGGCGTCGACGACCCTTACGAGACTCCGGAGGGCAAGGAGGCCGACCTCGTTGTCGACCTTAGCAAGGAGACTGTCAGGACTGCCGTCCACCAGATCGTCCTTTTGCTCGAGTCTTCTGGTCTTCTTGACCAGCTTTAGATTTTTGAGTTTTGTCAAATGTCAAGATTCAAATATGATGCGTGCATGATTTGTTTTGGTTAAAAAAAAAACCACAGTTTTGGGATACATGATACGAATATGTATGGTAGACAGGGAAGAAAAGCTTAGAGAAAGAACGTCATGAAAACAAATTTCACATTTACTCACTTGTCTTCGACGACACTGCGATACGATCTGGCGGTCGCTGGAACGGAGCCTGGTCACTGGATTGGTTTGCGTCGCAATCTCTTGCGCCTGGTGAGTTTACTAGGTATTGTCGTCACCATACCGGATCGGGCCATATGCGCCGCGAAGGATACGAAATCCGGGCTTGGGAAATATTAACATGGTACCTCCTCCTGCAGCATGCTCCTTCGCATCCTTTCCGCGTCACGTCGCGTCTGCACTTCTTGGCTTCTGTCAGAGTACTTGGCAGGATTACTGTTACAATGCAGCGGCATACCACCCGACTTCTATGGGTCGCTGGGACTACTATTTGCAGTTTTTCTTGTTATGGTCTTCCACTAAGCCTCTGAGAAAGGCTTGGTCGAAGGTCGTTGGGGGCGATGCGTAATCAGCGAGTGGTCTGCTTTGAATTGGCTGAGGCCAGCGCAAGATATTTTTTCAGCCCAGCGCTGACAGGCTGGACAGCTGGCTGCCATAGAGCGCTCCATGGTTCCATATTGGGCATGGATTGTCGGCATGGCGGTGCAATGGGCATTGTTGACGGGTACCATAACCATAGCACAGTTCACAGCAGGATTGGGTCTGTATGATGATGGCAGGAAGCCTGCATATAAAGAGCGAAAGGTAGGTCGTGGAGTTGGAAGTATATCACTCAAATCATTCACAGTACTCCTCCTCCTCATCCATTTCCGATCAAGTCGAAATTGCATCAAGTCTTCATGTTTCCATCTCCAACGATGCGTCACATCGCTTCGATCGGACAACTTGCTGCTTTCGCAGCGCTAATAACAGCAGCAGGAGCAGCAACACCACCAACCCAAGTCGTCCCTCTGATCGGTCCAGCATTCCTCTCCAACTTCGACCCAACCAACTCGGACGCAATCAAAAACGCAACCGAAGCCTTCCCCAAAGCAATTGAGAACCTCTTCGACAGCGGCGCTCTCAACAAAACCGACCTCGTCTTCGCCGTAGACGTCTTCTCCGCCGCCACCAACTCATCGCTGTTCAGCTACCAGCACGTCGGCGAAGGACAAGAACAAGTCCTCACAGCTGGGAAAGTAGACGACCAAACCATCGGGCGGACGGGCAGTGTGACGAAACTGTTCACTGCTTACGCGCTGCTTGTCAAGGCTGGGATTGGGATCTTCGACGTGCCTGTCACGCATTACTTGCCTGAGCTTCGGAGGGTTCCTTCGGCCGGGGAGGATGGCGAGGACGATCTTATAGAGCGTATCAGGTGGGAGGAGATCACGATCGGTGCTCTTGCTTCTCACCAGGCTGGCTCTGGAGGCGGTGGGGCGTTGTTTGCGGAGAATCTGGGTGAGGAGGAGTCCATGACTCCTGAAGGTATGCAATCGTCCGCCGCGACCTGTCAGCAAGCACTTGGCTACACTACCCCGGTACTGACCTACACGTCTTGTCAAATGCAGATCTGTTCACTCACATGCGTGACGTCAAACACCCGGTCATATCCCCCTACCGAAACGCCATGTACTCGGACGCCGGCTATTTCCTTCTCGGCCAAGTGCTCGCTCGTATCTCAGGCCAGAGCTACGGCGATGCGATCCAGGAGATTCTCTGCAAGCCCTTGGGGATGGAGCACATCTCTGTGACTACACCGGAGGGCGAAGGCGTTAATGCGATCAATCGCACGGTCGTGTCGAACGAATCGTCTTTCGGACTTAACATCCCTGTCGCTGTTGGGTGAGTTATCGTCCCGAGCACAATGTGTCCAACCTTCATCCCCTCCAACAACAACATCAACTGACCGGCGAACCAACCCCATAGATCAGGAAGCATCTTCGCCAACGGCGCAGACCTCCGCACCCTCGGCCTCTCAATCCTCAACTCCGAACTCCTCTCCGCCGCCACAACCCAGCAATGGATGAAACCCAAAAGCAGCACAGGCTCGCTGGTCGAATTAGTAGGAGCACCCTGGGAAATCCAAAGACTAGCAATCCCCCTCAGCAACACCTCGAACGCAACCCGCATCTCAGACCTCTACACCAAAGCCGGCGGCAACGGCGACTACACCTGCGTCCTCGCCCTCTCGCCCGACCATGGCATCGGCTTCTCCATCCTCGTCGCAGGCGAAACAGCCTCCACCGCCCGCTGGCCGCTCCGCAACACCCTAGGCGACCTCTTCATCCCCGCGGCCGAAACAGCATCCGCGGCCAACGCAGCCGCAAACCTCGCAGGCACCTTCGTGCACCCCACCCAGCACGGCACGAACCTGACCCTCAGCACCGACTTCGACAACGACGACGAAAGTAGCGAGACCGGCGGCGGCCTACCCGGCCTCGGCCTGCAATCGCTCTACCTCAACGGTACCGAAAGCCGCGCGCTCTTCCTCGCCCTCGAACCCTCGGACCCCGCCTTCCACAAACCCATCACGGCCGCCATGCGCCTGTACCCGACAGGCGTGTACTCGCACTCGGCCTCGCTGGCGGCGCTGTACAAACCGATGATCCCTCATGGGGCTGCGACCAGGAGACTTTCGCACCGGCTGGTTGTGACGGGGGCGCCTTTTGCTCCGAGGGCGGGCGCCGAGG
>Ga0265797_10002151_pt1 | contig 33643 bp, 25 predicted proteins | sample P2T30metagenome_FD_192433 | JGI IMG/M metagenome (GOLD analysis project Ga0265797, IMG submission 192433) | Plant litter microbial communities from East Loma Ridge, Irvine, California - P2 T30 | ecosystem: Environmental > Terrestrial > Plant litter > Unclassified | place: USA: California... | reverse complement strand
AGAGCGGATGGACTGTGTCATCGTGCTGCGTGTCTTGACCAAGGAAGAGATCCAGAAGCTCGCTGATCGCACCAAGAAGATCCGCGAGAGCAGAGGTACGTTGACATTGGGCTTTGTTTCACGATCAATACTAACATACCCGCAGAAGAGGAGTACGACCATGACCGCCGCGACCGTGACGACCGCGACAGGCGAAGCCACCGTTCCAAGGACGATAGGGATGATGAGGAGCGTGACAGCGACCGAGAGCGTCGCCACCACGATCGTGAGCGACGTCGCCGCTACGACGATGAGAGCGACTACGACGACCGCGAGCGAGAGCGAGAGCGCGAACGCGAACGCGACAGGCCCAGGAAGGTTGAGATCGACGACGGAGGAAGGTGATCACAGTGAAAAGATTTGCACATGATGCTGCATGTTATCATTCCTTCGAGGATATGCAGAGCATGTGCTTATGCTAGTTGGGTTCTAGAGAACGACGAAGAACACAGGAAAAGTCCTTCAAGTTCGTGTTGGAGGACACCACGACGGAGAAGCCACTACACTACTTGGCAGATCCGATATCCCACAAATATAAAAGCAACCCTTGGAAAGACCGACATACCGCATCCTCTGGCCTTCCGGAGAGTCCAAGCCCTGGCTCCCCACCTCAACGTCTCGTTTCGAGGCGCCACCACCGAAGTAGCAGTGGACTGGAGCACAGTTTCGATCATCGTCCATCCCCACAAGGCGGTGGCAGGGTCAGGCGCGAACACAAACGCATTCGCAGAGTACTGGATTGGTTAAGATAGTACGTGGCATTCTTTTGTTGTTCAATGTTGTTTGGCGCTTGGCTGGCGTTTAAGGGGAGGTTCTCTGTTCACTTTCGTTACGCATAGCGACGGGGATGGCATAGCATAGCATGGCGAAGAGTGAGCGAGCGAGCGAGAACCTTCTTTCTTGTACAATACTCGCATTTACGTCTCCTTTCGAATACCTATGCGAATTGATACGTTCAACATGACCATCTACATATGTTGTGGTTGCCGTGATGTTTGTACAGGTGGCGCATTCCTACTTGTTTACTGCTCGAAGAACCACACGTGATCACGGCCTATGCCACGTATTCTCAAGTATCCACAGATCCATAACATAGAGTACAGTTTCACATTCAACTACCTATCCCACCCTCACTTCTTACTCGGATTCGGACTAACCGTTCCCTCGGGGAACTTCCGGAAGATATCCGCAATATGATCAATCGGCGCAGCCAACATGCCCATCGGGCCCTCGAAATATGGGTTCTCGCCCGCACTAGGATGGCTCCTCGACGGCACAAACATCTTTGTGCGACCAAAGTTCTTGGCCAGCGACTCTGAGCTTCCGCGGTTCTCCGCAGAGGATAAGGCGGCTTCGAGGGCGGGTAGGTCGGAGCCTTCTTCTTCGGCGATGTGCTTTTCGAGGAGGGACCAGATTTGTTTTAGCTTGGGGATGTAGGATGAGGATGCGGGATCCATGTTTTGGAACTCTTTGAGGAGGATTTTCACCTGCGTAGCTTGTTAGTCTGGGGCATGGGGTGGATTGGCATGGAAAGAGTGGTATGTACCTCATGATGCTGTTGTCGGTCTAATTCCGCATGCGCCTTTCCCTTTGCGCCCATGTACTTTTCCATGGCTGGGTAGACGAGGAGTTCTTCGGCGACGGAGTGCCGGGCTAGCTCCCATGTGAATTGGTTGCCGTAGCGGGTTGCATGATCGATGTCGGTGGGATTGTTGATGATCTCTTTGTAGTAGGTCTCTAGCTTGCGGTGGTCCTTGGTAATGGCTTCTGAGATGGTCGAATTGAGGGCTGCCTGGATGCGAAGGTAGGCTGGTCTGGCAGCGATGCGGATCGTCTGCGGCCTGAAGGCGGCTCGGGTGAGTGGTGATGCGATGGCACGAGGAGCGAACATTGTGATGGTGTGGGATGCTTATTGAGGATTGAGTAGTGAGGATTGAATAGAAGGTGTATCAAATCCATTATCGAGGTAAGTCGCGAGCTTTTGTCTCACATGGCTATCACCGCGATGATACGTCATTCCTTCGCCAGAGGTGCGTTCCTGCACTGTCCAGCTGCTCTCTGCCCAGGTGTTTGCGCTTTGGACATGCGCGCGCAACTTGTCGGTGATGTCGCACAGTGTAGTGGATGACGATTATCTGATGCATGATTGGACTGGAAGCAGTGCCCACATGTCGTGTGTTTGGTACCGATAATTGTGCAAGGTGGAGTAGCGTTCCGCGGAGCGACGTGTTGATGATGCAGGATGCAGCGGATCGGAAACGTCACATTGCCACCATGCCGAAACACGCGAAAGTCTAGAATTCCCATGCCCTTTTTACCCACCACGCTCCACACCATCCGCGGACTGCAACTGCCACGGCGAATGAGCGATTCAGCGTTAGTCTTATCTTTCCAAAAGGGTATTGCCCACTAAAAGCGGTCCTGGTCAAACAAATATTGACAGCATCCAATCCACCCAGGTTGTCGATACCTGCTGCACTAAGCCTCGAAGCACCAATCCAGCTGTCAACTGTCCCTGCACGTGAAGTCGTGGCATCTTACCCCTCTCCTCTACGCGTCAGAGACGCATCAACGTGACAAAATACAAAATACCCGCAACAGCCGTTGCACATGTACACAGCGATGACGTGCCCTCCAAGATGCCCTCTTAAACTCGCACCCGCTGTTGCTTCTTCATGGATATTCCCACATCTTTACCAAGCAAATTGACCGCAGCCATGTCGACCGGTGCAAACGCTTCCCAGAATGACCCGTTGCAACATCCCCTCGAGGCCATCTCTCAGGGTATTCAAAGCGCTACTGGAGAGAAACGTGCGCCAAGGCAGAGCCATATGGGCTCAGCTAACGAGGGACCTGCTGATATAGCTGCGAAGATTACGGGCGCAGTTCAAGGCGGAAAGCGTGAGGATGATGGCCCTTACTTTACCTCTAATGAAGGTATCCCGTGGATTGACCCGTAAGCTTGCGAGTATCCGCACACCTCAAGAACATTGTCGTTAACGTCTCATAGCGCACACAGCAAGACTATAGGCGGAATCCCTGTGGCTAGCGATGTCTTCCTCTTCCAGAAGCAGCAGACGTTCAACCGTTCCAAGAACCTTGAGCGTATGGTGCACCCTTGCGGTTCCGGCGCGTTTGGATACTTTGAGTGCACCAAGAAGGTTGACGCTCTTACGGTACGTCTGTCTTGATCATCTCACAGCTGCCAAACCTGACTTCTCCTAGAAAGCCAACTTCCTCTCCAGCGTAGGCGAAAAGACTCCCATCTTCATCCGCTTCTCCACGGTTACGGTCGGTCGCGAATACCCCGATGAAGCCCGCAACCCCCGTGGCTTCGCCATCAAGTTCTACACCATGGAGGGCAACTACGACATCGTCGGCCTCAACTTCCCCATCTTCTTCTGCCGCGACCCTATTCAAGGTCCAGACGTAATCCGTTCGCAAGCTCGTAACCCCAGGAACTTCCTTCCTGACTACGATGCCATCTTCGATCTTCTGGCGAACACACCCGAGAGCAACCATGCCGGTCTCATGTTCTTCAGTGACCACGGTACTCCCGTTGGCTGGCGCTTCAACCACGGGTACGGTTGCCATACCTTCAAGTGGGTCAACGCCGAAGGCAAGTTCGTATACATCAAGTACCACTTCATTGCCAAGCACGGCCAGAAGCAGTTCACCCAGCAAGAAGCGACACAGATGTGCGGTGAGGACCCAGACTACTCCAAGCGCGATCTGTGGGAGACCATTGAGAAGGGCGAGGAGATCGAATGGACCGCCATGGTGCAGGTCATGGAGCCTGAGGATGCGGATCCGGAGAAGCTTGGCTTCGATCCTTTCGATGTCACCAAGGTCTGGCCGCGCAAGCAGTTCCCCATGCAGGAGTTTGGCCGTCTTGTGTTGAACAAGAACCCTGAGAACTACCACCGCGACGTTGAGCAAGCTGCCTTCTCACCCGGCAGCATGGTCCCCGGTATTGAGGACTCGCCCGATCCATTGCTCCAGTTCCGCATGTTCTTCTACCGCGACGCCCAGTATCACCGAATTGGTAAGTTTTGGCTGTAAGCAGTGCATATGAGACGTGTACTAACTTCCTGCAGGTGTAAATCTTCACCAGATCCCGGTCAACTGCCCATTCATGTCAAAGTCCTTCGCGCCTCTCCAGTTCGATGGCCAGATGCGTGTCGATGCCAACCACGCAGGAAACAAGCAATACAACCCCAACAGCTTCGCGCACAAGTTCCGCCCCGATGTTGCCGAGGCGCCGTACCAGGTCTCGGACAACGTTATGAGCCGCAAGAGCCACTACTGGCATGAGGCAAAGAAAAACGAGTACGACCAGGCTAAGGAGCTGTGGAGCAGGGTCATGTCGCCTGAAAGGAGGCAACATACCATCACCAACACCTTCAACATGCTCAAGTTTGTCAAGTACGCTGATATCCAGGTAAATCTCTGCCCTGCATCCTTCAGTCGCACCACGCATACTGACGCCCGAACAGAAGAAGTACCTCGCACAAGTGTACAACATTGGTCCCGACTATGCTCAAGGCATCTACGACCTCCTTGCGAGCTCTGACTCCAAGCCGGAATTCCCCTTCTCGGAAGTCGAGAAGCTGTCTGAATCGGCACACGTGTGGTTCAAGGAGGAGAAGTTCAGGCCTTCAAATGGTACGAGACTGACTGGATATGCGCCAAGTGGGCCAGTCTACAACTGAGGTTTTGATTAAGATTGGATGTGAATGCTTGCGGAGATACCTAGCGCTGTAGTAACCCATCGGCAAGAATGGATCGCGAATCGCGAGAGCTACATGTGTTCGTAACAATTTACTGCGATGTTGGCGAGACGACATCCGTTTATTCGGGTATGAGCACGTCCTCTGGACACCATTGCTGCAGGGTGCCTTCCCCAAAAGCAAAGTCGTTCTCAATCTGCGTGAAAAGATATTGATCCGCTTCGTCCAGGGTCCAAGACCAGGGCTTAGGGCTGGTGGCGGCTGACGCAGGACCTTCCATATCATGTTGGGTGTTACGAATTGCGATGCTATCGATACCTTGTTGCTGCGACGGCAGTTGCACAGTAGTTCCAACCGAAGTAGACTGGCCAACATTCCTCGTGGCGCCTCCGTCATCCGCTTCCATAGCTAGCCTCGAGGCTGTTTCTCTGTCGAGATATTGGAAAAATAGCTGTAACACCCAGTTGGTAACTTCCCACGTCTTCTGAAGTTCTTGCAGGCCCAGTAGGCAAAGCTTGGCTCGATGCTCAGCGAGTGTGCGATTGATGCCGTTCGAGCGCCGGAAGTTGACAACATGTATGCAGAGTGTGTTGAAGAGGTTTGTGATGACGTGCATCTGAGCGTGCCCAATGTTGCCGTCAGGCAGCATATCCTCGACTATACGCGAGTTGCGCGCTGCTGCCTGTAGCGCTACATTCCCGTCCGCGGATGTGGTATTGTTCTCGTCTACAACGAAGCTGGTGCGATGGAGTAGAATGAGTAGATTGTTGTACGCGAGATGAAGCATACTGGCTTGGAAGTTGGGCGGGTCGCCAGCATCGCTATGCAGCTGCATAGTACTTGGAAGGTCTTGCCTCCATTTGTAAAGCTCGTTGCGGAGTTTGACTCTCTCCTCGGGCGCGAGCTCCCGTCCCGGCAGATAACCGGCATCCACTACTCTGCCAAGGAAGACCGCCAGCTGCACCATACTTATCGTGTACACCGTGGACCTATGGCGGTCCTCGAGAGAAGTGGACGGCGAAAAAGCAGAAGTGAAATCCGCGGAAGACAACGGCTCAATATCGCAATCTTTGTCGCGTATGCGGCACGGTAGCCCCAGAGCTGATGCGCATTGTCGCTCGCGCACATAGATAGCCCACCAAAGCCTCCTCTTGACCCTCGCGCGTCCCTCATCAGTATCGCCCCCGGAACGATGTAGTGCTCTTGTTTGCGAGAGACTAATAGCTGTGCCTAGCCAATGTCGCGCGTCCTTCTCCAATAGCGCACCGGCTCGCCAAAAGCTCATCAGAAACAGAGCTTGTATGACTTTTACCTTGTCAGTCTCGTATGTAGAGTCGTATAGGTCCTTTGCCCTGATATAAAAGAACCATTTCGCTCGATGACGGTTTCCCCACCCAAGAGCCTTGAGGGTAGACTCTTCGCAGTGGATAACGCCAATGAACATCATAGCTTGTAAAGACAATGCGGAGAACGTAAAGTCTTGGTACGAGGCCCAGAAGTCTTCTTCGTCTATGATTGCAAAGTGTGGATGGAACCATTTGAAGTACGCCTGAAGGAGCTCGAGCCGGACTTCGGCGGGAGGAAACGAAAAGGCTCCCTCTGCTTGTAGGATCTTCTTGCGCGCAAGACGTCTTTCAGATTCCCACTCTGGCACGAACGATTCTGCTCTTGCAGCGCTTGGAACGGCATGACGAAAACAGGACTGTCGGCGATGAGCTGCTGCTTCTGATGGCTCACCAGCCTCGCTCGTCGTCACATAGCGCAAAGAGCTGCTTTCACCAAGGAAAACGGCGTCATCTTGGTGGACAGATCCTGTTGTAGGTGGGTTACTCTGCTGTTCTGCTGACACTGCCGGAGTGTGAAGTTGGTATTGGCTTCCGGAAGCTGGCGTGTGGTTGACGGGGCTGTGGAAGTTCGACGATAGCGACGCGAGGACATGTGACGCCGCCACCTCATCCTCGTGTCGCTGCGGGCTCAGAGCCGATGTACTTGGTGGGCTTTTCGGGATTAGTAACTGCCACAGAGCACTCCAAGTGGACATAACTCACGTTCTGCTGCGGACCTCAGTCTCGGCCCGCGGCTTCCGGACGTGCTTTCCGCGCCTCGATTCACGCGTTTCGCACTCGACGTTGCCGGCTGCGCAGTTGCTACAAGGATGGCGATCCGTGACATCGCACTTGACGCGTCGCGCGTTGCAAGTCACACACGCCAACTTTGCGCGTTTCCGTGGTGGCTCGGACATGTTGCCGAAGCTCGACGTTTGCTTTGATTTGGAAGACGCCGAAGTCGGTTACCAAAATTGTCCGTGGAGGGTGACGTTATCGATATCGGCTATCCTTCGGCATCTTCCTCCACCTTTCTTGTTATCGACCATCACTGACTGTCCATCTCGCATCATCAAACTCGTTGTGAGCAGTTCCTAGATGCTCCAGGGTGCTAGGAAAATAGCTGTATCATGACATCCGTGGCCCGCCGCCTGTTCTCTACAGGCCCCTCCCACCGCCAAGCCTCCGCAACGGAAGCATGTAGTGAACTCCTCACACGATTCCAAAGGGGGCCCGTCTCGATCCGTAAACAGCTTCTTGATGCAAATCAACTTCAATTGCTCTCCATAACACTCAACCGTACACCCTCCTCTTTCAATCCGCCACCAACCGGTACGCCGATTCCACCCGGCTACCACCTAGTCTACTTCACCCCCTCGATCATCGAAGCCGAACTGGGACTTGATGGCACAGATCGCACTGTGAACCCGCTGATTCCATTCACTAGGCGGATGTGGGCTGGCGGCGAGTTGACGTGGGCGCAAGACAGGAACGCACTGCTGAGAGTGGGCCAGGAGGTCAAAGAGACGACGAAACTGCTGAGTGCTGAGCCCAAGACGTTGAAGAATGGAGGAGAAATGCTACTCGTGGGTGTTGAGAAGACCTTCTCAAATGACCACGGTGTTGCATTAACAGACCGCCGTAATTGGGTATTCCAGCGTGAGCTTACACCTGAGAATCCGATGAAAGCACTACCCAAGCCAGAAGAGCAAGAATTGCCGACTGGTACGCGCCAGAGGGATTTTTGCCAGACGCCAACTTCGCTATTTCGCTTCTCAGCGCTGACATTCAATGCGCACAAGATACACTATCTGCCTGAGTGGTGTCGAGAGGTTGAGGGCCACAGGAATGCTGTTGTACATGGGCCGCTCAATCTCATCAACATGCTGGACTTTTGGCGGGATACGAGTAAGAATGGGGATACAGAGGCAGTGCCCAAGTCCATAGCATATCGTGCTATGAGCCCGCTATACGTCGATGAGCCGTATCGAATATTATTGGAGCACGATCCAACACCCGAGGGATGGAGAGCAGAGGTATGGGATAGTTTTGGAAAGCAGAGTATGAAGAGCACTATCGTAGAATAGGTGCATTCTTTTGTAGGATTGGCATTAAGGGTATAAGCTAAGTGACAGTCCAAACCACGATCTGGCCTAAGTAAGAGCCCAAACACTCATCCCAACGTGGAACCGTAAAGTCATTACTTCAGCATCGTACAGTCTTACACTCCTCTAGAACGGCTTGGCTAAGCCCACTTGCCTAGAACACTCATGAGAATAAGACCGCAAATGAGCGCGAACAAGGCACTGAAGGTCCTGGCAGCACCTGCGTTGAGCAGTTTTCCGTGCATCCAGTCTCTTGCCAACATCTCTACAAGTCCAACCCATGTCAAGATACCAGCGGAAAGTGCATCGAGTGTTCCGATGGCGATGATGGTACTGGGGTCGTTGCCGTTGAAGTGGTCTAGCGTTCCGATACCGATGGCCATGCCGATAGGTGTAATAAGCGCAAAAGTACCACACATGAGGAGCTTCTGCGCCGTACCAGCAGCAGCCTTGGGGAGTTCGGCGATGCAAGTTCCAAGAGCGATACCTTCGAACATTTGATGGAAGAGGATGACGATGAAGAGGGTGATGAAGAATCCATCGCTTGCGACGACAAGCGTGATACCGATGAGGATGGAGTGGAAGATGATACCCGCCTCTAGGTTCATTACGTTGATCTTCTCTTCCATGGGGGTAGCCTCGCGCATCGGACCATGGGCGTGGGCAATGCCATGACTGCGGTTGAAGTCATGGGTGGGTTCTGCTGAAGGAGAACTGTTTCCGGATTTGTCCCCACTAGCTGCCACCTCGGTGCTGGGAGCAATGTGTTTTCCCTGGCGCCACTGGACAAAGCGCGCACCGAGGTAGTCGACCAGGAAGGACAGCATCAAACCAGCCATGAAGATAGCAGCGGTGGTGGCTTCGTATTCCAGAACACCCAGACATTGGTTTGCGAACATGAGCTGGGCGTGGGTGAAGAGATGGACGAATGCGGTGGAGATGACGATACCGGTTCCAAACTGCTTGAGGACGACGAAGACGATGTTGTTGGCGCCAACGAGGTTGAACTTCCGGGTCAGGACGGGGGTAAACACACCAAGTCCACTGGTAAAGAGAATGACGAAGAGCAGGCCGACTCGTAGGGGGATGTTGTAGTCGCGCTGGGGAGCATCGCAGTTGACTTCGGATTCGCTTCCACCGACGCAGTGCTCAACACCGGCATGGTCGTGGCAATGTCCTTTGCTTCCTGCTGGCTCACTCTCAGTAGCTGACTCTTCTCCCGTATGCGAGGAGCCTTCTGTCGACTCTTCAGCATCCGTCATGAGCAGGACATCTTCGCCGGCATCGTCGACACAGTATCTTCTCAAGTCAGCATTCAGTCAAACATCGTGATGGGTGGTGCCTACGTGTCGGTTTGATGCTTGTGACATTGCGTGTACTCTGCTTGGAACTCTTCTGTCGCAGTGGGTCCGACTACCTGGTACTCATCTGAGCCAAACATGCAATAGCTGTTGTGAGTTAGCGCTAAACTCTACCAACCGAAGTTGAAAACGGGCACACATACAGAACAGTGTTATGGGGATGGCATGATGACACAGCCGTGATAGACGGAGTTCCGGTAGTGAAGACGGTGGTAGTCGCGCCAGCTTGAGTGACAGTGACGGTGGGTGTTTGCGCAGCGGCAGAGCCCGCAAGCAGTAGGACTGCAGCAGAGAGGGTGGAGCGCATGGCTGAATGAATGTTCAGGGTCTACCGGATATGTTTAACGAGCGAACCGACGGATGTAAAAGCTGTTCAAGTGATACCAGCTCAGGCCCTTGATATATCGACTTCGTTCAAGCTTTTCGTCGTGTCAGCGGAGTGGAACGCATGTACCGTGATGGGGCAAGGCAGCCCCCCACAAGGATGCCGCGAAGAATTCTTCGGTATCCATTTGTCTCTGGGCTTGCCGTTGCTTCACACTGAGCGCCACGGGCGGTCTTGGCATTGAGTACCCTGTTGGATGGTTTACCTTGGCATAAGTCTTGTCTCGGAGCAAACGTCGAATCAGAGGCTACACGAATGCTTTTAGGTAGGCGGCGTCGCTACAGATGCAGTAGGTGGGTGGGATAGCGCAATGATTTAGGTAGCGGAGGTCTTGGCGAGGTGTGTTGGGGATGCATCGTACTATGATCGTAGTAGCCGTGACCTCCACGGCTAGGAGGCTCTTCGGCACATAGCACTAACACCAGGTCTGACAACTCCAACATTCCGATGAACCTACAAGCGTTGAGGTTAGTATCATTTTTCGTCGTTCAACCTCCAGAGCTGGCACTATGGCAGTTGTCTGAATGTTTCCAGTAAGAGTTGTTAAAGCTGCCTAAGAGTTGTACACGGCAACAGGTTGCATAGCTATCAGCCCCGTTGGAGAACAGTGACTCCATAATCATCGTACTTCTACCTTGCTTCACTCTCAACATGACATATCGCGTGGGAGGCCGCTTCGGAACATAGCGACCACCCACATTAATGTCTTCGGCCTTCCCGAACGCAGGTAATCCTCCCGACAACATGTTCCTGGGTGGGAGAATTTCTCGCCATTGGGCGCCCATCATGGTACTTACATACCCATAAATCCACCTTCTGAGTGGAAAACATGTCGCCCAGGCCCCCATGCACTTCCATGCCAAGCTCAACCATTCGAATTGTACGTCAGGCCAAGGTATAGATCAGCCTCCAGATCCGTGTAGTGTAGCATTTGCATCTCCGGAAAGGCGATAGACCGGCAGTATACCGGTTGATGTACCTGCGGCTGCAGCCATGAGGCGTTTTTTCTTCACCTCTCGGCGGTCGAGGTTGCGGGGACGTCGGTACATGAGCACCGAGAGGAACAGTCCTCAGTGGTGAGATGTCATTCTGGTAGAATATAAAGAGGCCTGCAGCTCGTCTGCAAGTATCTCCATCAAGCATCCGGCAACCAGCTTCTCGGGACACTCACTGAACTCCGGTTCGCACATCAACTCCCAAGACCCTTTCAAAGTCCCTCAGATCAATCTCACAATGGCTGCTCGTGCCTCTGCTCTCATGCTCCTTGGAGCCTCCGTCGCCATGGCCGGACCTCTTGCCCCTCGCCAGGCAACTGTCACCGTCACCCACACCGCCGAGGCTGCTCCTGCTGCCACAGCTTGGGACGCCGGTGCTGTTCACCAGTTCCCCATCCACGCTTCTTGCAACGCTACCCAGCGTAGCATGATTCAGAAGGGTCTCGATGAGACAATGACCATCGTCAGCCATGCCCGCGACCACATCCTCCGCTTCGGCAACAACTCCGAGGTCTACACCAAGTACTTTGGCGAAGCTCCCACTGGTGAGCCCCTCGGTTGGTTCACCAAGATTGCCGACGGCGACAAGTCTGGCATCCTCTTCCGCTGCGACAACATTGACGGCAACTGCGACCAGGAGGGTTGGGCCGGTCACTGGCGCGGCTCCAACGCGACTTCCGAGACTGTCATCTGCGACTTGTCCTACGAGATCCGTAGGCCTCTTTCCACCATGTGCATGCTCGGATACGACGTCGCCAACGGCGCCACCAACACCTTCTGGGCTTCTGACCTTCTGCACCGTCTTCTCCACCTTCCCCCGGTTGGTGAGGGTGTCGTCGAGCACTACAACGATGAAGAAGAGGAGAAGTACCCCGGAACCATCGCTCTTGCCAAGAACAACGCTACCTACGCCGCGAGGAACAGCGACACTCTCCAGTACTTCGCTCTTGAGGCCTACGCTCACGACATCGTCATTCCCGGTGTTGGCTGCCCCGGCACTTACACCGCTCTTGAGGAAGAGTCTTCCGCTGTTGCCACCAGCACTGCTTCCGCCACTGCCTCCGCGTCTGCTGCTCCTGCCTCTGCCTCTGCTGCCGCCACCTCTGCCGCTGCTGCCCCCGCTGAGGCCTGCGAGCCTCACGATGACCACTGGCACTGCCCTCCCGGCGTCCCTGAGCCTACCTCTCCTCCTGCTTAAGCGTTTACGACATGATAGCCGCACAAATGGCTACGAATGATGGACTTACTTGACTTTGTCATCGAGCTCCTACATGATTCACAGAAGATCACGATAGATTAATGATAATCCAATTTTCTCACGATAGTAATCGGCACGTGCTTGTGATGTATGCGATGAAGTCATTGAACCTAGCATGCCGTGCGACTCCAATGCGTCCCGATAGGCCTGGTTTGCGGTGAGCAGGGCATCCGATGCGATTTGGTTTCGCGCAGTTCGCTACTTAACATCGGCTCGCTGCGATGGTTGTTTTTGACACCAACAAAAGACGCATTGTCTGAGTAAGGAAAATGTGGCGACCGTCGGTACTCACAGCAAGTTCTTGCGAAGTTGCTTGACTCAAGTAGTAGGCGTGTCGACGCATGGGGCCGCTTCCCCGAACTTGTGGGTTCAGGCCGCCAGCGAGGCTGACCGGCCAGCGGCCCCCATGGCTATGAGGCAGCCTAGCAACCTGTCCCTGGGTTTGAAATTCGCGGCTGAGTTCAGTGCGACAGAGCTTGTATCAGTTGGTGTTTCTAAACATTGAGAAGAGAAGAAAGGCGATGTTGATGAGATGTCGGTAAAGAGCCGCAGAGTCGCAGAGCCGCGCAGGATGCGGGCACCCGCAGACACCCCGCTTAAACTGCCTGGGTGGGCCTCTGCAAAATCATTCAGCGCGTAATTCATGGTTTGGAAACACATGGCGCACGGTGATATGGACTATGGGGGCACTTGTGAGAGCGTCCGGTGAGAGCGTGGTGTTCGAGTTCTACCTAGGAGGCAAATGATGACACGCCGCACCGCCACTCCTCCACGCTTCTCGTGCCGCAACGTAAGCATACCGTACCTACGCCTCACGCTCCTTACATCACAGCAACCCCAACTCCTCTCCACCACTTAAAAAGGATCGTGATGCCGGTTTTCAAGCTTGTGCCACGTTCCACGTCTGTTGCACTGCCCTACGCGCCGGGGCATGGTTGGTCCAGAGCGGTGTGATTGTAGCCCCCAATCCATAATCCTGTAGCCGCCGAAGGCACCTCTTGCATGGTTTCATAGCCAGGCTGGTGCGGCGATCATGCAGCCTTCACGACTGCGCCGCAATATTTGCTCCGACATGTACTGCATATGCCCGAAACTTGTACTCTGGGACAGAGTACTAACTCCCACATCCTCTCACGTTCTGCGTGTGTGCGAAACGTCAAGTGACTCCCTCAACCATGGCGACACCCACACCATCCCCCACATCGAAACACTTCAACCTAACGACCACTCAAGAGGAGAATGCAATCGAAACGGACTTGGCCCTTCCTGGCATCAAGCGTGGTATTGCTATTGGAGTAGCGTGCTCCGTATCGATCGTCGTTATCGCTATTCTTGCTTTCTTTGCGATCAGACGAAGGAACCGTGTGCTGGCTCGGAGAGCACAGCTCCAGACCACAAAGAGAGAGTCGATGGATGCCGAAGCAGGACAGCAGGAGAAAGCTTGGTATTCTACGTCCGCCTCGTCACCACCGCTGCCAACACCACCACCGCCGCCTGTTGAAGCCGATGCTCGGATCATCTACGAATTGGATGCAGGCCAGATACCAGAACTGCACGGCGATACCGCTGCGCAAGAAGTGGAGGGAAATGGCAACGTTCACGCCAGGACAGAAGCGGAGGAACTGTACGTTCAAAAGCTCGAGCAATGGAGGACTTGGAGCATGGCACTGGAGCCGAATACCACGAGCCATACCACCGAACCCGTACGCGCTCCTGTACCGCTGCTAATGGTCTCACCACCTGAGGCTTCTCCTGGTGGAGTCTCGCCGTTGCAGCGCCTGTCAAGGGACTACACCCCGCAGGACGGTTCGCCAGTATCACCGCCTCCAAATGTTCATTTCCCATCGGGTCATCGCGAGTACACCAATCATTGAGAGAGAGATTTCCAAGATTGGCTTCCCCGCTAGGAAAGCGCGAAAAATATATTTTGATTCGTAACGACATAAGATGCTAGCGGACCGTCAACATGACGCTTTCTTATCCTCGATACTCTTCGAATCGACGTGGTACTGGTCGTCTTCGTCATCAATTGGCGAGTCCGGAAAGAGTCGCTCCTCAGTTCCTTTCTTTTCGTCGTTTGGAAGGACTTCGGAACCTGGTAATTCTGCAGCAAAGAGTCGACGATCACCAACGGCCTCCACGGGAACAACAGGACTGGCGAGTTCAGAAGCGCTCTTCTCGCTATTACTCCCAGCCTCCATCTCCGCTGGCCCGAGGGCTCCACATTCGCTCCCCTTCGTCGCATTCTCCAAGTCGTACGAACTTTGTGACAGGGTGCTCTTCCGGCGTATTCCAGCTCGCCTTCGACGCACGCAAAACCAGCCGCCCAGTAGAAGTAGTATGACAGCAACGGCGACTGCTGCGCCGATACCAGCGCTCGCGCCAACGCCCAGACCGCCATTTCCAGATTCTAAAACTGCGGGCGCTGAAGCAGAGGCTTGCGTCGAGGTTGAAGAAGGAAGAGAGGTTTGCGAAGATTGTGATGCATCGGCCGGTGATGGTCTCCCGGGAGGACCCGGTGTTGGCGGCGTTGGAGTTGGAGCAGGTGCAGTTGAGCTCACGTCGTCATCGTCATCATCGTCCCTGTCCTTGCGGTCTTTCTCTGTCTCGGTCGGGAGCGGTACAGTCGGATCTGTGGATGTCGACATCGCGGATATCACGATGATAGATGTATATACAGTAAGAAGACTGCCAGAGCGCACGTTAACAGTTGTACAATAATGTGAGCTTCTAGTGACCAATTTTGGGGCTACCTTCAAAATCATTTGCACTTGCTACACCCCACCTACATATGAACATCAGCGTCCCAGGACAATGGGTATCGACGACGACACCTCATCCATGTTTTCGCTTTCAAGCATCGGCAGAGTCGCGGCAACCATCGCTCATTCGCAGACGGCCCTAATAGCGCGTCGATTCCGCCGGCTCAGCCTCGTCTCCTCACGAAAACTTCGGTCAATTGTCATCTTGGCCTTACCTGCTACAGGCCTGACTTTTCCGTGCCTTGATGATGGGTCTCGATAGGCCAATGACTTTGATGCTCCCATGTAAGATGGGAGACGCGTCCATCGGGGCTCCGCTGTGCTGTCGAGTTCGCCAAGCTGCGGAGGCCACCGCCGCGTAGTCATCAGCTACCGATCCATTCGACCAAAGTTTGGAATTGTCTTGCGCATAGAATGAATAACATTTCTGCGTGGCGACCTTTGTGTAGTGGTGTGCTTCGGGCTGCGCACAGTAGGTATGTATGTATGCAGGAGCTCCTGAGAACTAAGTAAAATTCACGGGCCAGGCACTACATCATGCAGAGCTAATGACATCGACCCAAGAACTGGAATTGTCGATGCTGGGCCTAAGTCGAAAGTTTTGCCATTCGTGGACAAGCCGCTGCACAACACGTGGAGTCTCAGGCATCGCTATGATCACGCCGATTAGGTTCACGATATTGGGTTCATGGAAATGCGCGCAAATTGCCATGAGATGTATGACACCTATCTCTTTAGAGGAAAAACAGCGACCTGATGGCGAGGAGATGGTTCGAGTCAGTGCTGCGAAGCGTGTGTGATCCACATGTCGGCGCCATCGGAAGCGAGTCCGTCCCGTCCGCGGTGTCTCCTCCAGCCTCCCCGCCCCATCGCGTTGCACGCCGTTCAACGTGCCTCGACGCCGTCGCTCGCTCTATGCGAATGCTCCTCCTCTCAACCGATCATACAAACCCAGTGGTGCCCAAGCAAGAAAATCTGCGAATTCTTTGACGCCGCGCGTCTGACTGGACTCTGGACCGGGCTACAGACTGCGGCTCTCGCAATCGCTTTGCGGGACGCATCTACTGTGAGATTTTACGGTACACCCAAAGTTTCGAGTACATTAGCACGTGGTCTATGTACAGGGACAGATGCCTCGGGATGCTGCTGATTCGCTATTGCTGTCTGAGTAAGCAGGGGCCATGGAAAGTATCACTACCATCGTAGTGCCCGCGGAACAAAGCCGGTCGAGAACTCCTAGGGGGAAGAAACTAGATCGACATGAATTATACTTTCAGCCATCCCCAAGGTAGCCATCATTACCGCATAGGATATTGTGCCATCTCGAGAGCACGGTGGACTAAGATCGATCTTTGGCGGTGCGCCCATACACTTGCATCAGCTACTTCCGCGGGATGAATGCCACAGGGTCTCTTCCGTGGCCTACAAGCATGCTATCAATCCGATAGACTCTGGTGCGGCTCCTCTGGATGGTCGATCAGCTAGATTGGTGCCTGCGCCTGCCCTTGCAGGTGATGGGGACGAAGAGGCCGTCAGCTAGCGCAGAGCGGCACACCCGCACTTCTTCAATAGCGCGACATTTGAATGGGGAATCCCTTCGATAATCGTCTGAGTAATTGCATGTTGAAGAGGTGATCTGGCGACACAGAACCATACAATGGCAGAGGTTGGCAGAGAACCATGATACGTCGACGGCGCGCCGAAACCAAACACCAGAGATCCAAAGGTCTGGAAGGAATGTTGTTTTTCGTTCCGGATTCATGTTCTGGCATTAAGAGCTAGCTCCGCATGTCAGTTAGGGTTACCGGTCTGATGGAAGAGTCTAATGATACCGCCCAAGGCCCTGACGAAAGACGCCACACAACGGCTGACCGAGAGATAATAAGGGGATCCACCGGGTCTATTGCGCATTCATCGTGCATATCCCACAGGCCACTCGCCCCCGTAAGACTACGCCGGTTGCGGCCCGACCTCTACGTGGATTCATATGCCTTCGGGCTCCTCTACACAGATTGTTGCGGATCTTACCTTCATTTCACATTGAACCCACTGAGACCTTGCATTATGGCAAGCCAGAACTCCAACCCCAACGCAGACCCCGTCTTCTTCGGTGGTATAGAAGTCGACATCACTCAATTCGATTTCAGCGACCATACTTCGAAGGTCAACAGTCTTACGATAACATGCGCAGTCTTCATCGCTCTGGTGGTGTTGACTGTCGGTCTCCGCCTCTTCGCAAGAGCGAAATACGTCGGCCATATCTTCATAGACGATTGTACGGGCCAACCTATTCCCTCACAAAGGTCCCAGCTGATATATGACAGTCCTTATCATTTGCGCCGCCGTCTTCACTGTTGCTCTGGCTGCAGTGTGTATCGCTGGTAAGCAACAAGTACTTCGAGTGTGGAATCTAGCTAACGATATGTTAGCAACCCAATATGGCCTCGGGCGACACATCTGGCTCCTACCCATGTTGACGCTCTTCGACACTTTGAAGGACTGTATATTGGTAGGTGCCAAGCTTTCATTGGGTGTCGTATTATGGTTATGGCGATTGTCATGAATGTTGAAAATGGGCTGTTTGAGCTGTCACAACTAACGCGCTGTAGTATCTCTTCATCTGCCAAATCCTATACGCCTTTGCTATTGCGTTGACGAAGATCGCCATCATATCATCGTACCTGCGTTTCATCCACGACAAGACCTTCCGCATCTGGATGTACGCGATATCTGTGTGCATCGTCGGTCTATGGATTTCAGGTAAGACAAGCCACAGTTCCCGACACGTGACATGTGCTGAAGTACTGTTAGGAATCTTCGTCACCATCTTCCAATGCCGTCCGGTTCAAGGAGCGTGGAATTTCACCCTCGAACCAGTGTGCGTCGACTACGTCACCTATCTATACGCCAGCTCCGCCGTTAATGTCGCGACGGATCTTCTCCTTTGCGCGTTACCTATACCTCATATTTGGAGGCTGAACATGCCAAAAAGGCAACGAATCGTTCTATGTGTGCTACTGGCAGGAGGTGCAAGGTATGTGTAGACGGCAGGTCGTCGAACTTCACTGACGTTTGATAGCGCAAGCATATTGGGCATTGTCCGTATTGCCTTCTTGGACCGTTTACGCGTCCTGGATGTTACCTGTAAGTATCCCTTCGATTTGAGGATCATGATGGAGTGTGTCTTTGGATGCAGCAAGCAGAGCACGAACTGCTATATCTGCCACTAACAGGACTCGCATCGATGTCGGCTATTCCACACGAACATGAGAACTAACACACATACAGATCAGAGCGTCGAGTGCGTCATCATGTCAGTAGGCGAGTGCAGTCTGGGAATCATCTCCGTCAGCATTGCTGCTCTTCGTCCAATGGCACGGCAGTTCTTCCCTAACGCGATGCGAAACTCTCCCTCTTCCTCGTCCAAGCCACGCGAAGCAGGACACGTTCGCCTCGAACACATACCCTCAAGCCAGGACAAGGATCAGTTCACATCGGACAGCAAACATGATCTGTCAGGTTCATACGGATCGCATACACAAGTCTCCTGTTAGTCATCCATGTACAATCTAGACAACTTTTACAAACCTCCGTACGGCTTCCCAGCTCGCATCCCGTGTTCAAATGCTGCAATGTCGATTTATACTGTCGGGATACTATGAATGGTTGAACGTTGACTTAGCGAGTCTTCTGCGAACTAGCACAGGTGACACGAGCTTCATTTGGAACCGAGAGTCCAGTGAGGTGTCTGTTACCAATACTACGTTCATATCGCTGGCTGCGTTCCTGACTTGGAACAGCAACAGGAATGACGGAAGTCCTTGGAGACTGTCAAGCTCTCGAGGCAGGCGACCAAGAGCCGGACGGAACGCCTTGTTCAGCTGACTGCCAAGAAAGCCAAGCCGTCAGTCCAATCTCGCGCTTTTCCGTGACTGGCTATACAACGATTGTAATTGGTCCAACACCCTCACGACGTCACAGACCATTACCAGAATCGCGTCAAGCTGAAAGCAGGCTGTGTTGGCGATCTTACTCTGCGCGCGCAGGCTGTGTACAGCGTTAAGGCGTCCACGGCGTAATTCAAGAAGCACACCGCTTGTGGCCTGAATACATAAATGCGATGCGTCGCGCCTCCTTTCCATGTGCATACAACTCAACAAATCTGCCTCAAGGTTACACCAAAGACTCATTGCGGCGACTCATACATCAGCCAGTCACTCTTAATATACTCATTAGTCTATAAAACCCTACCTCGATTCCACTACCCCCTTTGCAACTCTCCATCTCCAAACACAGGCTTGCAAATCTACCCCAAACAGCACCACCATGAAGTTCACTGCGGCAACCACTCTTCTCCTCGCGACAGTCGCGCTCGCCAGCCCAGCACCCGTCGCCAGCCCAGACGCGGTAGCTGAACCAGCACTCATGGGATCTCGCGCCCAATTCCGCGAAGCGCTTGCCGCACGCGACACCCTAGTTATGCCAGAAGTTCAACTCGAAGAACGAGCCAGCAGCGGCGGCAAAGGAGGAGGCAAGGGTGGAAAGGGCACTGGTGGAAAAAACAACACCGAAAGCGCGGCGTCCGACATGCTTTCACCAAGTCGCGCTCTGCAGATCACTGCACTGAGTCTGGGCGTTGTGGAGGTTGTGAGACTCTGGGGTTAGACGACGCGAGCGAGATGGAGCTATGCCGAGTGAGACGAGGGCGACTATTTTTGTATTGGAAGGGAGAAAGCGGGGTTTGATGCGGTTTCGACACTTTACTGAGCGATGGAGTCTTGTTAGCATGTTCTTGTATGATATTGGAGTTCGATACCACGGCATTCGGAAATCAATATGGAGTTCACAACACCACAATCTTATGCTTGCAGGCTAAGCTTAAGGCGCCCGCTACGTCACTCCGCATGTGTGTCACAGCGATCAAGTTTCCACATCTGACACGACAAGTCCATGCACTGGACTACGAGGACTGATGACGGTGGTGTTGACCTGGATCGGTGAACTCAGTGTGTGTTGTACACCGAGTGATTCATTCCATCGTTAAGATGATCATCTCAGTAAACAAGCATAGCCACAGTGTGGCGGTGTTGATCAAAGGACAGACTGGATATGGCTGAGATGACCAGTGCACAGCCACAAGGAGCTGAAAGATCAGCAAATGTAACAGGCCTGAACAAGTTCACCGTGTGCAGATCAAAGAGATTTGAAGTATGAAGAGTAAACATTAACACTGGTATCTGCCGCAGCCTAAACGCTAGAAATGAAAAACGCCGTGCAAATGCTATGCCTCAAACGCTACGCTATGCTATCGGATCGAATAGAATCCAAAACACTTTTTGTTGCCATGAAGCAATGTTTACAAGAACTTGTTGATCATCTTCTTCCAGCCACTGGCGGAAGATTCTTCCCAGGTCTCGCTAACTTCGTCCTCGAACTTTCCACTCAGGAGATCGGCTTCCGCGGGGTTGATGAACTTGCTCCTGGTAATGAGCTTGTGTCCAATGTAAAGTACGGCGAAGAGGATCAAACTGATGTATGCGATGAAGAAGTCCTCAACGCTCCATGGAACGAACGCGGTGAAACCTTGGGTGATGGTGATGATGGCGCAGAAAGTGACACCGTAGATGGCGAGTGGGCGGCCACCCCATGACTTGAATGGGAGGGTGTCACGGTCGATGTTTTGAGCCTTGAGTGCGCGCATGAAGCTGATGTGGCAGATCAATACACAAGTCCAGGCGATGAAACCTGCGACGGAGACGATGTTGAGGAGCCAGTTGAAAGCTTCTCCACCGTTGGCGCTAAGGTTCATGTAGGCAAGCAGACCCATGGCGCCGGTGACTGCGGTCGCCCAGTATGGGACACCTCGCTTGGTGGTAGCCTTGAGGAACGCAGGGGCACACTTCTCCTCCGCAAGACCGACGAGGATACGGCTGCCTGAGTAGACGTTGGAGCTGGCGGCTGAGAGAACGACGGTGAGCAGGATGGCGTTGAAGATATCGGGAAGAGCGGAGACTCCGGCGAGCTGGAAAGCAATAACCATAGGAGATGAGCCGGCGTTGGTGTCACCAATTTGAAGAGCCTCGTTGTCGTAGGGGACCAGAATGCCAACAAAGAAAATTGTGAAGACGAAAAGGGTGAAAATGCTCCAGAAGGTCTTTCGGATAGCCGAAGGCATAGTGACACGGGGGTTCGCGGACTCTCCAGCACCAATAGCGCAGAGCTCAGTACCCTGGTATGCGAAACCAGCCTGGATGAGGACAGCCCAGAAACCGACGAACTTGGCAACAGGGCCCTCGGCAAGGTATGGAGCGAAAGCACCGGGAGAGTTCCAGTACTGGAAGCCAATGTAGCCTTGTGCGCCGACACCAGCGTTCATGCAGATGGCGTAGATCCAGAAACCGACAAGGGCAACGACCTTGATGAGAGCAAACCAGAATTCGAATTCACCGAAAATGTCAACGGGCAAGAAGTTGACGGCGGTGATCGGTACCCAGAAAATTGTGATGAAGATACCGATGCTGAGATCCGAGTCCCACCATTGGATGATAAGTCCAGCGGCTGTGAGTTCGAGTGCGTAGGTGATGGACCACGAAAACCAGTAAATCCAGCCCATGGAGAAACCTAGTGAGGGGTCGACGAAGCGGGCAGCGTACTGTGTGAATGCACCAGAAATAGGTAGGTAGGTAGCCATCTCAGCCAGACTGAGCATAACAGAGTAGACCAGAGTACCGACGAAAACGTAAGCCAGAAGCGCACCGGCGGGACCAGCAGTAGCGATGGAACCTCCGCTGGCAATGAAGACTCCGGTTCCTACAGTACCGCCAATGGCGACGAACTGCAAGTGTCGGGATGAAAGCTTGCGCTGAAGCTCATCCTTGGGGGGTGCGGCCTGCTTCTCGACGTCGCTCGAAGAGTGCGGGACCGACTTGTCCGACCGCTGGTCCATCTTGGGCGTGATCTCCTCAGAGGCGGATGCCATATTGGTGGTGGTATTGGCGAAGGACCCTGGGGTGGGGCTTGAGGTTCAGGGTAAGAACAACAACGACGAAGCTGTGATGTATACGATAGATGTCAAGTGCGCAAGAGCCAGGGACGAAAACGATATTTCAATCAAACCACGGTTACCCACCACTCCAGAAAGTGGAGTCATGGCGCAAGACTCCATGAGCCATCATGTTAGCCGTCGGCGTACTCCACGCTCTGGAAAGCCAGTCGACCGTCCAAATTTTCATCGTCGGTCCACTTGGCGGGCAACAGAGTCGTTTTGCCGCGCAAGATGCAGAAGTTGAACCGTGACAGTAGCATGATCGAAATTTTCGAGCCAGGATCACGTCGGCTACGAGCGGGTCGGCGCCGCCAGTTCGCGTCGCCTTGAGCGCGACAGGCCAAGCGGCAATGCTTATCGCGGGATTACCGTGTGGAATGTGTAGCTTTGCCGTTCCGTATGTTCCCAGCAGAAAAATTCTGCAGCTTAGCAGTATCTTTTTTGGGGTACTTTGTGGCGGCGGACGCGTTTCGGGAATAGCGAGAGGGCCGGCCCTTCGTCGGGTCACGGCCTTGGCGGCGAGCGTGTCAGACTTCATCCATCGGGAAACCTCATCAGGCCTATCATGACTCCGTCGCATGTCACCGCATTCAACTCACCCCTTTCCCCAGCCGGTGGTTGTAGAGATCTGCTTTGGTCATGCTGAGTCAAATGCCGCAGACTTTTATTTGCATGGCTTGAAGGCGCATCACGCTCTACTTAGGTAGTGTTGTTACCAGATTCGCGCGACTATCACATCGTGAGAGCCCAGTTCCTGCACATCTTATGCGACCAGTGGAAGCAACCAGCCAGCGTAGCAAGCTATCGATACCGCCTATACGTCCAGGACACATACCAAAATCCGATGGAGTCTACCATCTCACGCGGCTAAGAGGTTTCAACATCAGGCACGTTCACAGCTAGCTTTCTCACCGCAGCATCATCATCGACGTCGAAAGCAACACCTACTATTAGTCACGTACCGAACGTAGCATAAAACTAGACCCCAGGTTCTTCAGCCTTATGCACTCCAGGACGAGCCCAAGAGTGGTGCTACCGTTGCGCTGAGACATGGGAGCCGGGACCCAGCCGAGCGCTCGCCGGACTGTCCTGGCAGAATCCGGGGACGTGTCTGACTTTTCATGTGATCTGGGGAAGATTCGCCTTGTTGCTGGACTAGACCACTTGGTCTTGAGCCGAGACCCTCGTCTCGTTGCCACTGTGTCTTTTCACCACCGCATCGTCATACATGATCGGACACACATTAAGTGTAAATCGCATGGATATCTCGGTACACATCATCTAGTCTTACTGCCGATGAGGCAGCCTGATTTGTGGATCGATTCGCTTACACGTCTAGATGTGGAGAAATTGGGACAGGTACACTAATATTACCACACTGCGGCGCTCAAGCACGGTGCTCACTTCACCCCGATAACGAAGCACTGTGGGCTCTTCAGGACTGCAAACTGACGCGCTCACTCATCATCGTCGTAGTCCATCTCTTCGTCTTCGTCCTCATCATCATCGTCGTATCGGTATTCCTCCTCTTCATCGTCCTCATCACCATCCATCCCACTCGTGTTCTTCAACTCATCCAAGTCCCACACACTATCCGGTAACCCCGCAATCCCGACATCTCTCTTCACAGTGATAATGCCGAACTCCTCAACGCCGCAGAAACCTCCCCTCCCACTCTTGCCAAAGAACCCCACAATAATCTCATCAGGGCTGGGTGTCAGCCTCACAATGTCCGAGTCACGCCTCGCGTTGAGCTCGCCCGCGCTGGTACCGTCGCTAAGATGTAGCCTCACACCATCCCTAGGGACGACTTCAACGGAACTAATCTCCACCCCCTCGGGAAGACGTATCTTCTCGGAAGCGTGACCACCGAATTGGTGTTTACGGCCGTATGTACGCATGGGTCCCCAGTGACTCGTGTGACCATCTGCATACTTCACCACGCCGCCATCCCATAGACATCCGACCCTTAGATCGATGGAAACGGCGCGGTGCAGGTTTCCATCCTTGCCCTTCTCATGGAGGAGCTGCGCCCATTCGTACCGACGAGTATCGGACTCATCGGGGAAGGCTAGGCGCTTGGCGAGTCGGATTTCGGAGCCTGGGATGCGGATGTATGATCTGCTGGCGAGGAGCTTCCAAACGTTGCCGATGTTGGTCTCCTTTCCATTGTAGGCGAGGATGTTGAGATGGAGGGCTTGTGATCGATCGAAACGCTCTTCGAGAGATGATTCCGTATATTCAATGCGCTTCGGTGCGTTGTGAGTCCAGCCGAGGGGCTGGGTTGTCTCTGTACGATTGAAAGTAAATCGTACGATGCCGCTGCTTGAGCTGATGACGAGTTTCGTCGGGCCTTCATTGTCGGTGTGCTCAGCGTGGGCCTCGGGCGAAGCATGTCGCTCTTCGCCGCTGATTATGGGGTCAATAGGCAGGCGAAAGTGAGGCAGCATGCGGAACGAGAGCGCATCGGCTAGGTTCCAACGAGCTTTGTTGGGTGTGTTGTGGGGATCCACGAGCACACCTTCTGTTTTGAGGTGCCCAGAGTACGCGGTCTGAGGGAGGAAGTTCTTGGGCCAGTCTTGCGCATATCCACGTTCCATGATACCAGAGCGGTGAGGCGAGCCGAATGCGTGACCGATTTCATGGAGAAAAGCGCCTTGGCCGATGGCGCATGCTTCCCACATAGTGTTGCACTGGCCGTTGTCATTGCCTACTTTGTCTCCAGGTGCACGGACGTCTGTAAGACAGCCTGTAACTTCCTCCAAGAAGCGCGGCCAGGAGTAGGTCAGGTGGCTACCAAACATACCCAGTGAGATTCCGTCAGGGTTATGGCAACCCAGAGCTGCGTGCCCGAGGATCAGCTTCTGCGGGACGCTGTAGTGCGAGTCCAAGATCAACCCAGCAATGATGGGTCGGGCATCGGAAGCGAAGGGGCCTCCTTGCTCCTTGAGCGCATCCAGAAACCAGTCGAATAAGTCATTATCACGACGTGCGTTAGGGTTCTGTTGCGCGACCTCTTTATTACGGATGTCCTTGATGGTCCTGGAAGAGCGAATAACGTTGACTTTGGCAGTCGATCGCATGGCACCTTCCCTGTCGAGAGCCTCTTCAACGCGCGCATTGAGGAAGTCGCGACTGATCGTGTCCGCGGCCCACTCCTCATCCAGCCTGAACGATCGACGCCCAGCACCTTGCAGCCTCAAATCTTCTGCGGTCATAGCTTGCCACATGTAAGCCGCCATGCGCAGCTTGGCGATAGCTGCATCAAGGTCTGAGTGCGTCGAAGAAATCCCCGCAGCCTTTGAAGGTGGACAGTCGATGAGGCATGGCGAGTCTGCGGCGACCATGATAGCGAGGTGAAGAGGCGGGTACTGCAAGAGCGGGATGTAGTTGACGTTTAACTCGATGGTGTGTTCAAGGCAGTCATTGCAGACGTAGGCAAATTCCAGGACGTTCTGCCCTGGCGAGAGCATAACGAGAGCCTTGAAGTTACCGCCTGCTATCGGCCACGTCTGCTCGGGAAAGGAGTCGGCCTTGTTTGCACCTTTGGTAGCAACATGGATGTAACTCCCTTCAGCAGCGGTAAGCGCATAGGTACCCGTGACTAGGAGACAGCGCTGTCGTACGTGTTAGTTATAGACGGTCAACATAGGAATTGCACCATACCTGATGGATCGTTTCCCCGTCTGCGACATTAGTGATATTGAGAGGGGTTGAAATTGGTGCCATTTTGATGCGATCGGAGGATCGTTGGTAGAGTGTTTCGGTGATGTTGTGCAGGAATAGGAATATAACGTCAAATTTTGTCAAGAGACGTCGCGATGTATCTGAATGTCATTTTCATGTCGTCTTACTGTGAGTTTTATATTCCATTTCAAACGCCCGTGAGCAAGGCTGCAACTCCTTACTGTGTTGTGGCTTTCAGGCAGCCGTCCCAAAACGGCTAGTCTCAGGGTGCTGCCTCGTCGAGGATGCTGGGTAATGTCTTTCACGTAACGTCACCATAACAACTCGCATACTGAGAAGCGTGACATTCCTAAAGGTTCGAAGCATAGGGTGATTACGCGCGATGCAAAACACGTTGAAATTTCGATGATGCGTTACATCACCATACACTGGTCGGCCGCGCCGCCCGTAATCATCGAACTCATGGCTTGCATCGCCCGTGCTTGGAACATCTCTTGCAAATCGGCATTCCCAGCTGTGACCTCGGCCTGTGCGGCAGCGGCCGCAAAATTATGCTTCCTCTGTTGTCTGTGCTCCTGCGACCAACCTTTGTACAAGTTGTCCACATTCAAAGGTCCATCATCCGTAAAGAGCCTGGCGGCTCCTTTGTGGTACTTCGTCAAATCCTTCAAGCATACCTCGCTTTGCGCGCTCTCATAGTTTTCTTCCTGTTGCCGTAGATGATTGCGCATCGCTCTGCGCGCTATGTCCATGAACCGAGGATATTTCCCTTCGATTAGGGACGTAGTAATGATGGTATTCGCTGCATGTTGCGGCGATCGTCCGGTTTCTGAGAAAGACGGATCCCAAGCTGGGTCGTTCTCGAGCGCTGCGTAGATGGCTTTCCACGTATCTGAGCATTGCCGCTGCATCAACGTTCCGTTGAAATAAAGATCTGGCAAGTCAGCCTGCAGCCAGAAAGCAAAATGTTCCAGAATAGCAACAGATGTGAGTCCGTCTCTGCCGTTAATAGGCTCCAGTTTTAGTCCCTGCTGCTCTTGAGAGGCTTGCATCGCGCGCGCGAGACGGCCACGGGTTGCATCAGGAGCAGAAGCTTCGAGAAGTGCCGTAGTAATGGTGTCGATTCTCCCGTTAAAGGCTCCACCGGGTATCTTCTTGATCCAACAGCCACTAGCACCGCGCGGCAAGTAGACAGTCTCTCCAAACACGGTTGCATCTCTGAACAGTCGAGACTTGTTAGTGGGATCATATCTAGGCCGGCCTAGATCTCCACGGCTAAGGTCCAGACGATCAAAGGTATATGATTGCACCTGCTTGAGCGTGGGCTGGCCAGTAGCAAGATCGAAGAGAGTCCGTGCTTCCTCGGGCGACTCGGGTGGTCTCTTGATCAACACGTATCGGGGATCCTGGCTGAAGAGCATGAACTCCATGTCGGGCCACACTGGGTCGGAAGGGCTTCTCAGCTGTGTCCCCATATAAACATGAGCCATGAAAAGAAGAGAACATGAAGTTGCTTCGTGTGACAGGCCAGCCGCGTGCCAGTGAACGAGAAAGTGGTACTTCAACATGCCGTTGAGCAAAGGATGGTGCTTATATATGTAGAACGCTTTTTTCTTCATCATCCCGAAGATGGGGTGTCCATTGACTTTTGGATCTTGCGCAAGCTGTTGCCATTGTTCGGCAAATCCGTCATGGTTGGCCCAGGAACTGATGTCGTTGTATGCTTCTCTGAAAGGTTTGTAACATTCATCTTGGATATTGTCTGGCATCATCGGATCCTCCCAGTTATTCGTAATGGCCTGTTCTACTCCCATTAGATGGTTCAGGTAGACCTGAAGTTCAAAATGCGGTCGGTTGGTCATCTCGCCCATGATGTCTTGCGAGTCGAAATGAAGCTGGACGCCATATGTAAGCCACATTGGGATCTTGTGCTCGGTAAACATGTCCAATAGACCTTTGGAGACCATATCCAGCAGTGGTGGGCGTTTGGCTGCTTTCGCGACGATCCGCATGATTTGGGCATGTTCGATTGCTCTGAATGTTCGATTGCTCTGAATGTTCGATTGTGGATGTTGGCATCGCCGAAGTCCTTCGGCATCACTTGCGGAATCGAGTTCTTTTTTGTCATGTGCTTGTGGAGGTAGAACTTCAAGCCAGCGAAGACCGGCCAGAAGTCGAAATGTGCTTCACTCTGGGCGTCCGCTGTAACGCCAAGCCTGGTGGAAGGCTTTGCAATCTCCGCGAGAGACCACTTGTGCATATCCTCGTGGTTGTTGTAAAAAAGAACGGCGGGGAGCGTCCAGACCGGATACTCCGTGACTGGATATTTCTTCGGTCGTGTTACTAGCAAGTCGAACTTCGCCTCCGCACTTTGAGCAAGCTTAATAGCCGTATCCGTGGTCATGGCTGCCACAATCAAGTCGACTTTGCCGCTCTTGTATTTCTGCCAGTTGTCACGGACCACCTCCCTCATGTCCTGTTGCTCCTGTAGCATAAGCGCAACAGCAATCCAGAAGTCGTCCTCTTTGTCTTCCTCAGCTTCCTCGAGCGTGACATTAGATACGTCAGGGAGTGTATCTTCGGCAATATCTTCCTCGTCGGCTAGTGCCACGAGCTCATCGACGGTCAGCCCCGCGAAGCGATTGCGTGAAGATAAGTCAGCCACATTAGTAGCGGAACCATTGTTGCGTGCGATTTCTGGTCCGCCCGACCCGAGGAATGGCTTGAGGGATGCGAAGGTGTCCTCGAGAACCTTGATGAAATATTCGTGCCGCAGGTCACTGTTTGTATCCGGGTTGACTTTCGCCTTGTACCATTGCGAGACCTTCCGACGTGTCTGAATGGCGCGACTGAAGTGCCTGCATAAAGCAACAGGGACCATAATCTCAGACTCTGCTTCTTCTCCAGCTTTTGCTATCGCTTCTGCCATGGGTACAAAGTCCGATACTCCGAGTTGGTATACTGTGCCACCACCTCCACCTTTCGCATTCTGGTTGCCTTTCCTGCCCGCGCCCTTTTTCGACTTAGATCTCGACTTTGTCTGTTTTTGTTCTTTCGTTTTGACTTCGAAGCCGATGGACGCGGCGGTTTCGGCAATCCATCCTGCAATGTATTCGGTGGCTCGCTTGTACAAGGTGTACTTGGCGAGGAAGGTCTGTGGCTAATTGAGACCCGACATGATGTGAGCTGATTCGAGACAGAGAAGCGCGCGATGTTCGCGTTCTGTAATGGGTGGGGTGCCTGAGTGCGACGATGGCGGTACCTGGTGCTGCCGCAGCTCGTATAGCTCCAAATGAGAAGACAGGCAAACCCTGCCGAGCGCCGCTAGACCTATTTCACACTGCACGTGACCATGGAAAGGCGGGGCGCAGAACTATCAGCGAGCACGACTCATAACGGCCCGAATCGATTCAAACACTCAACTACGCCTCAGGTCCATTGGTATAATACGGCGTAATGTCAACGCAGTCGTGGTATGGATGCGAAACGGAGTATCGAAATGATGAGATTGCTAGAATTTACATAAAACGTATGCTATTCTTGAGCGCCTGGGTATGCTCGACATCCCAATCAGAAGCTGCCCGTGTAAAGAGAGCTTCGAGACCTCAAACCCAGCTGCTGTACTCGTTTGTCAAGCTCATCCTACTTTATTCTTCGTTGCGATGTAGCAATAAATCAGGGCAGATCTATTGGATTATCTGCTTCTTGACGATCGTAGGCTTCTAGGTCAGATGTAAACCTATGTAATCACGACCAGATGCAAGCTCATTAGCGATAGTTTTTGCGACGCCTTCATTCAGAGTCTTGGAGTCGCCCAAACCACGATGGCGATTCGGAACTTGAAGAGGCAAATATGGTTGAAAGCAGAATCTAAGGCTGACGAAATCTCACTTGCACTTGTTGCAAGCCATGTTGACCAAAAGAAAGAGAACAGGGCTGTTTCTATAGCAAGAAGGGCAGTAGGTATGGAGGATATCAGTATCCGTAAGTACAGTTTGAGTAGCGGTGAAGGACACCATTTACAAATCTCTACATGTACTTTGGTAGTCGCCAGAAGGGTTATTAGAATTGTCAAATAAGCGGTCAGATGCTGCTACTGTAGTCAGTAATCGGCTATCGTCGTCCACTTTGCTATGGTGTTGGTTCGAGATCTTAGTCGCCCCGTAGCGGCATCGTGGCGTTTGTAGACCCGATCAAGCGCCAGATCAATCAAACTCAAAGTTGACATTCACGCCGTCGAATGTAGTGTTGTCTGTAGTAGCAGTCTGACTGCAGAGGTCGATTAGAATCTGACCCTGGGGTCATTCTAGAACAACATGAGGAGAGCGGTGACTGTTGGCGGATACCGAAGAGCTTCGGGGGCATGGCCGTGCCCTTCCTGGTGTGTCGCAAATGTCCCTGGCACATCTGGCACATGGCCACATTCCATCGCAATGCGCGAGCATCTCAGTACCATGGCGTCGCATTGCTTCTGGCCCTTCCACTACGCGCTGCATGTGCTGTACTTACCGCCTTGAGCTGTCACGTCCGCTCCTGAGTTTCGTCGACCCTGCGCCACCACACGCACTAGGCCATCAGCCTCGCCGCCCTCGCGTAAATAGGCTGGCAGGATCGCGTGGAAGAATGCGTTTCGCCTCAAAGAATGCACTTCAGTTAAATGAAGTGTTTGTCGCGATTGGCTGCGCGATAGCAAAATGATGTAAATCGTCCTGCACGACTTGTTCAGATCTTGCTGCGTTGTCAGGAACCGGGTCTTTGTTGTGACGTAGATCGATGCAAGCGAGGTCGGCTGCTCGGGCTGTCACGCCAGGATCAGGCAAGGCGCGGTCAAGTGGGGCTTAACGGCCGCCTGGGCATGCAACGTTCCGTTCCATACATTTTCACAACGTCTCCTGAGATGGACATGGTCTTTCGTCATTTAGGTCCGATTGCAGGTACCGTTGTGCTGACCAGATAATTGCGAATGGCCTCATCCAAACTCTAACGGATATTACGGATGTAAACGTCAGCCTTGCGAGAGTTCGCACAATTTGACAGCCTTTGTCGTTTGAACTTTGTGAGTACCTATAGATTCCCATCCTTGTGCTATATCAAACGCTAGCCGAACCATCACCAGGTTTTCCACCGTGTTACAGGGCTTCCTTGGAAGCTGGTTCTAGATTCCCATTCGCCAATACCCTTGCTAAACCCCTTAGCCCCACGTTTCGATCGCTTTTCTGGACTTCGTCACACCTACCTCTAGCATCATCGGATGGCGTATTGAGGCGCTTGAGTTCTTTGACAGCTGTTTGCCACACCTTGTCATGGGTCAGCTCTGGTAAATCTGCCGGTTGCTAAAGAAAGATTTTCAAGGTTGGAATGAACGCGTGGTGTGGGTGACGATGAAGCATCGCCTCCACCAAGTCGATCGATCAAAGCAAGACGACGATCGTGTACACATTCTCATATTCGCATGAATACACATTCATGCTAGGTGCCGTTCAGGCGGTCTACGCGCACTCAGACCACTCCCACAAGCGTTTGACTTGGTGAACTTGAGGCTCGGAGATGAGCCTTATGCAGCGCCTGTGAACGAGCGCTCCGGTAGCCGGTACCCCAGCTCAGGGTACGTCACTGGCGCTGAAGCCTCAACTCGTGGAGGGTGTCCGACCACCCTATGGCATAGTCTGGGGCAGCCACAAAACCCTATGAGAGCCTTTGACGTGGATAACGTGCATACAGCCAGGACACCCTGCAGCAAATGTACGCGCCAGGGGCAGCGAAAAGATGCCCAATGTGTAAGTATGTTCGCGTTCGACATCTGATCCCTGCCCTGAATGGCTATACCTCCGATATCGATCTACGTTCCACAGTATCCATTCTTCATGCGACAGCAACTCCAGCCGTGCAGGTTTCGAGATCAACAGCCCTAACGGATACTCCACCCTCGGTACCAACCAGTCAGCATGATCAGCCAGGTACCACAGAGCCAAACCAGCTGAGATCGACGTCATTCTTGGCCGGGTGCAGACTCGCCATGAAGAAGTTGGGGACGCCAGGTGGACCTGTCACCGTTATTTTGACCGTTATGGACGTGCGCTCCCGGCTGTCAGCTAATTCCCCTGGCGTCGATGACGATCGTAGCCTGGGTATGCCGGTGTTTGATGACGATGGCAATGTAATGAAGCGTGTACTTGGAATGAACCTTGAACAAGATGAGGACTGAGAAGGTATAAAGAGGGCAACGATGCCTCGACAATTGAACATCATCCAACACATTCAACTCACATCAACAACTCTACAACACCACTTCCAAACCAACAACTTCTTCTTTCCCAAGAACCAACCAACCCAACCAACCTTCAAAATGCAGTTCACCATCACCGCCATTGTCGCTTTCGCCGCCACCGCTGCCTTCGCTGCTCCCCTTGACGAGCGCCAGGTTGGCCTCTGCTCTTCCGGCAACCCCGTCTGCTGCGCCACCGATGTCCTGAACCTCGCTAACTTGGACTGCGCTCCTCGTGCGTCCTTCCCATCTTCTTTCCAATCAAAAACATGATCACTAACAGTTTCCCAGCCACCACCACCCCCACCAGCATCAACCAGTTCATCGACGGATGCGCTGAGTCCGGCCAGCAGGCCAAGTGCTGCCTCATCCCCATCCTCGGCCAGGCTCTCATCTGCTCCGACGTCAACCCCACTGCTGAGGCTCCCGCTACCCCCTCCGCCTAAGCGCCTTTCGTCGCTTCTCATTTGGCATGGCGCGAATAATGTATAACCTCAACGATAGTCGTGCCTTGGTTTCTTAGAAATGTACAACATCTTTTCCTTCGATTGTCTTAGATAGGGAGTGAGCATTAATACACATTTCACTTGGAATAACACTGCTTAATATGGTGACATTGGTGCGTTCTATGTATAACTGGGAAGACAAGAGAGGTGTTGAGGACTACAACCCATGTTGTGGGCGAAGTTTGAAACGGCGTGAAGTACCGAGGAGGTATTTGAAGACTGTGAGGCCGTCGGTATGACAGCTGATGATGGTGTGAGACGTATACAACGACGTCGGAATCAAGGCTTTGCGATGTCTGGAAGCCATGTCGGCGCCATCTTCTCCCACAGCCTCCTGAGAGGACCAGTCTTGTCCTCCTTGTCGTTCTCATCCGGGTCATCGGAGTCGTAACGATTGCATAGCGATGCCCAGACCCTCTTGTCTTTGAAGACATTCTCATGGAGGTACTGGCAGGCTTTGTACCATTCGTCCCGAGAGTCCCAATCTGCCTAACAATGGTGCCATTTCAAGGTCGGCAGGCCACGGGCATCTACGACCTTGGAGTCGAAACACGACTGAAGCGCGTTTGAGGAGGGGTGCCGCTTTCTCAAGTTCTGCCTTCACATATGAGGCCATGATGAACTCTGGGTGCTGCGTAGGTAACTGGGTGAGCTCCAGTACATTGAAGTGCCATATCTTCAAGCTGGCGGTCTGCTGATTAGGCCAGTTGAATGACCTCCATTTGAGCTCTTTGAGCTGATCATCCGGCAGGCCGAACCAATCTTCATTGCCGAAGTCAATGAGGGCTGTTGCACCTTGGGCCACTATCGGCTGCTGGGGAGGTGTCTGTTGGATAGGCGCGGAGGTACTCGGTGCCTTTTGCGGCTGCGGAGCCGTCGGGATGACGGGGGCGGGGAGGTACACAGTGGTGGTGGGGATGGCGGACAGCGTCCCTATCTTGGGTGCTGGAGGATCTTGCGTACTTGACGCGGGAGGCTGAGCTAGCTTGGCGATAACTGTGAGGTCATCAAGATGGTGGTCCAACCCCAACCAGATGGCAGTATCTCTGTACAGCTGAAGGAATGTTCGCAGCCTCCCATCTTCATCCTCTCGGATCTCCCACCCATATGGCCGAAATCGGCACCAGAACTCGACAATTGCGTCTTTCCAGATGAGAAAACCCGGGTGAAGGTTAGAAAG
>Ga0265797_10002150_pt1 | contig 33654 bp, 27 predicted proteins | sample P2T30metagenome_FD_192433 | JGI IMG/M metagenome (GOLD analysis project Ga0265797, IMG submission 192433) | Plant litter microbial communities from East Loma Ridge, Irvine, California - P2 T30 | ecosystem: Environmental > Terrestrial > Plant litter > Unclassified | place: USA: California... | reverse complement strand
TCTCGTTACCAAGTGCTCACTGGTCGAACAACCTGAACAGTCCGACCTGTCTAAGGGATGTTCGAAGCTCGTTGCATAGAGACAGTCTGGCTCCTCTGGTTGGTTGAAATAGTCTTCCATGAGACGGACATTGTCCAGCCGAGGGTTGTCCTCGAACAATTTGTGCAGGTGTACAAGGTAGGTAGGCCCATCTGTCTGGTGCTGTGAGATGAGAGCGCTCACTGCACTTTGAATCGCTGACGGTGGTTCGGCAAGTTCAGATCTGATGTCGAACCCATTCGATGTCTCTTTGCCGAGTCGATAGTTTATCACAGATGGGACCCCATTGGCGCAACCGACCACGACATCTCCAAGGCGGATGTCCCCATCTTTCTGTCCTGGTCGAGGCATACCTCCAGCGATACCGACCATCAGACCATACTTGATCGCTTCGAATGAACGTCGCATGTCGCTCGCGACAACGCCGGCGGAGACGGTACCATACCCTCCGGCACCCAGAGATGCAACAACCACGTTGTGCTGGCCGATACAACCGTAAGAGTACGTGTTGTTGTCCCCAGATGCAGTAGGCAGAGGGTCGTGTTGAATATCCAGAATCGACCGGACAGCTGTCCTTTCCAGAGGGAGCGCACAGATGATTCCGATTTGATAGTCCGAACGCGATAGTGGAGCCATAATGTAGTCGCCGAATGTACTCCCAGCCTTTGGAGCAGAAAGTAGGCGGGGAAGCGAAAGAAGGGTGGGTAAGGAACTGAGACGTTGACGTGCATAACAAGAGGCCGCAAAGCTGGAGCTCTTGCAGGCGCATGCGGTAGTTATGTGTCTTTGTTGGGCCTATGAAGGACAGCCAGCACTCAATCACTTCACATGCAGCTCACAGGTGCGCATGCACTACGCCTCTATCTGCTGTGGGTAAGAATGGTGGCTTGCTGAACACATACAGTATGATACGCTCGCTTAGAGACTACGGTTGGTGGAAATCCACACGCAAGATCGGTGTTCTAAGGTGATCTTCATAGATTCGCTCACAATGCATGCACACCACGCGTGACATTAAACAGACATATTGTAGCTGAAATAGATAAACTTTCTCGCATTAGCCGCAGTCTGACGGAGAGCTCATAGAGACAAGTTCCTTATTGGATGTGTACTGTAACGCCACTCCTGCTTGGCAGCGGCGGCAGGTCGAGGAAGGTAAAGCGGCAGGTTGGCCGTCCTTTCCGCCTGCAATCGCTGCTCTACATCAATCGGAGGTGTCAGGCAGTATCCATTTTCTTTCCGAAATTCTATTCCTTTCTTTCTCTGCTACATCGTACTGAGTTTAGATTAGTGTGGGTGCGCGAACTCAGTTCCCAGCGTTGTTAGCACTGCTGTCCTGGCTGCCTCAGTCAGACACCACGAAGAGGCGGTGCAGCTGCGCTGCTCGATAGTGGGGCTGATTCTAAGGCCCAGGGCGGAGTCTGTGGCGCTGCCCTCCACGCCACCTCAGGTGGGAGACCGGCGCTCGAGAATCGTCTGTTCACACCAATAGGTGGGTGAGACGAGGAAACAAGGCAAAGTGCCTGATCTCGATTTCGAGTAATGTGGCACGGGGTGGCACACTTGTCAATCAATCTGCTTTGTACCTTCGAAAGATAATTTGCCATTACAGTACATTTGTCGCTGCTGCTATTCTATGTGCAGCCCACGATGGAACCATCTGCGACGTAGCGTCATCGAGCTCTGTTATTACATCTGCGCCACCGGTGCTCTGCCGGGGCAGGGCGCAAGCAGACTATCCTCAGCTTGTGTCCCAGCCACCTGGAGCGTAACATCAGCGGGCTCTCGTGCTTCAATTTGCGCTGCCTCGGCTGCCGTCCCTGGCATGCACGTCCCTTGCGCCCCTGTCCCGCCTTTGCACTTTCCTCCCCGCTTGTTCTTAGTAACTTTGCTGGCCTCTTTCTCAGCTCGCTTTGCCCTTGCAGCTTCCAGATCCTCATAGCTCATCACCCTCGCTTTGCCCAGCACAAGCGACTTGGTAGAACGTCGGACTTTGGCCTCGTTGTTGATATCAAGCAGAAACTGGATCCTTTCTTGCTGGAGCGCGCCTCTGGCGATAGACGTTGTGGCAGCTTTGGTAAGCTTCTGTAAGTGCCGCTGAAGACTCTGCCTCTCCGTGCCATCTAACGCATGTGCGTCGCGTTCGAGTATCAAATCATGTAGCGAAGTGAAGGCCTCTGCTGTCACAGGCGTCACAGGCGTCACGGGCGCTGTGGGCAGTACAGGATTTCCCTGCAGCGGACCACGTGGAACTAGAGTCCATTCTCTACAGGCTTCCGGTACTTCGGTCAACGGCTTCTCCATGTCCCTCAGCACTCTCTGAGGGTTTAGCGGGGTTAATCCGCTCTTACTCCAACCAGCAATAATGTTCCTTGTAGTGAAAGCCGCTGCTCTTGCAGTACTATACAGTGATGTGAAATGTTGCTAGCCGATAGTGTTTACACCTCCCCGGTCCAGACGCTCGACTTCGTCGCGGTAGGCGGCCTTCAGAGGAGAGAAGACGGCGACATCACAGGGTTGGAGCTTGTGGGAATTGTGAGAGGGGAGGCGGCAGAGACGGATGTTGTTAGCAAAGCAGTGTTCCAGGATCTCGAGCGTTTCATGTGTGCCGAAGCCATCGCAGATCAGCAAGCGCGGCTTCCCGTTCGCCCGCTCCCTAGTCTGCGGATCGAATACGCGCGTGAGCCACTCCAAGCTTAGTTGAGAATCGGTGTACCCAGATTCGGAGCATGCGTAGTGCCATCCCGGCGTGGGAAATGTTGTCCAGTTGCTTCTGTGAGTAGTCGATGGCCAGATCACCATGGGGTCGAGGTACCTACCGTCAGCACTGATGCACTCGATTGCGGTCACTACTGTGCGCTTGACACGCGCTCCGCGGTAGTCTCGGAGGTCCTTTCGGCCAACGAGAACCTTGATGGACCCGAGCATGGAGAGCATTACCCCGGTCTCATCCATGTTGTACACAGTTTCCCTAAGGATGGCTGGATCTTCCAGCACCTTTCCAATCACTTCGAACCAATGTTCAATCTTGTGGTATATGTTCTTCTCATGTCGGTTCCAGTCAAGTGCCCTGACTTTCCTCGCTCTCAGTTCTGGATGACGGTTCTCGAAAGCTTTGGCCCAGTTCTTGTTTGGAGGCTTAGCCGGTCTGTCTGCCTCCGGCCTATGGCGGGTGGCAGTGAAGGCTAAAGATGGTATGTACTTGATCCGTACAGGAGTGCCAAGCTCGGCCATCTGTAAGATGAACTGGACCACTGCCTTCTCTTCGAACGGTGCAAGGTACTGTTGGCTCTGAGCCTTCGCTTGGATCGACTGTCGGCCGCGGGCACGATGGTAGAGGTTGGAGCAAGGGACTCCGCTATGATTTGCAAATGCGCGGTACGATTCGGGTACGCCGGTCGGAAGGCCTTGTGCCAGGGCCTGACTAGCTTTGTCCATGGCTGGAACGTGGCTGTACAAAGTGCATGTACCTACACTGGCAGGTTTAGGAATGGCCGTTGGGGTCGTACAGACACTAGACCGACGCTCAGGACTGGCTGGACGGCCATAGAAAGCCATGGAATCCCGCAGTCAGCTCACAAGATATCTGTCACCGACATTTGTCGTGTTCTGTGCCAGCAGCCCAGGTAGCGATTGCATAGCGACGGCTCGCGTCCCGTACGTGTCGCCCCGCGCCGCAGCCCGAACAGATCAGACGAGACCAACGGCGCGATATCGGCCCGTGCAGTGTGGAGCTTCAGCCAGCGGAGGCGCGGGCGTGCCTTCCATAACCCTGTCCAGTGCTCATGTAAGTGCATCAGTGTTTAGCAACAGTGATCGGCAGCCTGAAAATGCATGTATCGTGTGGCGCGCACCTCGACAAACCTAGAGAACCTACTCTTAACCTCATCAGTCTTTGGTGTCGTTCTCTAGTCGGGGCAGAGTGATGATATAAAGACGGACAGCAGCTATGAATCTATGGACTATAGCACGCACATCAAGGATAAACTTATCAAATACCTTTGGTCTGATGGAGAGATGCCTCGAAAATAGCAGGAAACGGTTATACGTCAATTGCTTCGCAATACGGAAAGATGAATGGATGTTACCACACAACTGTTCCGTGTCACCTGGTGTTTCCCCACGTGTGGACGGACGTTAGTTGACGTTCCGCAACGCGAGTCTGCTTCTTGTCGACGGACCATACCGGTGGTATGCTGTTTATGCCGCCAGCTGTTCTCCATCTTCTTACACCATCGTCCCCGCGATTTCGCCAGGTAGATTCAAGTCAGCCCACTTTGCACCCCTGCAACATCATCTCATACAGCATGAATTGGCAGGGGAAACAGGTCATTGCCAAGGCTCGATGCTAGAAAGTATCATAAAGTATGTTTTAGATCAGTCGCAGTTACTCGTAGCGTGTTATAGCTACTTTTGCCAAAAAAAAAAGTGCAGAGAATTCATCGTTGCGCCACGGCCTTTCGGACCACCAAAATCGCCCTTCGCCGCTAGCAATAAAGCTGCGAAACATATATGGGAGACTCATAGCGCTAGGAAAGACATTAACGTTAGGAGAAGTAACCGTGATGCAGAGCGAGGTGTGGGATGTTATGGCTGATCTCACGTGGACGGCTTTCGGAAAGCCGATGTTTCGCGACGCCTGGATGCAGGTTACATTGAAACGTATTATTGGTGGTCTGAAAGCGGAACACGATAATGAAGATAGATCCCACAGATGATCGAAATCAAGGTGCAGCTGTGCGGGTTTTCTTATGTTTCTGAATCAACGTACTTTCAATTGGACTTCATAAATCAAGTTGCATTGGGAAACAGGTTTTGATAAAGTTTTCGTGTATCAGAAGATTGTCAGTGCTGCGCGATGATTCGATGGTTAGCCGGAAGTTATACATGCGGATAAAAAGGAAGCTTCTACTTTCTCATGCTTCTGAGATCACGCCAATGATCATTGTTGTGAGACTGCTTTCTGATGAAATTTTCCTGACTCTATGTGGCGTTTCAATCACCACTCGTATGCCCTGCGCCGTTTCCATCAGATCTCCAGCGAGCTTCGCGCCAGATCTCAGCTTCGCCAATTTCAATAGTCTGTTACATCTCTCCATGCGGCATCTAACGCCGTTTCGCACTCGTCCCTCATATGACGCTTGACTCTCGAGACCATATCTCGTACACTTGCCCGGACCACATCCTGCAATACCTCTTCGGTGTGAAGCGTACCCGAATGATCAAGGTCCGTGGGAGAATACGGCTCAGATTCCGCCTCAGGATATGGTGTAAAACACCTCACTTTGGGGCTTGACTCTGGCTCAGGTACCGGTATGTGCACCTTGTGACGCTTTAATGGTGAGGGTGTTGGATCTTGACTTTCTTGTTTGCGTTTGGTCGCTGTCGGTCCTTCGTCGTCCGACGTTGGCTCTTTCTTGATCTGAATTTTCGTATGGGGATCGGCAGTGAACGTGAATGGCTTCGCTTCGAGCTTGGAGTGAGGCTCTCCAAAGACGACGGCCGTGTTGGTCGGGTACATCACCATCTGTGGGCAGGGCAGTGTATTGGCCACCTGCAAATCCACGTTTGGCTACGATGCTCTTATAGATAGAAGGTGATTTCGCTTAGCACCGATCAGGCGGACTGCGGACCCATCGCTCTCTCACTAACCATAGCGATTAGTGGTGCATACTTAGTGTGATCGTTGACAAACCTGGTGTCAGAATACAACTACTCAGCCAGCTGACACGCACAGGCTGAAGCAAAACGCAGATGCAGGTGAGCAGAGCAAGTCGAGGCAGACTTGTTTTGTCCTGAATCATTAGTGTGTCCAACAAAAATATCTCGGTATAGGGGGCTACAATACCCTGTTCGGGAATTGGAGGGGAGAAACAGTGCGATCTCAGTGTCATCGCAACTTGAACCATCGCATTTGCTGATTGGTCGGGTTGGACGTAAGTTCAAAGGTCGGAATATCACACTCTATCTCATGCACCTCCTACTGTATGATAGCTTACTCTGTGCTGTACTGTAGGAGACTGCCAGTATCAATTAGTCCGTACATGTAATCCAGCGTCAGACTCGATCGGCCAGACCACGTGCATGCCGATCTGGTGAGTTATCATATAGCTTGCTGCCAATTATGTAGAATACTTAGAAGGTCTAGTGCGTCACAGTTGACAAGTCTCACAGCTTCCCCCCGCAGCGTTATAGATCATTCTGAAAATCTATATACTGGTTAGGTATGTACTTAAATGGCCTTCGTAAAACGCACATATTCATTTTGTGCGGATCAACATTCCAATTCTGGAAAGATATAAGATGGTTGAAGCTAACAAGTAGCAGCTCTTATGTAGCATACATAGCGTCTAACTCAGCTAGCTCGAGAAGTCGCATCCTTAACACTCCGATAGCTAACTTACTAAACTCTATTGAGCTTATCCCTATACACGGGCTACTCGTTACTATACTTAAGTTACACCTACCTCGCCGTAAATTAATTTACGCTACCTAGTCTCATTTATCTTTGTTAAGTTGCTACTATACAGTATCAATATCTCGTACTTGACTGTATCGTTGTCCGATTCTCGTTTGCCGCTAAGAAGTACAATGACTTAGAAATGGAGACTAACAAGCAAAGAGGCAACGCTTGTCTTCAATTCCATCTTACTAACTCTCGACTCCCAATTTTCAGATATCACCAATACTAGGTTGAAATCTAAAAGGCGTACACTCCTCGTCTTCAAGTTCCGCCCAAGGGGCCAGAAGCGTGCAAAAAGCGGGAAATGGAAGGCGACGCATCAGGATCCGGGTCAGGAGGGGCAGTACATCCAGTGCTTCTCTCATTCAGCAAGATGCCGCAATGGTTTCGAGTCGGTAACAACAAATTCGTTCGCTATGGTTACAGGCCTATATCAAACTCGGTTCGCACCTCGTTCCGCAGTTGGTGGTATCTCCATAACGAGACAGTCAACATCTATTCCCACCTCGTTCCGGCTATCATCTTCTTCCTCGGCGAATGGTATGTTCTACAGTACCTTGCTGGTAAATATTCTAGAGTCACTAGCATCGACTTTGTGGCTTTCTCATGCTTCATGCTGTCGGCAACGATTTGCTATACATGTTCGGCTCTTTACCACACTCTAATGAACCACTCTTACCTCATGGACCATTTATGCCACCGGCTCGATATGGCTGGTATAGGAATCTTCATTACCGGTGATATTGTCCTGGGAGTATACATAATCTTCTGGTGTGAGACTGCGTTGCGCAACATCTATTGGTCTATGGTTAGTTGATCTCCCTATACTCAACTTTTCCTGCCGTGAGACTGGCAGTCCCAGCTGACGCTGTCTCCATTGCTTTGTAGATTGCGAGTTTCGGAGCATTTACCGTCGTCATGAACACCCATCCTAAGCTCCAGGGCCACAAGTATCGCTCCATGCGAACCTCAGCGTTCGTGGCGACCAGCATGTCCGTAGTGGCTCCCCTGGTTCATGGTATTAATGTATTCGGGCTGGACTTGATGAACAAAAAAGCGTTTACCTATACTCTGGTGGCAAAGATAGGCTGCCTTCTATCTGGAACCGTACTTTATGCGGTAAGTCTCCCATTTTCCCATACATGAAGAAATCTGATACTAATACATGCAATACGAAAGACGAGGTTCCCGGAAAGCTGGTGGCCTGGAAGGTTCGACATGTGCAGCTCACACTCATTCATGCACATCTTAGTGGTATGCGCCGCTGTTGTCCAGATGTTGGGGTATCTGGAAGCCTTCGACTATGCTTACTCAAGAGTTACCTGCTCGGCCTCCTGAGTTACTGTCTGTTATAAAACCTCTAATTCGCGAGACGAGCGGCGATTCTGCAAGCTAGGTGGCGGAGGTTCTGTAGTCGTGCAAAAAAGTCGGCAATCGATCTGACAGCCGTGAGCCATGGTCGGTACCTTTCGTTTTAAGACGAGTCATGGCTACCTTGATACAGATCCTCTTAAATCGATAACTTCAAGCCGTCACGCTCTTTTCGGATCTTACAAGATGGCTTTTGCTTCCAAAGATGCCGACGCTAGCTTGCTTCCGTCGAGCAAGAACTGCATATCGGTGACTGTGTCTAAGTGGTCTCCAAGCATGCGCTGGCGTAATCCAGCAATTGGATCCCATACGATGGATTTCCTATCTCAAGATTCCCATACCAGCTTGCAGGGATAGTACGAGAACTCTGCCGCAGTATTCTTGTCTGCGTAGCCTTCCAGCGTGCGAACGTTGTTTGTAGAGACGCGCAATTCAAACTCATCCCACATCGAAACTACCATCTCGTCAAAGTACAAGTCAGGCCTGACAAACAGGCGACCTAGTGGCGTGTCAAGGACGTAGAGAAGTAAGTTAACGTTACCTTAGGGAGTGAACTTACTGATAACACTTTCGACGAGTCCTACCTCTAATGGCTCTTGACATCTATTCGCTCGCGGTGTTCTGAATATGATAGAACGCTATGTATTGATTACCTCCACAGATTCTCTGAAAAAAATTATAGCCGGAAGTTCCATAAGCTTCTTTATAAAAAGAACCAACCCTTTCATTACGTAACCCCAATGTTCTACGAATTGAAATGGTTCCGTTATCCAGCGTCCCTGCGCTAGCTTCTATGTACACTTGCGAGGGTTCGCTTCGCAGCTCGAAAGAAATATGACACCGATCTTCTCTAAGACTTCGGAGTGTAGCTGGGTTGTTAGTGATGCGTTCTCCGGTAAGTATCGAAGGACCATTTCCAGTTTCATGAACAGGTCATCTTTACATTGCAGTGTCACTGAAGGTAGGTCTAAGTTAGTAACTCTTTGACGCTGGGAAAAGACTAACAGCCGTATGCAGCAGCATATCTAAGACGAGAGGCGTGCAAAAGTCCGTTTAAGTGTAAACAAGCGGCGATGACAACCAGAACATGGAAGATCTGGTGACTGGAGCCAAATGTGTCGAATTTGAAAGGGAAAAGTCTTTCGGGAGTCTGGAATGATCAGTAGTTATCGATCTTGTCGAGCTGAAAGCATAGTTACCCTTGTCACATATACTGTGGCGCCTATCAGATTGATGACCGCCATATACCCCATTTGAACTAGCGACATGCGACTTTCTTGCACTTTCCATCCATACATCAGGAGACCATGGCTGATGAAAGAAATAGAACTTGCTCCGAAACAAAAGTACAAGGTCGCTCGCCAGGATCTCAGACACGGAGAGGCGAAGCGGGTGTCCAAGCTGACGACGGCGCAACACGTTGCAGCGAGCGTGGTCTAGTGTGATGTTAACTCATGACAATAACGAGGTAGGAAGAAGCCAACATACAGTCATCCAGTAAAATAGGCGCAGCTTTGGATCACAGGGAAAGCCAAAATAGATGGTAGAGATAGCGGCTCCCCACATGAGAACAACGATGCCGACGTAATCCAGCTTGTTACAGTACTTCAACACCGTGATACTGTGGTTTTCGAAAACATGGAAGCTAGATTTCGTCAGCTTATGGTATCGGTAATGATTGTTTACGTGGAGATACTTGCACCGCCGAGCAGAGAAAACACACTGCGACGCTATAGCAGTAGATAGACAAAACAAGTGAATCGATATCTTGGGCGGTAATTTTGTCGCCGAGCACATCTTCAGCTATGCAGTGCGGGAATGCAAGAAATATGGCAGCACCAGCAATGTGTGAGTATGCGTTGACCGTTTGGTTGTTGAGGTAGAGTAGACTCTTCAAAGAGGCTGAGGCGGAGTTGGAAGTGGGTATGCATTACATATTTAGTACTACGAAATTATCGGGATGCCCTAGTAACTCACCTATATCCAGACCTCAAGTCTCTGTTATCTCTTCGCCAATTCGGTATCTCATTGACATAGTGGAGTCGGCTAAAAATACGACCTCTTGGGTTCAAGTCCATATTGAATCTTAGACACGTGCGGTTGGACCGCAGTACCTGTTGCCGGAAATGGGTGTTGAAGTACAGAGTCAGCTGACTGGAAAGTTACAATGATATCGAGCAGAGCGTGTTCCCAACAGACTTAGCTTTGATTGCATCCTGGCAACGAGAATATATAGCATGCGTCCTGGTATCTAAAAATACGCATCAAGTCATGTACTCCGGACACTTGCATAACTTAGTCGGATGTGAAATGTAAGGCAAGCCAACAGCTCCGGTGGCGATGTGGAACAGATCTGATGCGACGCATCAATCGACGGACTACAATTTCCAAGAAGAGTAACCTAGTTTACTGTACACTAATCCTGGGTGGACAGTCGTGGAACTCAAAAACTAAAGCACTATCAAGCTGTTGTGTTGTACTAGCTCGCTTCTCACATGATTCTGCCACTGACACATGTGCTGCGTCTGTTTGTCTGGCGTGTCAGGTTGTGAACATCTGATCGCAGAAAGATGGCTTGCGAGTATCTGAGTACCTCACAAAGTCCTCGCACATCAATCGCACGAGTTATTTAGCCACAAGGAACACGACTTGAACTATACTACCTAGGTTTTTACCCCAAAAATGTAGCTACAAGATGACGAAACAAAGCAGCTTTGATCCTCTAGACAGTCTACTTGCGCGACGCCATGTCGTTTCCAACGCTTTTCTCGTCGATAGTAATGACCTTCGTCCGGGAAAACTCATCGCAATGGACGAATGTGCAGCACCGCGAGGGAGTGAGAAGGTACCGGTGGTGTTGTCACCGAAAGCTTAATGTAAGCCTGGGAAGGTGAGCTCGTATGATGTGTAATGCAAGATCAACATGAATGGTATGTAAATAGATCGAGGTCTTCGCTTGCTTCCGACGTACTTAAGATCAGAGAGAGTGAGCCAACTCGACGTTGAGTCTTAGATGGGAATTGACTCATGCCTTCATACTCAGATTGACAAACATTGCCCCAGATGACTGAACTTTCCAAGCTTTTCCCCCTCATTCTGCATCACCAACTATGAGTTATGCTTTGTATTATCTCTATGGCAATTTAATCCCCGATCTGTGTTGCAGGAGATGCGGAAACATGTATATCGCTATCACCACACCCAGGCCAACCTTCAATGCTACCCTGGCCGCGCTTGTCGGGACCACGACAGCCCCTGTTACCAGAGCTGCCCGCTGATTTGATGACTTAAGAGCTTTAGTTCCAACTAAGTTGTGCGATATCTACTTTTTTGGAGGAATGGTATTATGTAATAAGCTGGCAACGATGGGGTCTCATACTATCCTCCCATTTATTACTATTTTAACTTAACGTTAAGTTATTTTCCGGTTAATTCTATATGAACTGGTTCTGCTGCCGAAGTAACATCCCTCAGAAGGAAAGTACACACTTTTTACAGAGATGCTTGGCAACGACCCGCGGTTAACAGCTCTTGAAACAGCGAATATCGTGACTTTGATCTACTGTAGCATTGGATTTATATTGAAATTGCACTAGAGTGTTCAGATAAATGCTTCAGAGCTCTTCTTCAAACATGTCAGTGTCTTCGTCATCGCCAGATGCTACGCTGATGGCCCTATTGCTGTTGGCAGCTCTGTCCTCGGCCTCTTCTGGTTCTTTATAGTCTACTTCCGCTAGACGCTTTGAGTTTTTATAGTACGATCTGAGCTTTTCCAACGCGTCCCTCGATCTCTGCCTTTCGTTTGCCTCATTTAGAAGTTTTGTGTTTTTGTCAGCAAAATCCTTTTGGGCAGCTTCGATACCTTTAACGAGATCTTCCCATCGCTCCTTGGGCACGTATCCTTTCAGGTTCGACTTTGAAGCCATGTTCAGGTTCCCTTCACCGCCTGCCTTCCTGAACGCTTTCTCAACATCTTTGCTTCCTAGGTCGAGTTCCACATACACAGGTCTGTCTGATACTGTGTAGATCTTGGTCGGCTCATCGTAGCGCACACTCATTGCAACTGACTTGATGGAAACTTTGTCCCAGATCGATACTTCACCCTCGTCTTTCACTTCGATTTTCAAATCCTTGATTTTTTTTGTTCGAGGCTTTTTGGCGCTTGGATCGCCAAAGAACATCTCGACCTTTGGAATCACTTTTTCGATCAGGTATGAGATCTTTCCTTCGAACTTGATGACGATACCTCTAGGACAAATGTGTTCGACTCCGTAATCGAGGCTGCTGACGTCGCCCAGCTGTATATTGTCATTGGTCCTGTACTGGAACTTTTTAAACTCATCGGACTTGAACAATTTTCTGCCTATATTCCTGACCAATTCTTTGTTGTTAAGGAAATTTGAAGTATCACCATCCATGTGCATTGAGCACCGGATGGGCATTACGATTTTGCGTCCCTTGTGCGCAGTTAGTGCGGCGAGGAAATATTGCATATTCGCTTCCCGCTCTTGTATGCTTCTCGAGCGAGTCGCTTCGCGCCAAAAATGGGCGGTAAATGCCAGCTTTTTAACGTCATCTCCATCCCATCCTTGATCGGTGAGGTATCTTTCAATGATTGGGTTCACGCCGTCCAAGAGGACTTTATCAACGACGCATTGCAAATCTGTAGGAGACATAGTGAAAGACACGGGTAGGTGATTGGCGTCGATTGCATACAGAAGGTTATCTGACGCGAATTTATATCAAAGTTTGCTTACAAGATGTTACTAAGAAACGAGAAAAGGTCAGTCTCGAGCTTACGTACCCAGGGATGATACAAAGTAATCGAACTGTCACCACCTGTTGATTACAGAACGAGGTTTGCAGTTTGGCTCAAGCCGTCAGCGGATCTCCATAAGCGCAAAGATAGGTGCGCTCTACTGTCATACGATGCGAGAATTCTGTCGTATGCAACACTGAATACTATATCGTGGGTTTAAAAAGCAGATGTCCAGCCATTGAGAAGCCCATTAATCGAATAAGATACCCATAGGTCAGGGCATATTCTCACGCTCAGCGACCGTATTCTACGAGCTAGGGGCAGCTCATGCAGATATTCCGCTAGGTGCTATAGACCTAAGCGCTAGGCGAGCGTGGCTGATTTCTACATCCTATGCCATTCCGAGGGCGACGCCAACTATTGAAAAGCGAGGCACATCGCATGGTCTGCATATGGCACAAGTGTGTCAGAAAATGCGCTAGAGAAAAGATTTTCCTTGTGACCCGTCGCCACTTGGCGTATACGATCTATTCGATCGAGGATTCTTTTAGATCCACATTATACCTAGCACAGTACTACACGGTGTCATGCCCCAGATCATGCTCACGCCGATGGCCTGACACTCAATCTCTGCACTAAAAAGAATGCAGTGGAAGGCAGACACGCTAAGTAGCATCTAGAGATATGTCAGGATGGCCATTGACAGAGTCGACACTTCTTTGATGTGGTTAATGTGATGCATACATAGTCAAACAATGTAGAAAGTAGTGTTGTGTCATGCATTAGACACGTAGCATTGCAACTCGCATGGTTAAGATCAACTCGTGGTGACATACTACAGCCTCGCGGCTCTAAGTATTCGTCGTCATCGGGACCAACCCATGGCAGTGCCCAGAAAGTCGCAATGGAGTCCGCTTTCTGTGTAACCTGCATCCGGGCGTTGCGAAAACATTGGCGTTCCGAAAGCCGTCTGCGCGACATTAGCTATAACTTTCTACACCTTGCTCTGCACTATACATTAATTTCCTAACACCTTTCCTAGCGCTATAAGTCTCTCATGCGTGTTTTGCAGTCTCGTCGCTATCGACCAAGGGCAATCTTAGTAGGCTAAAAGGTTATAGTACAATGGTGAATTTTTTACACCTTTTAGCAATAGTGATCCTAAAAGACCACGAGTGGCTTCGATTGATCCGAAACGGACTCTAGATATGCTCTAGCGTCGAAACTACACAACAATCTATGTCTCGTACTAATTCATGCTATATAAGATACAGTTACAGGGATGCAAAGTGGACTGACTTGAAGCTGCAGGGCATGGCTGCAGCGATGATATCGTCATAGGCCACGGAACTGTTGGCAGCATAATCAGCACACTACTAACACTACCGGTTGATGAGTGGCATACCCATGCTGCGGGCCGCTAGAGGCACAGCAGCCACCGGGAGGGTGTGCTGACTAATCGTTAGCACAGCCTGTGGTGCACTGCTTATCTCACCGGGCGTTTCCCCGCTTTCGATGGTATCACCCGCTGTGCGGCTTCGCCTTGCAGACTCGAGCCAGCTCACTTTGCACCCCTGCAACCTTATATTACGTAGCATGCATCGGTGTAAGATATAAATCGTTGTGTGGACTCGTGTGAGGAATCACTACACACGTGACTGAATCCATATGAGACCCGCATGCGGACCGCATGCTTCCCGCACGGGAATCCCGAGGGATCCCCATGCTTGGCGCATAGCGCCCCGGATGACACGCAGCCGCTCCTGCTTCCTACCTTAGACTCCTTAGGCAATCGTTGATATTCTATCTAAGAGATACTGTTCGGGACCCCTACCTATCACATCCTCACAACTCGACGCTGAAGAACATCATGAAGTATGTTTCAGATCGGTCGCAGCTACTTATGACCTACCACAACTACTTTTGCCCAAAAGTGCAGAGGATCCGTAATTACACTATAGCATTTTGGCCTACTAAGATCACCCTTCGCCGTAGGCTACGAGGCTGCAAACATAGATAGGAGACTCCTAGCACTAGGAAGGCTATTAGGAGAACTACATACGGTGTAGAGCAAGATGTGGGAAGTTTCGGCTAGTTTTAAGCAGATGGCTTTCGGAACGCCAATGTTTCCGCAACGCCCGGATGCAGGTTATCTCCTAGCGCATCCTGCTCGGCAGTCGGCAATACTTTGGACCTCAACTACGCCATATGATGTATCGCATTAGACCGTGCTTCCACTGCACATACACACACACACACACACATTGCACTCGACCGTCTTCTCTTCTTTTTTTCGATACCATCCAAAAAAACTCCACTTCCAACACCTCGAATCATCGCGAGACAGACATGCCTCCACGCCTCAGCATCCGCGAGTCCGTCAAAGAAGGCTTCCCTGCCTGCTGTCTCATCGGTGTGCTAAGCCCAGTGCCGCTATATCTCAAAGACTACTGGTGGTTCTCGCCGCCCGCGAATCTCTTCATTTGGACGATCATCTGGACGGCGACATTCTTTGCGAGCTGGAAGCTACTCGTCAAACAAGGCCCGCTTATGGTTGTTGCGCACGGATCGGTGAGGAATGTTTACATGCTCAAAGACTTGTACGATTTGCTTGGAGTCGAGAGGTGTGGACGGACTGTTGGGGTGGCGGATTTGGTGGGTGGAGGATTGTTCTCTGCTATGGCGGTTGGGGGCAGCTATTATCTTGCTACACGGTACTGCTATGTGCCTGGACGAGCGGCAGAGGGTGGCGAGAGAGGTGGTGATGAGGAGAAGACTCCGCAATGACAGAAATCGTCTGCTCGTACATAAAGCTGATGCTAGAGTGTAATTGTAATGAGCTTGAAATGATGATCCACCAGGTACTCGACTGTAGAAGCAAAACTGTACGGACCCCATTGGTAGACTGAGTTTCTTGCGCAGTGTCGAAATTGGTTCATGTGTGTGAAGAAATCAATGGTATGTAGCCACAATAGGAGTAATAGTAGCTAGTAGGCACGCTGGCGCTTCGCCTGAAGGTCGTGCGCACAATGCAACTGGTTCGACACCGACATGCCATCAGTGTTACCGATCATACAAAACTATGGTACAAAGTGCGTTGTCAAATCGCGAAGAGTAGTGCACAGGCGATCAATTGTGTAGGGTACAGCATGTGTGGGATAGTGCAGAACGGAGGCCCATCTGATGATTCCTACTTGAGAGCGAGGTCTATATACATTGCGTACATCCATTCCGTTGAATGGGGGCTGGGATGCAATTCCCTACAACGTGCGATATCTGACCCACGAAAACATGCACATACAATTTTGCCTGAGTTCCATTAATTCGTTGTATACCACGGACGAAGTGCCATCGATAATTTCGTTCTCACTGGACGCTTCTGCTATTCGAATTGTCCTATCATCCAAAGACTTTCGCATATTACAGGGTAGATTTTTCGTTTGAGTAACCGATTTCGTGAGGCTGGCAAAGAGGATCACCTATACGTGGTGCCGGCTACGAACCTTTCACTGCCTGTCAGTGAAAGAGCCAAGTATCCTTAGCAAAACACACCCAAGAAACCAACCAGAACACCGCGAGACCGCTAGAAGACCAACCAAGGGCATCAAGGACTACTGGCATACCAAACCCGGGTACCTACCAAATACACACCACACACAAGATGAATAAGATCCATCAGGCCGCTATATTCTCCACAAACAGAAGAAGTAGGAGGAGGCAGGAATTTCTGTGTAAGGAGGAGTCGTGACCCTCCCTGCTACATATTCCATCCACTCAGGCCTAGTTCTTTCTAGGGTAGCAACCTAAAGGACAAAGCCGACCGTTAAACGGCTCTGAGAGCATCTCTCTCTGCCTTCGAAGGACGACACGACGGATACTGATCTGAGAGTACTGAAGGAGCAATTTCTGACTGTGGGTCATGTGATCTAGTCACGTGACGAGATGGAGTCGGACTTGGAGGCTTGCAGGTTCGGCTGCAGGGTGGGCTTGGCGCACTTGATTAAGCTTGGAAGCTTAGAAGCGAGCATCCTTTCCTTTGTTTTGCAATATCGGAGTTAACTCCCAATATCGAAGGACAAAAAGAACATGTAAGGGAAACAAGGTCGTAGTTAGCTACCCGTGTTAAATAGGCTTTGACTCATATAGACGTTAATGGATCAAACAAACAAACCGATGTCGTGATGACCCCAACCCTGACCCTAAGCAAGGCGAGAGGTGACGTCACCCGATCAAAATGCGCTCTGCCCGCTCGCACGTGAGTCGGAGCCATGTTGGGTACGCGGAGACCGGATAGTCGGCGGCCTGCAGCTTCAGCATGCCACTTATCGATAGGCCCCGTCAGAGGTCTGCTGTTTATGCCGGTAGCAATTCCCCAGCTTTCGATGTTATCACCGCTACGGTTTCGCCCTGCAGATTCAACATTGACCAATTTCGTACCCCTGCAACCCAATCTTCGATAGCACGAGTTGGTGCGATATACAGTTCATCCTGTAGGCTAGACATCGGAGAATCATCCAGAGTATGTTTTGCGTTAGCCGCAGCTGTATGCTGACTGTTAAGACGAGTTTTGTCCAATTGTGCATAGAATCCATCGTCACGCTATGGCCTTTCGTCCCGCCAAAATCACCTTCTACGCCTGGCGATGAGGCTGCAAAAGTCACATATAGAGGGCATAGTACCGGAAACAGTCTTAAGGGAGTTGTAGATAGTATAGAGTGATGTGTGGGAAGTTGTGGCTGATCTTACCCGTAGGGCTTTCGGAACGACCGGGTTTTCGCAATGACCGGATACAGGTTATATCACACGTCAGCAGGTGTCGGTGACACATAATCGCTGCTGATGATGTAGCTACTAACACCATCCTAGCGTCAAAGTTAAGCAAAGCTCGAGGGTATGTTGGGTATCCATGCCTGACTTAGCTACGTTATACATGGTAACGTTATGTTACACGTGGGCAGATTCGGCACGAGCGCCACGCAAGCTGGATAGCTGTGGGCAATCCCGTCAAATCAAAATCGGACGGCAGTGACGATTGGAAACGTTAGGAATATAGCGAAGCAAAACTGATCATGGGTGATCGGATAAGTTCTCGGGCTATAGCTTAGTCTACTCCTGTCCTGAGTTACGTAGCTTGGACTCGTGTGTGGATTGCGACAGGGTAAAGTGATATCAGGACCTCTTAGCATGAGTCGTAAATTGTACCATGATTCTACTGTCGAGCATTGGATCCCTTTCGCATTATGTCCGAAGTCGAAGTTCGCTCGAAGCCAAAGAAGAAAAGCTGTCGCGAATTCCCATCTATCATCTGATCAAAGGTTTGAATTGTCACGTTACATATGAAACGCCCCATCACAAGCTTATATCATGCTTCATCCAGGTTTCTTTGTGGAGATCAAAGACAAGTGCTCCGACCGTAAGGCCACCACGGTCGGAGTCTGTGATCGGGAATCTGGCAATCTCAAGCTCTTGAAGACTCAAAAGGCAGTCTGATGATAACAACGGTAAGGCATAGAGCTTAAGGCTGCCTGAAGAGTTCCATCACTTTTTCCCTTGCTGTGATCTTCTCCGCCTGCAAGGTGTTCGCTCTTTCCTTCAAGTCATCCACTTGTTCTTTCAACAATCTGTTCTCTTTTTCCAAGTTCTTCGTTTCGTTCTTGTAGTGTTCTTTGCGGTCGTAAAATTGTTTTTCGCCTCGCAAGGCCTCATCCAGAGTTTGTTGGCAAGCTTCGCCACACAACGAATTCATCGACTTTGCCATACCAGCCGCCTTGAAGATCGTATCGCTCGTGGTCCGCTGCAGACTTAGTAGCATTTGTTCGAGAGTGTCCGCATCCGAGTCGTCTCTGGTGAGGACGTCTGCCTTCTTAGTTGCAGTGTCAGGAGTTCTGGGATTTCTGTTGGGTGTTGTAACAGACTGATGTTTTGCATCCCCGATAGTAGCATCCTCATCACTGGAGTAGTCGGACTGACTATAAGTATTCGTGCTACTGTAGGACTCACGCCGTATTTGGGAAGTCATGTCGGGTGCGGAGATCTTGTTGGGTTAAGGCCCGCCTACGTTTTCTGGCGATGCTGGGAAGAGATAACCGTGGTGTCACGGTCTTATATTGTCAGGATAGGACCTCAGCTGTATCGAGTAGGTACAACAAGCCTGCTTGATCTCTAGTCAGGCTTGTCATCGTGAGGCGGTGCAATGCTGACAATTTTCCGGTCACAGTGGATAGTGGAATGTCAATGGAAGCAGTTAATTCCGCCAAATTTACTAAGTAGAAACATCAGTCCATATACATAAATAGATGAGTCAACTGAAACCCGTCACTTTGATCACATGTCATATTGTAAAGAGTACGAGCCGAATTCGACGTGTTCGCTAAGTTAGTCACTGCTTGCCGTGGAAATGAGCGCTTGGGATCCAGATCTGTGTGTAGAACGGTGGGCCAAGATACATAACCGTATAATTCTGGACTTCTATCGATACTGTATCCAGAGCCGCTGCTTCACACCGTACGACATGAGCTCAGGCTTTGTCAACAAGAGAGATTGCACTGTGCTGGTTGACATGTGCGGCTGGAGTTTATCGGGCTTGTCATTCGAGACCATCTCGATTCGATACGTTTTGAGACTCGTGTGAGTATTTAGAGAAACAATCTTTTTCTGTCGCAATACATGGATAACTTCGTCTGCTGGAACTATTTTCGTCAATCCGTAGCGGACTCGGCTCCATGTAAACGTTCCATGAGTAGCGTATTTATAGTTCATGTGTCATGCTTCGGACCACTGTTAGTCTGACGCCCGGATATCCAGCTTGTTTCAAAGTTGTCACACCAGAAGCCTGCACACGTCTTTCTGAGCACCCTCAAGCGCAACCATCACCCCTCCCGAGGCCAGAACAAGCCTTCACGGGAAGGAGGAAGATGTTGAACACTGCCATCATCGACGATCACTTAAGCAGAGCTAGAAAGCTAGTCACCAATGCGAAGACCAGGCCCATATGTCAGGAGGCAAGACGTAAAAAGTCTTCATTGCAACACACTCTGCAACCTTTACACACCGTCACAAATGCGATACAAGATTTAAGTCCTATCAAGCGTTGTCCTGGCGCACCACCAGGATGAAGATCTGCAAGGTACGGCCAAGAGCACGACATAGAGCGAGTACAGAGTAGGTTGTTTCCTGGCGAGACGGTGGTCATATGCTTACATTTATTCTAGTACGGACACCCAGATATCCAGGATGCATTTCAGCGTTTGGACCGCGCCTTGTCAATTCTGTTGCTTCGCTTCAAGAGACACGACAGGTCGAATGATAGGCAGGATGAACGGGAAGGGTTTAAAAAAGGAACAACAAAACTTATCGAAGGTCACAGGATGTGTATAGTTGCCAATTTTGCGTCACGTGCGAACGATGGAAAGATCCTATCTACACGACAAGATCCATACAGCACTGAAAGGTCTTTCCAAAGATAAGTTATATCACAAATCTCCTGCATATGCCATTGTCTGACACTGATACTACCAGCCATAGATTGGCTTCGAGTCCTCGGAAGGCAGGACTGACAATGAGAAATTCCCTACACGTTCCTTTGCTAGTGCTGAATACATGAGAAATGTGACTAAATGTGAAGACAGTGTTTCACCATCAGTGATCTGTGCGTCCAATTCTCCAGACTCATAACATGTGACTGTGTCCATACCAAGGGCCTTCGCACGATCTTGTCGTCTCAATAACGAATCATGCGCAGCGAGAGCGTCTTCGATACCTTCGTCTTTTACATCGTACATTTGACTGCCTCTGATGATGAGCTTGACTCTTCCTTTACGCCCGCGATCGGCACAACCTCCTTTGATGTTACATTTGTCCTTATAGTTTTACGTTCGTTGTGGCGTGTCGTCTTTGATTTCCATCTTTGTATCTGGCAATGTTTTCAGTCAGCTGTTTGTTGCGGAAAATGTTTCTGCGTTACCATGACTGCTGCTTACTTCAGGCTTGGAGACGCCGTCGTATTCTTGGGGCTTAGCGTGCGCCATCATCAAACCTTTGAAGATCTGGTGTTGAAATCGGACGTGAGCATATCGAAGTTGTTGCGTTTTGCCGTCGACATTCTCGTCTGTCGGGTCACACCTGATCGCTACAGGTTTCGCTATCCATATATCGTCAATTATACCTTCCCCGTATTTTTGGTGATCATCGGCGTCGAGATCTTTGCAAACAGTCCGTTGACACCAATCGTGCAAGCTTTGTTTGTTTGCAGATACCGGCAAATTCCTGATATAGATGCTGGTGGCTTCGTCAGAGACCCTCCGTGGTAACTTAGAAAGCCGTCTCTCATAGGGTTTCTGGTCGTTGTGGTGTCGCACCCTTTGACTAAAACGTGGCATCTTTGGTGCTCAGGGCTGAACGAAGTGTGTGCAAATGCGCTTCAAGAAGTTAGGGTCGCCTGAGATGTGGTCTCTTAAATCGTCGTTTTGACAATGACTGATACATGAGCAGTCGGGTGCGAGACTTTCGTGTCAGCAGAAACATGCCTCTCAGCTTATTTGGTAAGTCGGCCTGATGAGTCTAGCTCCCCTGTTGATATAGTTGGTCAGCGATCAGGGAAGGCCACCTCAATCCAAGACATCCATGATCGAATGGTGGAATCGCTTTGACGAGTGACTAGTTCAACAATTTGGATAACATTGAAGAGATCTGGATGTTTCATTACGGCGAAGCATCAACATGACTGGGTCCTGGAGTGACCGCAAGGACATGTATCAGCGCTTGTGGTGCAAGTTTTTCGAGAACACTATGACACAAATGTGATCACACTGCTCTGATATCTCCACAAGTATTCTGTAGTGATGCAGCAATATTGAAAGTGACAAATTGTTCACTGTCACGCGCTTTGTCTGGAGCGGGTTTTCTGCCCAAACGATGGTAACGTACTCAAAGTTTCGATACGTGACAGACATTCAAGCCCAGAATAAGTCTGCTGAGAGCCGTCGAGCGCCTTTTTCCATACAGAATTCCACAGATGCTAGTAATTGTTGTAAATATTCCATGTGTAGGGCAATGGTGGCCCGTCTTTTGAATGGTTCACTTCCACTTTGTCTTGCACGAACATACTATTGAGATAGCATACAAGTAGGCAGCAACACTTCCATATCCGTTTCCGATCACGAATGCGTTCTTTGCCCCATCACCATTTACGATCATCGATCAGTCCTCTTGTTGACCTATCATAGGCCAATGGACCGCTACAAAACCGGGAAAAGTGGACAAAATGGTCGGCACGTCGGAGAGGCGAGAGAACTGCGCAGTGATCACCAGATCGACACCTATCTCTCCCCAAGCTCCCTTGAAACAACATGGCGAACAATCTGGATTATCATTGGTAAAGTTCGCGACTTGTGTCTGGACTGCGACAGCATGGCTAGTCTCAAGGTGATTTACCAAGCCGACATCTCAGATACAGTGCGTATCGTCGACCTCGCTTGGACGAGATGGTGCAGTCGTCGACACGCAGCAGCGTTACACGAGCTGGCTTTGCACGTACAATTATCGAACTTCATAGCGACCATGCGAGTATTGCAGATTGCGTGTGAGCTTGGGCCGACGAAACTTGTCACTCAACAAGTAGCTCAGGCACACCATGAGGCACTATCGGTACATGTGTTTCTTAAAGATGCTCGAAGGGTTCCATACTCTTTGGGCAACATCACGATCCCGCCACCTGTCCCCTTACGGCCTCGAGACAAAAAACGGTTGCAACCCCCACGCTCACCTGGGCCCGATGATATATCGAGTTATCTGTTGTAAAGTCAAGCTTCCTCGACCTGGGTGTGACCCTTCTGGCCACATAGCAGCCTACGGCTACTCGAGAAGCTGTGGCAGGACCTTGCCCCGGTTTGCTATGCCATCCAATGAGAATCTCTACGAACACTGGGATGGGACACTGGAACCGCCAGTATGATCACGGTGGTCGGTTCAGTTCATCTGGATCCAAGCATCGTTCGTCTATTTCGGTTAAGGTCTACTTTCAGAGGCGGATGGCATGTAGACTATACTGTATGTATATTCTGAGTACAGTCCGTGACGAGCGGATCACGAGATCATGCAGCCATCGTACAAGACCGGTCAGAGATGAATTTCGCAATTCGCACAACGTATTGGTCACCAGTCGAAGTTGTAATATAGCCCGCTAGAATGAGGTCGCAGAGGAAGCAGGGTGTGTCGCTCGAACTTCACAATTCTGCCGTCTTCATCATCAGCGCTATTTTGGGACTACAGTAGTGCTGTCAGACAGATACCACGGACCAGCCCGTTCTCGTCAGCTGTAAGTTAGTCCTACACCAGTATCGCGGACGCAAGATCGAACGTTGGAACAAACTCAGCTTGACGCTAATGCAACGATATCCAGAAAAGAGGAGTGATTGTGCTTCAGCACATTACCCTCCTCGGATCGCGATGCAGTACGAATCCTACCATTGTTCCGACGACTTCATCAGGCGTTACATCTTCCCAGGAGGCCATTCATCGACAGAAGTGCACTTTCTCGACTCCTTCCAATACAGCTATTCGTATGCACAATTGCTTCACCTTGTCTCCGAATTCATCGAGGATATTGATTTCACTGAATCATGGCAAAAACCTTCGGGTATGGCTATCTGAGCAGACCAGATCTCACGCGACACCTGTATACGAACGGCGATGAGTAGAGATTAAGTCTTTGGTGTGAGTAAAAATTTGATAGCATACTCGAGTTGAGGTACTGTACCGACCTACAGCCAAACCTTTGTGATGCCCTAGACTAGAGTTGGGGCTCCTGCGGACCGGATGCCCCACTTCTTCATATGATGTATACCGTTTCAGCAGGGTCAGGCCTATGTAACGTACCATGTCACGCACGATGACTTACACTAAGCTTCGTCCGCACTCGTTTGTCATATGTGGCCAAATGTGCTCTATAAATTCCTATACTTTAACTTGATCTACTTCAACTGTCAGAGACCTAGCTACCGCCGCAACTGATCTAACTTATCTCCACAGATGTAAGCACCATGTCACCATTTGCATACTAGATTTTAGGCGGTCCCCGATATCGCTGAGGTTAATTAGAACCGTGCCTTGATCGACTTCTCAGCCATAATTTTTTCGCCGCCGTTCGAGGGCAAAATCATTACCACAGTTGCAGCATGACATACGGTGTGAGCGAGAAGTCATTGTCGATCGGCAGCTCCATGGTTTCTCACCGTTGTCGATTCACAACGTTTTCCATTGTCAGATCTCCAAAACCGGCACCCAAGCGGCGCGCGAGCTACGCTCATCAACGCAGCTATAAACTCTCAAAATTCGAGATTCACCATCGCAAGGAAGAAAATCAAAGCATTATCTTGTATGTGGCAATGCATAAGGAACGTTTCCATCTGGTCGTTAGTGGAAGCGATGCTATGGCCATCGCCGCTGTCAAAAACCAGATCGCGGCAGAGGAGCACACAAGACAACGACTAAAGTGGATTCAAGAGAGAACATCAGCGCTTGATGCAATGACAATCCACGAGCGGGCGTCTCATGAAGCGCAGTACAAGGAGATCTCACGGGCCTTGATAGACTGGAGAGAATCGGTACACCCATTTTCGTCTTTCAAATGGAACGGTCAAGAGAACACACTCGCGATGGGTGCTACTGATCCGATGGACCCTTGTCTACTTTGTGAGGCTGGTGTGACGCATATGGTCCCAATCATGCGCTTCGATATCAATGATGTGTCTTCAAACCAGACAAGAACATTTGCTGACAGTCCAGTCGAGATGGAGGCAGAGATTACGCACGACGATGCAAATACCGAGCATGAGACCCCTGTCAGACAAAGGGGTGTAGGTTCGAATCGGACGTTATTCGAACGATGGATGGGCTCCTTACAACGTAGCCGAGCGAAGACCCTGATTCCCGACACTCTCTCGTTGCGGGAAAAGATGTTCGCACGTGCTTCTGAGTTTCGAGCGCGGATCAGATAGCTGGGCGAAACATTAGGCAAGCGTGGCTCCATGGACAATGCTGCGTTTTAATGTTGCATTCGATGGCATTCTTTGGTATCGCGCCTCGGCAAATATGCAGGTACTGCTTATAATGAGACAACTTCGATGCGTTTCGGCAGGGGCGGAGACGATGTGTTCTCTGCATCGGCGAAGAATGAAGCGTCAGGGACAGATATTCGAGGTCCAAAGGTCGCGGGAGTTCGAGGAAGTACCACGTTTCCTTCTTGGAAGTATTTAGGGCTTGCTATAGTGATTATCAATCGTAGCAAGCAGACTTAATCACTGGTTTCCACTGTCTATTAGTCTGCGCTGACCGACCTGTCGAATAGTCTAAGAGTTCGTGCAGACGTGCGTAGCAGCAGGGATAATACCACGACTGCCGTGATAACTATAGAAATCGACTTACGGCTTCTTCTAAGCTTACTAGATCCCTGACGTGAATTTTTCGACAGGTGCGTGGCATGTACAAATGTGTACGATCCGGACTCGACACTGGATACCATGCCTCTGAAATCGGCTACAGCACCAGAACGGGTAGTGACGTTAAAATTCGACAAGATGACGCATGTCTTCTATAACGTCTCATGATAAACAGATGGGAGCACGATTTTTTTCACTGACCACCCATTTTATGTAGCGTGCGTCGGTATTGGCTTTGAGTTCAACCGGATGGCAGACTTTGGGCAACGGATGTGGATGCCTTTAGCATTCCGTGATCCTTGCGATCTCAAAGAAACGACGCCGTGGGGTCCTCCTTGCTATGAAGATTATTTCATAAGCTCCTGCTGGAACAGACTGCTAGAAATACAGTCTTAGCGGTTCGGTTGGCGAAAAAGCTCTTGGTTATCCTTCACCGATGTTCACTGGAAAAGGATTTGTCAACAAAATCTGTCCCAAAGTATCCAAGAGAGCGTACAGTACCCGGCCGACTATAACATAGAATAGGATCCGACGATTGCGCGACGGAACCTCGTGTATGAGAACGCATTACGTACAGTATCAGACGTGCCACATCGTGTATACAAGGAAAAAAGACCATCACCAAACCAGTCATGTGATAGCCATAAGACAATCTGAGCTGGTTTAGTGCTGTTGTAAGCGGGCTTGTATGCGCGTAAGCAAGCGATGATCCAGCATCGGCTGCCAACAACGAGGCCAGCTCAGACCAACTTGAGTTCACGATAAAGTACGAGGCAAAGGCAGTTCGACAAGTTACTTTTCGGCATTCATCTGGATCTGCTATCAGTGATAATCCTTTCAATGCGTTTGCTGGAATATCTCAATAGCGTAGTGAGTGGTCGCATCTCATGAACTCGTCGCGTCTCTTAGCCGAACTAACATCCGCGTCAGGCCAACGCATCGGTCCCGAATGCCGGCTCTGCGGAAGGCACGTCCAGTTCGGTACTGGTTTTGGTTACCACGATGGTACCGTCGATATCTATAGCTTTTTTGGTTCTCGTTTTCGTCGTTCTCATGCGAAGACGGTTAACAAGCGTGTACGCGGCGAAGGGACGCAAGCATGAATCTTATGGCGCCCACTGCGCAAGGGCGGCAAGCCCTGTCACTTGGGTTACAGAGCTTTACCGCACTCGCGATATCGACCTACTTCGCTCTCAGATCGTTGATGGTTACCTGCTACTGCGGTATCTCAAGCTATGTATACTACTGTGCCTGGGCGGCTGCGTGATCTTATGCCCTTTGTTAATTCCACTCAACGCCACTGGACACGGCGGAATGTCGCAACTGGATGCACTCACGATAGCTAATGTGAAGAAAGGCTCTTTAAAAACATATGCACACTCTTGCTGCACGATCCTCTACTTCGGATGGGTTATGTTTGTCGTCAGGCGTGAAAAGATGTTTTATCTCGATCTCATGCATGAGCGCCTTGCGATGAAAAGGCGGATTGGCCATCCGGACTCTCGGACGGTGCTGTTCACGAACGCCGTTGGAGATATTGGAAACCTTGACGCCGTGAATCAGGTCTTTGGTGATATGCGTGGCATGCAAGTCTGGTTCGCCACAGACGTGAGGTCTTTGGCCAAAAGACTGCGACAGCGCACTGCGCTGGTTGACAAAATCGACACTATTCTGACAAAACTACCCCCTGAGTATCTTGACCGACTGGAGGATTCGTTTGGGAAAAGTACCGCGGACTCGACACCTCTTGAGTACCAGATGGAGACTGTGAAGAAATGTGCTGTAAAGATCAAGAATCTTAAAGTTAACGCGGAACAGAAGTTACACGAAGCTCGCTGCCGAGGAGTGCATATGAATAAAAGCATAGATGAAAATCCCCTTGGGCCTCACTCACCACGGCTGTTGTCTTCCATATTCATACGGTTCGACTCGGTAGAAAATGCAGAGATCGCACATCGCAGCCGTTTCCACAAAGATCTGACACGTTTCATTCCGCGACTCATGGACACACCACCAAGAGATATCTGCTGGGAGAACCTCCGGCTTGGATGGTGGCAGTCTCTAGTAAAGAGAACGCTATCACAAGTCATCATCTTAGGAATGATTATCTTCTGGTCAGTGCCCGTCGCCGTCGCCGCTGCACTGACGAACGTCGAGAACATCGTCCCGGACAATCTGTGGTCTAAGAGGATCCCACCTTCGGTCCGCAACGCTTCAAGTGGATTGCTCCCGAGTCTGGTCTTGTCCATGCTAATGTCGCTGGCGCCGAAGATAATGGCCCGACTGGCAAAATTCGCAGGGGTTTTGACGCTGGGAGACGTCGAAATCTACGTACAAAAGTACTACTTCTGCTTCCGAGTCGTTCAAGTATTCTTGGTGACTGCGCTAGGTTCCACGGCGATATCGGTGCTCGCTCAGGTTTATTCCAGCCCTGAGAGTGCGACTACAGTACTGGCCAAAAGACTGCCGGGTGCGAGCAACTTCTATCTCTCGTATTTCGTTGTTCAGGGTTTCACCGAAGCAGCGCTCGTTATGCTCAACATCGATGGTCTGTTGTCGAGGTATATGATAAGCGGCATCTTTGACGATACTCCGAGAAAGAAGGCGCGCCGAAGAAAAGAGTGCTTCCACGTCAACTCGGGGACAGTTCTCGCGATCTGCAGCAGCTTACTTGTTATAGCCCTATGCTATGCCCCTACAGCTCCACTGATACTCTGCTTTGCCACAACCGCGTTCACCATGTTCTATTTATCTTATCGGCACAACCTCTTTCTCGTCGCAGATGTCGCAGCGGAGACGAGTGGTAAGATGTATTATAGAGCGCTACAACACACCATGGTTGGGATCTACATTGGGGAGCTATATCTTATCGGCTTGTTCATGATCGCGTCGGTAGACGGACGTCGCTTCAGTGGACTATTAATACTGTCATGCGCCCTTTTAGTCGGCACATTCGTTTTCCAACAATCTTCACATCACTCGTTGAAGCGATGGCACAACAGTCCACCGTGGAGCAGCGCGGGATGTGACTATGAAATGGCGGAGGTCAAAGGAATTCGGTTCCCAATGTCGCTACACTACAGGATGTGCGCCGTATTTCTGGACGACTTAAAGGCCATCTGCGAAGTCCTTATGGCGAGTGACGGCGCAGTTCGAAGCTGGCGGCAAGAAGAATGTGAATTTCTTGCACCCGTCATAGTCGAAAAAGAAGCCAACATACTACTTCCGCAGGGAATTGATAGCTTTACACAAGCAATGCTGGGAATGGAACTTCAAGGCGCGTTCACTGTTGGCAAAGGCTCTGACCTATGATTCTACGGCGTCTGCGTCGTATCACTGTGACATTTCAGAGGCTTAAGACCTGTAGATACTTGTGCTCTTTGTGCGCGTGGGTATAGCTTAGATATAGTATAGAGACCGAACTCTACTGTTCCCGTTCCTTGTCTATCAGAGAACGAGCGCCAGAAAAGTGCAGCCAGCAGTCTCTCGTGCTTCAGTGCGTCCTGCCTTGACCCTAATGACCGCTATTGCTTGTTAAGGCCCCGACTTCTTGCATCGAGACGAAGAAGCGTGCTGGCGGGGTCGGGATAAGATGTGCCGGATGCGCCACATTGGAAAGAACACCATAGGCGCATATCCATGCGGCCAGCGTCAGCCTGGGGTTGCTCTTCCAGATATAGGACAAGTTACTGTACTGTAAGAAACCAGCGAGTCGAGAGAGAGCCTGCCAAGAAAGACGAGCAAAGTCCGAAGGTGCAAAGAAAGAGAGCAAACGCAATTGAGTTGGATGTGAGGTGACAGGTCCACTTTCCAAGGACGTTCAGGCCGCAGAAACTGAGAAACGATCGATGAATCTCGAAAGTTATTGCGTTGCGCTACGGTTGTAACTCGTTGAGAGTGACATGATGGTGCTCACAAATGCGTGATTTCCACAGGAGTGCTCTAGTAATCAGGTCGCCTTGTTTCGCTGCTTCGCGCGCCCCATCCTCCCAAAATTTCGCGTCTTGGGGTTCCGAGCCTCCCTCACCATCTCCATGTTGCTGTCGTGATGCTCTTGATGGCTTTTCCTTCCGCATTCAGCGGTTTGGGCTTGATCTCGGAGCTGCTTTGTAGCCCCATGCTCTACACCATACTCCCGAAAATTTTGCGGACCCTTTCGTCTACAAGCCAGAAAAAAACTTCAAGTCAGGTGCCCGCGAGGCCTTCATGCCGTTCCTCAAGGGATATCGCTCTTGTCCAGCGCAGAAACTTCCTTACCCCATGATGCTCGTTCCTTTGGTCCGCTTGCTTTGGAGCTTTGATTTCAAGCCCGTCAGCAATCTCGGCGGGGGAGCGGTTCGTCGGCATGATAGTCCTCGTGGTGAGGGTGTATTCCAACTGAAGGATCAATGTACTTCCAGTGCTCAGAGACCTCTCTTGGTCTTTGAAGACCGTCGGCAATGACGAGGGCGAGCGGACCACAGACATTGCTGCAAGCCGCATTTGTGGTTAGTAGCCGGGTGGTGGGCTCAAGTCAATGGAACAATCTCGGCATATTTCCATCGATCACACCTGTTCTTGACACTATTAGGCGCACGGAACGCACGTTGGAGGTTATCATAGGACAGGCCCACGCGAGACCTTATCTACAGTTGGATACACGTGCCCATGGGCAGATCGAACCACAAGACAATACTTTCATTGAGATTTGACTGCGATCTTGAATTGGTCCCGAGCGCTGCTTGTACATCGTGACTTGGACGTCAAATGGACAGAGCCATACGGAATCACCGACTTCTCCATACACCGAGAACATACATTCATGTCCACCCTAAAATTTCCCTAGATCTCCCCCCTCCTTCTCGAACCCAAAGTTCCAGATCGTCTCGGCAGCGGAGAGGCCGGATCCTGGACTTCTACCGCCATCATCTCCCTTCGAGCTCTTCCTACCGACATGCTGCAGAACAGATGGGACCAGTGCCAGACGCTCTTCGTCAGCGTGCCGATCGGCATACTCTTCAATCAGGACGTCGACGAATCCGACCCTCGCTTTCCCAAACCACGAGGCGAGATCCTCCGCTTTGAGTCGGGGAAACACAAGACCTTGCGAACAACAGCCGTATCTGTTCATCACACTCACCCCCGCAGGAAGTGGGAACAGAGTCACTCGCCCTGTGCCGAAGAACAGAACAATCATCAAGGGCACTGCCACGGCACAGACTGTCAAGATTCCTCCCGGCGTCAAATAGTACCTTGACCGAGGGCGCCACAGATACACACAATACAACACCAGCCACGAGATGCCGACTGCAAGTAGCGACCACAAGCCGTGCTCCCGCCAATCTTCGCTGTTCCAGCCAAGGAACTCTTCGGTGTAGAACAAGCGCAAGTAGAGAAATCCACCGGTCCCACGATGATCGGACGGGAAACCAAGCTCAGCCTTTGCGATGCCGGCAAGGGATCTCCGGTACCAATCGGGCATCGCAACGATGTCGTCTTCGAAGATCGCAATATAAGGGGCGTCGCTTCTGTCGAGACAGGCTCGCATTAACGACAAGTAGTCGAAGAGACCTTTTTCACGGAACGGTGCCTCCTCGCGCTCCAAGGTGACGATGCGGTCGAATTGTGAATTTGTGGATTCGTAATGAAGGATCTCATTGACGAGGTTACCGAGCCATGGTTCGCGGTATGCAGAATGTTTCGTAGGGTCGGAATGGGGGATGAGAACGATCAAATGTATGTCTTGTCTCTCGTTAGGCGTCAAACCGTCTACGAGAGAGCCGATTGTGGTGTCGATGTAGCGGGACTCTCTTGCTGCGGAGAGAACGCCGACACACATCCGTGGCGCATGGCCTGTCCTTTGATGTGTGCTGTCTACCGGTGTCGAGCTCGAATTGGCCGTGGCAACGAACGACTCCGCTTGTCGACGGCGGGTATCGGAGCATTCAGCTTCGTATGCAGTCGACGGGTCAAAAAACCAAGATCCCGGATCCCTCAACGCACAGCTTCGCGCGTACAGTATGGCCGCCGAGTAAAGTAGCCCAAACACATATGTCAGCATCAAAGGGTTGTAAGCCGCTGGGAAGCGCATCGTAGACATTTCCCGAGGGGCTGGGAGTTGAAAGAACAGACATGCGTGTTCCGACGAATCTTGTACTGGATTGCGCAAGGCTGGTAGTGATCTCGGCTATCGTACCCTGCCTGTAAATCGATCAACTCAAGTCGTTTCTCTGTCCTCGCTTCGAGTAACAGACCACAGTCTTAAAAGGAAATTGTACGTTTTAGTTTAGGCATCTCGTTCACTACAGCTCAAGCTCCCTTCGAACGGGCTACGCATACCGTACACCCCGAACCTGTCAGGAATCTCGAGTGGCCTTCACGTCTTACCTGAAGAGTAGACGGGGATGCTTAGCCCAAAGACACAAGAGACCGCTAGTGGCTCTCGGGTGAGCTAAGTCATTGCGGGAAAGTCCTTCGGCCGAATCATGACTCAGATGCGTTCATGTGACTGAAGCGAAATGACCCGCGGCGTCGCTTCTGTACTCAGCCAAGTCTTGGACATTCTGATGCGGTAATACTTTACGGCGCTCATCCACGGACCTCAGGATCCTTTCCGCTTCCATATCGATAGCTAGAGCACTCGTTCCCTGTTCTATACTGTACGTGTCGACGGCAATAGATTATATGATCGCAACGTGAGTCTCTCAGAGCCGTACAGTACCCATCGTAATTCTGCTTTGTTTAAAGAAAGTCATTTGGACTTTCTACTGCGTTCCAAACACGTGTTTGTTCGGCGATACTCCATTTCGTTCGCATCCCGATGCGCACTGCTCTCATCCTCGGCCCCGCGGGTAAGAGTGTTCGATTGCATTCCCACTCCAAAGACGTATATGATGCATTCGTTGTGGTATCGTTATTTTTGCGGCGTTGCTGTCCAGCATCCAACTCGGATGCCCAGCGGTAGGTAGTCGTCGGCAGAACTCAGTTGACCGAGTTAGTGTACTGTCTATAGATCACGAAACCATAACCTTTAGCTCATCTGACTTGCTTCGTTTGTTCACACCAACACCTTGGTCCTCGGATGATCCGTCACCCCTCTCGGCTATCAAAAACAGCAAGAACCTGTGTGCAAGAATTCCCAGGAACGCAAGGTGCGAGCCAAGAGTAAGAAATGCCACCATGTTCGCTAAGAAAGTGCCTACGAAGTCCCAATTCTGTGGTACATTGTGGTACCGCCATGCAAAAACACCCCACGCTAATAAGGTGCTTAAGAATTGGACGACCCTAGTACATTGCTCTGTTAGATAATCAGATATATGGATAGGGAAGCGTTTCACTAACCACGAGCCGACCATGGAATCCCTCTCGGCTGTCCATTTCCATTCCAGAGCCACGGAAGCCCAACCTATCATGCACTGGAAAAGCAACCATGGTAGATACATTTGTACTTGTGCGTTCTGGTCATAACAGAAACAGTAACCTGCATCCCCGCATTGCGAAATTCCCCGCTGAGCGAAGGCTTCGGCCGTTCAAGCCACGCAGGACGCCGTATATGTACATAGAAGACGATCAAGCTTTGGCGCAACGTTCGACGCCGCCCACTCATGCATCCAACGTCGATCACGATAGTTCATGCTTGTTGTGGATCATCTATGCCCGTTTGGAAGTCGAGACGTTCCGTGGGCACTTCTTGGCTCTGCTTCTTCGTCCGACAATAGCATCTTTCGCATCGAGTTTGATGACCTGGATATTAGATAAGATGAAGATTTAGCCTCTATTCAGTCATCTGCATGTTGAGCAGAGCACTGAATGTCTTGATGCACAGGGTTGCAGGGGTGTTTAATCGATGCATAATGGATTCGATGGAATTCGGGGGCGCTGCTTAGATTGCTGATACGCTCGATAAGCGGTAACGCATGACAGAACATCAGGCCGTACATGGCATTTTGTCAGTCCCGGTCTCGGCAGTGGCGCGAGACTAACCCTAGCGTCGTCCCGCGTGCAGAGTCTCGCTGCTAAACATAGCGCAGGCACAAGACACGTGAGCGCAGGGCGGCCCCCGGTCGGCATGGAGAGGGGACTCATCGATTTGGCGGGACCCTCCCTCTCCCTCGTCACAAGAAGCACGCTGACAGAACCGGAGCTGAAAACCAGGTGAGCGGAAAGTATGGACGAATATTCAAGTGGCAGTGATGTCCTCTTTTTCGAGCTGGATGGAACCCAAGCTTCTTCTCCGAAGCTCCCAGCTTCGACCAAGTGGCATCGTGAACATGGCCGGCCGACACGAGAGCAGAGTGCCGCCAGCCGCCAGCTACTGACACCACCAGAGGAGAAGTCCCTAGTGGAATATGTGCTTCGAATGTCTAGTAACGGATACCCTTTACAAGTAAAACATCTGCGACAGTTGGCTTCAGTACTGCTCAGCCGACGGGCAAAGAGTCGAGGCGCTCCAGACGCGCGAGTCACACGCACGCTGCCGGGCAAGAACTGGCCACAAGCGTTCTACAAGCGCCATCCAGAGCTGACGAGCCGTCGACTGAAAGCGATAGATTGGAAGAGACATGAACAAAACATATACCATAAGATAGTGGAGTGGTTCACAATCA